>Ga0307515_10007445_pt1 | contig 21640 bp, 8 predicted proteins | sample 17_EM_MG_FD_194513 | JGI IMG/M metagenome (GOLD analysis project Ga0307515, IMG submission 194513) | Populus trichocarpa ectomycorrhiza microbial communities from riparian zone in the Pacific Northwest, United States - 17_EM | ecosystem: Host-associated > Plants > Roots > Unclassified | place...
AAAAGAATGCGAAGACGAATCAAATGATGCGGCATTAACACTGCCTTGACCACTAGAGTTAGTTGCATGCTCCTTCTAAAAGCGATACAAAGGCGTTGCATGAGTCAACAAGTTTTTTTTTTTTTTGACAAATAAGAAATGTCCCTGGGATTAAGTGATAATAACAAAAAACATCATTATGAAATAAAAGGCCCTGTAATCAAGGGTAAAAAATTTTGATGGCAAGAGAGATTGAGTCATTACAATGATCATAGTAAAATGAAATTCCTATAAAGCTCAGATACCTAATGTTAATATATTTTAACTTTTAAGGACAATACAATTATTTTACCGTTATAGGAAAATGGAAAAGACATTGTTGCTCCCGAACAAAATAAAGAGCGACAAATTAATCTCATGAAAAGATCATTTTACCCCTCAAGTCTAGTCCGTCTAATTTTCCTTGTTAAGGGAAAAAAACTATAATATTACCGTTATAATCCATAGTAAATCCACAGTAAAACCATATAAAGATTTTTCCACGCCATTTACGTTTTTATAACTAGATTGTTGGCCCATGCCATGCTGAGGCCCGAACAATTGTTTTTAACATAAAAAGATTTACCTAAATATTGCTAACATTTTTCTAATAGAATTTTTTTTTTGAAACCATGTGAGGGTTGTCTTGATATAACTCGATTGAGTTGACATGTTAAAAAACAACCCAGATAAATAGTAAAATTATAGTTTGATTAAAAAAAATCAAAATGATGTTTTTTTTAATATTGAAACGACAATTTATTTGATTGATCTAATTTGCTAAATCCACAACTCATATCATGAAACCATGATAATTCCATATAAAGTGAATCAAAACATATTATGAAACTCAATCTCCAAAACCCAATATTGAATGATTAAATTGAAAAAAATAACCTAAGTCAATTTAAGTTAACCTGCCAAGTTCATGACCTTGATCATGAGACTAAAATAACCTTATAAAAAGTAAATCAAAACAAATTATGAAACCTAATTCCCAGCCAATCTATTATTAAAAGATGAAATTGAAAAAAATAAATAAAAAGGGGCATAAAAATGACCCGAGTCAATCTGCTAAACTCATGACCCAGGTCATTAAGTTGGGATAACCTCATAGAAAATAAACAAAAAAATAACTTCAGACAACATGCCAAACTTGTATCTAGATCATGGAATTATGATAACCTTATAAAAAACAAATTGAAAAAATTATAAAACCCAATTTATAATGAGTCCATTTGATGAAATGGAAAATATTTAATCTAAAAAAATGATACAATAAAATGACCTAATGCTTCTCTCGCTAATTCGTAGTACCCGTGTTCCAGGTCATGAGATTGAAATAACTTCATAGAAAGCAAATCAAGACAAATCATAAAACATCATTCCTAATAAACCAAATGTTGAAGGATTAAGTTAGAATAAAAAACTCAATTAAAAAAAGATTTTTTTTAGTCAATTAAGTTAATCTGTTAAACCTATAACATTGATTACGAGACCAAGATAATACAATAAAAATAAAATATGACAAATTATAAAGTTTAATTTCAAATAAATAAAATGTTAAATAAAAAAATAAAAAATATATATTATTATAATATATAGTGTTTTGTAAGTAGTGCAGCATAAAAGCACCACCTCTAAAATTTAATTACTAATCAATCTAATGAGTTTCGAGACTTAGACAGCACTAAAAAAAAATAAATCGTAATAAATGATTAACCTCAATCTTCATTAATTAAAATGTTAAATAATAATAAAAATGTATTTTTTTTTTAAAAATTGCAATGATTAATATTTTATAAGGTAATTACCGCTTCTTTTAGTTTTTGTTAATTAATAATAATAATAATAATAATAAACAGGAGCTCAAAATACACGCACTAAGTTAGCGCGTATGATTATCCAACAAACACCATTTTTTTTTGGTAGTCGTTGTTTTATTAAAACTCTCTCTTCTTGCCAACCTTAGCTTGTATATTGTGAATAGCGTCATTTCTGCAACTCTTTGCCGTGTGCAACTCCCAATCTCTCTCTCAAAAAGAAAAGAAAAGAAAAGAAAAGAAATAGCTCCAAGCTCCCCGATCCAATGGAAAGTATCGGAGCTTGAAACCCTGATTTTCACCTCCCTCTCTGTCGCGCTCTTTCTCTCTGCTTCTCCTTCGATCCAGGTAGCTCATTCCTCGACAAAAACCCTAGTTTTGGAGCTCCATTTATTAGCTAAAATGAAAACCTAGGATTTAGAATTTGTCTAATTCGATCTAAACTTGAACTTCTTTATCTTAGGAATTTTTATAATCAAGCGTTTTTTTAGACGGTTTAGGGTTCAAGATTTCAAGTTCTTGATCTTAAAAAGAAAGAAAGAACGAATGATTAGTGATTTTTTGTACATACGTGAAATTCGAGCTTCATTTTTGTGCCAAGTAAGGTTTTGTCCGTGTCTCTTGTGAATTTAATTGTGGATGGAGCTGGATCAGATAATGGTTTTAGCGTGATATTAGCTTGTATTTGGCCATTTCTTGGTTGGTACTGAATTCGATGTCTTGAATCTGATTGGATATGTGTTGATGGGTTTTGGATTAGCGAGATAGACGAATTTCTGGTCGTGAATTAGCAAATTTTGTTAGCGAACTTTACTGGGTTATATCGAGGAATAGTTTTTGACATATATAGTTGGTGAAAGCAGAGAGATGGTGATAGGAAATATGGGTATTGCTTAGCGGATGCGGGATTTTGTAAATTTGAGCTCACATGTAGTGATTAGTGGATTAGAGAACGGGAGTGACTGAATTGTGATCGGCTGTCAATATAATCAAGTTTTAGCAGAATGAGTTTACAAAGTGGAGATCTACCTGGACCGAATCAGCACGTGGAAACGAGCAATGAATCACGAAAGTAATGACATTTCTTTCTCATGTTTTCTGTTTTTGTGGCGTTGTTCTTTTTAATTTTGATGGGGTTTTTAGCAAGTGATATTGGTTGTTTGAATGGTACAGGAAGCTAAAAATTTCATATACAAGAGAATTTCTACTATCCTTGAGTGAATTGGATGTTTGCAAAAAATTACCAAGTGGATTTGATCAATCACTTCTAAGGTAAGTTGTAGGTTACGTGGTCAAGCCTTGTCTGTAGAATCCTTATCCCTTCAAAATTTGAATAAAATGGTGTCCCTGATAGTTGGTACTGCTATTGCTTTCTTCATGTGTTGTGAAACTAATTCCCATTTTCTTCCCTCTAACAGTGAACTCGGGGACACTTCACAGGATCGATATAGAATTCCTGGCAGTGCATCATCACAAAGTTTTAGACGTAATGATTATAGCTCATCCCCACCCACTAGAGGGGATTCAAGTAATTTTTCTCGGGGTATTCATGGAAGGTGGGATAGCCGTTCCTCTGGAAGGAGTGACCGGGACAGTGACTCACAATCTGATTGGGATTCAGGTAAGGCTTGACATAATTTTGCTATTCTGTTGATCTTTCTGTCATAGGGACTAGTTGCATTTTTGGGTCCTGGTAATAGTTAAACAGTGTCGTGTTTTACTTGCAAGAATTATATCAATGCCAATGCTATGGTTAATTTTTCACTTTTGTTATGATAAGCTAAATGGAAAAGGTGTTAAGCTGTGAACATCTGATTACTATACCAAGAGTGGGCAAGAATCCCCTTCCTCTGTCAGCTTGATGGGCTAGTATTTAGAAAATCGGTGTTTCATCTTCATGAGGTGCATCTGAAAGTAATATCTTGAACATTTTGTAATTTAAGCTGTTTATTAGTACTGATCTTAACTCATATTTGATGAGTTTGTTAAGTGATATGCTGTTTCAAAATATGATATTTTCAAATGGCTCTTTCAACAACTACTGGGACAGTGTTTGAGTTTTCGTTGTTATCCTTCCTGGCCAACCCTGATTAGATGCAAACCATTTTTTCAACATGTACGAGAGAAATCCCAGGCTGATGTGTGTGGATGTAGCCCAAATGTGAAATTGCTCACCCCTGACAGCCAAGAGAATCGAACTCATGTTGTGTGTTGAAACTACATAACTTGAGTAAACTCTAAATCATCAGTTCAACTCTGCCATTTCAAATAATAATTAGTTTTTAAATAGTAAACAGCTATTATGCGACTCAGGTAACCCTCCTTTCTTCTCTTTTTACAAAGAAATGAGAAGCTGATTAAGCTGGCCTTTTAGTAACGGAAAACTATGAATCACAAGGAATAAACTCACTTATTTTTCCAGAAAAATACTGAATCACAGGCATGTGATATTTAGAGACTTTTGAATAGACACATGCATTTTCCCAGGAAAAAAATGGTGTTTCATAGGAACAATCTATTGACAGGATCTTTAATGTGGGCAAAACAAAAAAAAATTGGCCGATGATGACTGGAATACTTGAACAAGTTTTGTCAAACCTTAAAGCTGGCTACTATTTCGATGCAAGTTGGTTTATCATATCATGGCTTAACCTGCTCATGAAATTTAAAAGCATGTTTTAGTTGCTTGCAGTTAATTTCTAGCCAACACCACACAGGAAATGTGGGTGCATACATATCTTTACTCTTTTGGGCTTTTCAAGGAAAGCAAGCCAATACATTTGTACCTTTCTTTTGAACTCTAGGAAATTAGTAGAAGTTAGCAGTATGATATATACCAATTCCGTGTTATTCCAGCTTCTCCTACCATGAATGATATTGTTATAAAATGACTTGGGTTTGAGAAGTTTATGGCTGATTTGAGTTTGGTACATACTTCCTCCAAAGCTTGGCAGCAGGAGATAGGATGCAGTTTGTAGTTCATGCATAGTACCAGTATGTACCCTGACATCTTTAGAGAGGTGAATTGGAATTTTTAGCATTCATTTTTCTTTTCTGTCATGCCAGATGACTGGGACAAAAGAGTAGATTGATGAATGTTCCGTGTTTGCATCTGTCATGCGCTACCAATGAGTTGAATTCAGTTGGCTTCTCATATAATGCTCTTGGGAGCAACAAAAGGAGTCTCAATGTGTCTTTTACTGCTGTCATATACTGCTCAATTCTGCGGCTACAATTTGATATATGTTGTCACTGAGATTTCAGTTACTGTTGATCTGTGATGCAACTATCTGAATTACAAATCCTGTAACATAGTTATTGACCGGATGAATGATGTGTATATGTCTAGACGCTGGAAGGCGTTATGGCAACCAATCCCGGCGATCTGGGCAAGTTCCTGAGCATGATGGACTTCTTGGAAGTGGTTCTTTTCCTAGACCGTCTGGATATGGTGCAGGGCTGTCAGCTCCAAAGTTTCGATCTAATGATCAATTCCAGCTCAATAAGAGTAATGAGCTGTATCAACCACCTCGTCCTTATAGGGTTAGGCCTATTCTTTTTGTCTTTTGTTAGTATGATTCTGCTTGCAAATTTTAATCAGACATATAATGTCTATTGAGTGGGTTTGGTGGTATGTGTAGCTTTTAATAAGCACTCTAGTCCTTATCCAGGAAGTCTCCTCTTGAAGTTTGTTTTTAACTCTTCCCTGTAATATTTCAGGCCATGCCTCATTTGCGTAGGGAAACTGACTCTCTTAATGATGAAACATTTGGTTCTTCTGAATACACGAGTGACGATAGGGCAGAGGAGGAAAGAAAGAGAAGAGGTAATGTCTCTGTTTTGATGGGATTTATATGGAAGAGCAAGTAAATATACTTTGCTTCTAGTTTAGTGATAAGTTTCCTTCAGCGAATGCAAGTTTAACATATCATGTCCTTTCAGCTTCTTTTGAATCAATGAGGAAAGAACAACATAAAGCTTTTCAAGAAAAGCAGAAACTGAATCCAGAAAAGTCTAAAGATGCATCTGATGTTACTGAGTTACTGGAGGACTCAAAAGATAATAAAAGACTTCTGAATGGAAGCAATGAATTGGACAAGACAGTGATCCAGCCTATGCCAGTTAATGATCCTGATAAGCCTCTATACCCCTTACAAGCTCCTGTATCTAGACCTCTTGTGCCCCCAGGATTTTCAAGCGCCATAGTAGAGAAGCATGCTGGAGCAAAATCTTTAACCAATTCTGATCCCTCAGAGGTGATTCTCTTATATTTTCTCAAATACATATGCAGTGAAAAGTTGGCAGGCAGAATACTGTTTGTTTATATCTTTTTCCTCGAGATTATTTTTGACTAGCAAGCCTCAGGATCCTTCTGGTTAATGGAGTAACAATGTTTTATTTGCGGAGAAATATTCTACTTTCACACCTCATCAGCAATCAGCAGTGCTTGAGAGATCACCTAACATACCATAAACATGCAAGTGCCTATCATATGGAATTGCATTGTCAATCCGTGTATCATCATAGTCTTGCTGTGCTGTCACAGTATCATCTACTAATCCAATTAAGCACAATAATATGGAATTGCTAGTATATCTCTTGAATGAATATGTGATTGCCTTGTTTGTGCTGCCTGTGAAAATTGTCCGGAAGTCTCTTGGCTGAGGTTGAAAACACTTGCATTTTCAAAGGTTGCTTGATTGTCTCCTTTTCCTTTTTAGCTTTTTGTTTGTTATATGATATATTGCCATTTACTTGTTCTTCACACACCAATTTCGGTTTAGATCTTATTTATATAGTTTAGCTTGCAAAATAATATTTGGTACTGATCAAGTTGAAACACAGTGTAAAAATCAACAGATTGATCATATGTTTGTGAAAGTATTATGTTGCCCTGATTTTTCTATGTTTTGAGATTCATTCTCCAATTATGATTGTTTGTGATGTTTGAGTCTAATTATTTGTTAATAAATCATCACCTTTTATGAACTGGTCTCTTATTGATTTGCTATAGGTTGACATTGAACTTGAGGGAAGCCTTTTGCAAAAAAAAGGTACTCATGTTTTAGATGAGACTTCAAATAATCAAGATGGAAAACAATTTTCGGAGGAAATGGATTTGAATGCGCAGCATTCTAGAAGCCCAAGTGCTTGTGTTTCTGTTGATAACAAGAGCGAAAATATTCTGAATTTAGCAGCAGCTTTGGATGTTTCAAGTAAAAGAATTGGTTCTAAGACTTCTAATCTTCCAGAAGCCTTTATAGATTCTGAGAACAGTGAAGCAATAGATCTTGGTGCTGAGAATGTGCCAGGGAATAAAAATGTGGGTGAATCTGGATCCCATTCAACCTCAATTCTGGACAAGCTTTTTGGCAGTGCTTTAACACTAAATGGTACTGGTTCCTCCAGTTTCATCGAGGTAACCGAACTCTCTTTCTCAATGCACACATTCCTAATCACTTCTTTTTAAAATTCTATTTTGCTGAATTCCTCAGCTGGTGCTAATTTTAAGTGATGTACCTGAATTAATTTTGTTCAATTTCAGAATCTTTAGATGTCTTCACATATATTTGTGTATATGTAAATGCAAGCTGGTATCTGTTATAATTTTTCCCTAACCATAGATAACTGAACTCCTGTCTTCCACGTTTCTGGGTTTATGTTCACCAGAGTTTTGGACAAGTTTTCAAAAGGTTTATCAAGAATACATCATATTTTAGCATGGTTTGTAGACGCTTATAGTAGTAAAATGAAAAGTTATGACGGAGTTGCCATGAAGATTGTGTCATACAAGTCTCATGAAAAATTTGCGGTGCAAAAAGTAAAATTCCAGCCTCCAGCCTCTCCAAAATAAGAAAATAAGAAAACTCTGTAATTTTGCTATCTGTATTGGTATTCGTCACTTTAATCCCCATAAAAAGGTATGAAGTTGAATGCTATCAACTTGGTTGGATGAACTTCACCAATCCAAATGAATTTTCTCCTTCAGTTGGTACTGCATGGATTCACACCCTGCTAATTTTCTTCTTTCCAGTAAATGAATTTGTTGCCTGCATCATAATTGGAACAAGTGCCTTTTGCAGTAGTATTTTGTGTCAAAGCTTAAAGCATGAAATGGCACTCTTTTAAATATATTTTGTTGTTTTTTCAGCATCATGATGTTAAAGCAGATGACCCACGGAGCCCTCAGACCGGTCAATCTTCCAAGTTTGCTCAGTGGTTTAGTGAAGAAGGTTTATGGACCAATTCATTCATTGTTGTTTCTTTTGTTGGATGCTGTCCACCATTCACAATTGCTCATAGAGTTAAACTTGTTTTACTGAATTCTAATTCTTTCATCCTCTTCTTTACTGAAACAGAAAAGAAACCTGTTGACAATCTCGCATCTGGCAGGCCAAATGATTTGCTCTCACTAATTGTTGGTGGTGAAAAGGGTGGATCCCAGGTTAAAACTACTGATCACATGCTGCCAACCTTTCCCTTCCAAAGCTTTGAACTTGCAGACAGGCATTTGACATCAAATCAAAAGTCTGTCAGCGTTGAAAATAATGAGGAATTGTCCATCACTGGTAAACTAGATGCAGCTCCAGCTGTACTTACATGTGAAGACCTTGAACAATCTATTCTTTCAGAAATTACAGAAAATGGTTCGGCTTTGCCGCCACCTGTGTATGGCTGGGGAGGTGGTGATGTTAAGGCTGAGCAGCAGAAAGCTGATGTTCATGCATCCCAGCACCTTCTTTCCTTGTTACAGAAGGGGACAGGCCTGAATAATTTAGCACCATCTGCCAATCTAGGGATCAGTGCTACAGACAGACAACAAAATAGTGGGGTGGCAAATCCAAGCAAGGCAGCTCACAAGCCAAGACATGCAGATGCTGAAAACATTCCCAATTCAGGCAAGGCTTTGACACTTGAAACACTTTTTGGAACTGCTTTCATGAAGGAACTGCAATCAGTAGGAGCACCTATTTCCAGCCAAAGGGACTTGATTGGATATGCTAGAGATGATGCTTCAGAGTCTCATGGGTTACCCCTTCCTGTAATAGATGATGGTCTCCTTCCTCCAACAGTTGAAATTCCGTCGAGCATGTCTAGTCATGGAAGTGGTGTCTTAGCATCAAAGCAAAGACAGCAAATTGTGTTGGATAGGACTGAAGAGCATTTGTTAGGCTTTGATCCTCAAAATAAAGTGGACTCTTCACATCTTCGAACTGAAATGAGCTCTAAGCTAGGTGGCTTTGATGGGTCTTATGAAATTCAACTTCCTGAAGAGGATAGCTTGATTGCAGTCAGTGACCCTTTGAATCTCCGAAACTTTCTACTTGCTAGGAATTCAACTAAATCTGAGTTAATGCCGATTCCAGGGACATCAGTTGACATTGCTGAGAAACTTGCAGCTTTGAATTCTGGATTCAGGGACGAAAGGCCTATTGTAGGTCACAAAGGTCCACCTTTTCTTCGTGGTCCTTATGATATGAGGGAGCCTGATGTTCATTATCATAATCTCCATGTCCAGCCATCTTCTCCCCAGCTTCAGCCTCAGTTGAATCGTCCAGGGCCAATGTTCCATCCATTAGACTCTCATCCTGCTAATATGAATGCTCAGATGAAATTGGTGGCCCCAGAGAACATTCGCCATGATACTCCTAATCATCAATTCCCAGAAAATATGCTTCGTCCCCCTTTCCATCACCCTAGCAGTGCACTGACTGGATTTGATCCTACTACGCGTGATTCTATGTTACATCAATTGCATATGCGTGGCAATTTTCCTTCTCCACTCCTACGACGTGAAATGCCCAGGGGTGCGATTCCGCTTCCACATCCCAACAATCAGGTGACTGGTTTTATGCAGGAATCAAGTCCAATGCAAGGTTTCCCTATTGGTCAAAGGCAGCCCTACTTTGGTGCCCTTGGAATTCCACCTCAAGGTATAGCACTCAACAAGTAGTTGGTTCCTTTCTGCCTTCTAACTATTAAACAGCTTGCCTTTTTATTTAACTTCAAAGTCCCTCCTTTTCTGTGGGTTCCTCACTCTAATATTGTTCAATGATTTTTCATTGCACAAATCTTTCTTACAATTTCATTTAGTGTGGTAATTGTTGCTATAATTACTTTGTCGTTCAAATTGATTGATTCAGGTTATGTTTGGTATGGTTTTTTGTAAATTGATTTAAGTTGTTTTTACTCATGGAAAAGTCATAAATGTATTTGGTTACAAACCTAAATAAAAAGTTGCTACAAAATTGATCAACGCTTTGATTTAATCAAAAGTCATTTCAACTTTTCACTTAATTTTAACTCATACCATCTTCCTTATTCGAAAAAGTTGTCTTTGAGTCATTTTTTTTCCACTAAACACACTCGCAACCAAACCAATTTTTTTCCTTTTAAGTTATTTATAAAAATTAACTTTTGAATTATGAGTCAAAGTCAAAAGTTATAAATCGAATGCATGTTTGTTTTCCCATATGGAGTCAGAGAAAGTCACGCACACAGGCGATGGCTCTATAATTCTGTCCTTAAATTAGATTTGATATAATGTATACTCCTGCTCATGCACCCTGTAATATCGCCATGCATTTGTGGTAGTGATCAAGGTACACGTTTCTTTGTTGTCATGTTGGCACTTCTGCCATTACTTTAATCTGATTCTTGTTCTCAATGAATGTGCAGCTAACGATGGTGGTGGTGAAAGCAATCAACCGGAGGCACTCCAAAGGCTGATCGAGATGGAACTCAGGTCAAACTCTAAGCAAATTCACCCCTTCGCCACTCCAGGCCATGGTCCAGGGATATATGGACACGAGTTAGACATGAGTTTTGGATATAGATAGTGGATTTCGTGTTGTGTGTGGCGATGCATTCATGATATCATGCTTGGATCCACATGGCATGGTAAATGGGTTTGATATGCTTCTTCGGAAGGGATTGCCAGTGGTTGGATGTAATTAAATGGTATTGACTGCAAAATTGGCATCTATTTGGGACCTTTGCCTTGCTTTTTTCATATTTGAAAACACCTCCCATCTTCCTTCCTTAGAATTGTTTTTTTAAACAACGGTATCCAAGATTTTTAAGCAGCTCCTGTTCGACCATGGTCGAGGTCATAAATCATATCACCCTGGAGAGTTAAGATCTGCAATGAGAAGAAATCCTCCTTCGACCCTAATCATACGATATCAAATGCATGTACCAAGTCATGGCTAAAATACAATTGCTTCACTATAGAGTGCTATTATAAATTGTAAGTGTCATCATATCACTCTAGCAGTTTTATTCCAACATGTTGTGTTCCAACTTACCAAGAGATCATTTGATTCAGTTTGAACTCGAAAACCGTGGCATTGTCTCCGCGGTGGAAAGACGAGGCTGCAGTCAAGTGAAGAAAGAAGGTAGACTCTGCTGCGTTTTTCTAGCAGCACTCCTGTCACCCACAGAAATCAATGGACAGTCCTATAAATGAAGTATAAAAAACTCCATAACAGCACACACTTGAACCAAAAAACATGCCACCACATGGACAGACGACTTTAGTCAAGCTAATGTCAGGTAATACAAGAGTAAGGGCTTAGTTTGTTCACGATTCGTTCTTTGTATTATTTGTACAAGGTTTCCCCTTCACATTGATTGCTCAATACACATTATACAGCTCCTAAATACTGCTCCCGCAAACAAAAACCTCACGAAACCTAAAAGAACACAAAAGTAAAAGCACTCAGCTCTATACAAGATTGCCCTTGGGCCATAAAGTGGAGGATAAAACTGTCCTAGATTCCTGGAAAGCAATGAGAACATGTATATGTACACACAAGACACTACAGATTGACAGACCTAGGAAGAGCATGTTCTATATTATATAAGACATACATATATACAGATCAACTTCTAGACACTTTCACTCATTAACGATGCCATCCACGTAGCCTTCTCTTCCAGGATTGGCGTTTTACGGTTTGTGTCCACAATACAGGAAGTTCAATGAATTTTCATTTCCACTGTTCAAATAGCTGGAATAGGGTTTCCCAACCTATCAACAGTGGTATTTCTGTACGCACCACCCTCATTCACCTTCTCAGAGTCAACATCATAAGACGCAAGCAACCTTCTCTGCATGGATTTCATTGGAGTTGACAAATGAGTGACGGCATGATGACTAAAAACCATTCTACTTATGTCATGGAAAAGTTTAAAAAGAGTGCTGATAAAAGTCGTAGCAGATATACAGAGATTGCAACAGGAAATCTAGGGACCAAATTGGTTATATCATTTCATAAAGTTACTGGTTGAGAACCAAAATGACCTTCAAGAAAGCGGGAACACCACAAGAAAATTGTCAATCAATGAAAGAGTAAAATATCCATACCTATGCAAGGAATAAATAGAGAACTCTTTTGAGACATAAGTTTTCCAATATTGTAAATCCATAATATTAAACAATCGAGAATAGCCAAAACTTTATGAGGCATCCTTGGAATGGTGATGAATGAACAGAACCAATTGCGGCATGCAGTAGAGAAAATCAGAATTAAATAACATCATGCACATAAATTATACATGAACAGCAGGTAAGTATGAATAATGAGTCCGATTTAATGCAAACTGGCTCCATGATTCAGATTTTGGTGCATCACAGGTGAATATCACAAAACACAACAAGGTTAAAGAAAGTAAAATGCGTAACTAGTGTTAAAAATGCTTACATGATCCTCAAATTCTGGACTTGTCAAATTGATAGAGAGGTTCCTCATCAACAACAAAACCTGAGAAAAGCCAAATAAAATCTCTCGAGTCAATTTGTGTTTTCCAGGTGACAAGGAAAACCAAAACCTGCAATTTCTTCAGAGGAATAAAGGCAAAACCAATGATTTTTATATACAAGAACGATATATTTTCATGAAAAGACTGAAGAGAAAAGGGTGAGGCAGAATGCAAAGTTGCTTCCACCCTCTTCACACGAAACATGATTTTTAATAACTATGCTCAATCTACTCTACACCCCAACCGACCTACTGAATGCAACACACATTGTGAGGAATCATGAAGGCATAAAAGATAGAAAAGATGAAAAAACAACTCACTGTTTCCAAATTTATTGGGTCCATCTGCTTCAATCTCTGCAAGTGATCACTGCCATTGGGGTCAAAGACATTTCCAATGAAGCTGTACACTTGAGCAAAGTCCGGCATAACTGCATTTGGAACAGTATGAACTCATCATGCATAGGATAGAAGAAGATTTACCAGCAGATGATAGACGATGCACACAATTCACAACACTATCTACAAGTCCAGTTGTGTATAATGAAAAAGAGAGGTTCAGATCCACAAGGCAGAAAGAGCCTTAAATGCCAGCAACAAGAAAGGGTATCATCCAAGGCACCAGGGAAGCTTGGCGTGATGGACATGAATCTATTCGACAGAGGTAATATCCATACATGCTTTATGATGTAAAATGAAAGCTAATTGTCAGTTTGATGCAGCATGAGCATCATTATAATTGTTGAACTACAAGATGTTAAGAAGCAGCAAAAAAATAAAGGATGATACAGAAAAGGTCGCTAGCAACAATGACTGAAAAGAGAGAGACTTGCAGAACATAACCCTTTTCCTTCAATAGGAAAGAGAAACCATTTTTTGCGCCTGAAATTACCAAACCATCAACAAATCCCAAATGCAACTTCCTTTTCGCTGCACTAAAACACAGCTAGAATGCTATCAACACTGACTTGATGACCAAGACACGTCATTAGAATATCACTAGAAGTCTGAAAGAGGAGAGAAGAAGTCCAGTGTTCATGTGGAACAGACACAAAAGCATGATTAAAGCTTAAATGCACTTGGTTCGTGAGTTGTGCTTTGGAAAGCCAAAAGGTTTTAAGAAGGAAAAAAGCCCATCATTTTTCAGCTACATCTGTATCTCAACTTCAAATAAGAAGCATGATACTGACCTCTTTCTGGCTTGCCCTGAGCCCGTTTATCAATTATTTTGCCAGTTTGCCAAGTCCTCGAGGCGCTTTCATTACTGCTACTGTAGCAACATTTATTTGCAATTGTTGGCCCAGCCAATCCCGCATCATCTGAGAATACACACATAATTTACTATAATAACTGTAGCTCTTGAAGAAGAAAAGAAAAGAAAAGAGGAGGAGGGGAGCTTAGAAGAAAAAAAAGATACCATTAGTCATCTGTGACATGCTGACTGGTGGTACAGAGTTAAAACTCCAGGTAGATAAAGCTCCACTTGTAATTGGATTTCCAAGAACTGATGTTGAATCAGGCCTGTAGAGATATCCAGGTTCAAGCAAAGCAGATGAAGATTGAAATGACCCAGTCACTTGGGATGCAACTGCAGCTGTTAGAGATACACAAACAAACAAAGATTAATCCAGAATTAGAAGAATTCAATCCACATCCTCCTCTCGCCTTCTCAAAATATTAACACAAAGTTTGAACATACTAACCACTTTTAGGAGCCTTTTGAGGGTAAGGATGAGCTGCCTTTCTCTTTGGCCGAGGTGGAGGTACATGTTCGCTTGTTCCACTCTTCTGAACCTTCAGAAAGTACTTCTGCGCATGGCTCCGTATCTGCCAACATCCATTAAATTTTACATGCAAAAACATTTTGATGGTGGACATGTGGTTCACGAATAGCTGCGAGTCTGTGACTGAATTGAAATACACCCAGACAGACACACAAAAGCACGAGAAAACACCTGACATATGCCCAGGAGGCCAAAACTCCCTCAAAATGTTTGAGTTTATGGTCTTGGGAGTAGTGAATCAATATACCACATCACAAGGAAATCTCTAAATTACTCTCATAAATAGGTGGTTTCATCATTTCTTTGATCAACTGTAATCATTACAACGAAAATATATTTACCGTTTCAGAGCTTTAACCTGTACGCAATAGATAGGTGTTATGCCTTTCACTAACAAATTTGTTCAAGTGATCAAGTCTGACTATGCAATGTAACCTCATAAGCATATATAACAAAATATATCAGATGGAAAATGAAGATAGGATGGAAGAACATCAAACCCAAAGAGTGATTTAACCTGCCACTTAAAGAAGATAGATTTGACTATTTAAGATACCTGTATGACAGTCTTTGACCCAACAAATGCTTCAATCTTCTTCCAATCACGATCAAATCTGTAACCAAAAGAATTTTAGGTTAGGACGCATGGTTTGTTAACAGACAAATCAGAAAGCGTGAATTATAGTGACATAGATAATCTCATAGAAAGTTTTATCACATAGTCACCTAACTGACTATAACAATATTCAAGTTATTAAGACCGAAACAAAAGTTTAGAAGCTTTCAATGTTAGGTTTTTCTGGTCAGAGCTTGATGAACGTGATAAATTGAATTGTTTTTATTATCAGAACATAAAATAACATTTTTACCAAAACAAGTAGTAAGATTCAAAATCTTTCTCTCTCCGTATTTCTTCAGCAATCAACAATCTTCCCACTTCTGCATCAAAGACTAAAGCTCCCATTTCAAAAACTAAATTAATATTAAAATTTTATATATATATATATAAGATTTCACTAACACAAGTTTACATCAGAAAGCAAACTCATTAGTAACCCCAAGTTCAAGTACCTTTAATTCCCTCAGTTTGTTATTCAAATTCTCTCGTTTAATTAATCACTGAAGTCTCAAATTCAAAATCCAAACTATAATTAAAATACAAAAAAATAATAATTAATAATTAAAACCCCGAATTGCCATGCCAATCATCAATGCCAAATTGAAAAAACCTTTATAATTTTTTATTCAATTTCTCTCATTTAGCTGACCAATTAGGTGAAACTAAATACAAATTCTCTTTTCTTGCAACCAAGCAAAACATATAAACTAAAAACCACCACCCAATAATAAAAATTAAGAAAAAGAAAAGAAAAGAAAGAAGATGTACACTAATACTTACAATTGGAGAGCTTCTAGAAACTTGTCGTGCTCTTGTTCAGTCCAGCTCTCTCTAGATTTGGTAATAGTATAAGGTTTCCGAATCTTCTTATTCGGATCCTCCGAGAACGACACCAGCTTATGATTATTATTATTATTAGTAGTAGTAGTATTAGCCGCTGAAACTGTATCATTACAAGTATCGGTAGCAGTATTAGTATTAGTTGGTGGCAGAAAGTTGACACCGGGTAACTCCATATGACTACTATTATTCATAGGATCGAAGAAATAAAACCCTAGAGCCGGGTTCGGGTTAACCGACACCATTAAAAGAGAACAAACCGACTCTGTTTTTCTTCCTGTTTAGGTTCCTCTGGGTGGTCTTGTTGTTATGTTAAGGTTTTTGTACCGCGTGTTCTGTGCTGCAAGGAAGAAAGACAACAAAGGAGGAGAAGCGTGTTGGGTGAGTCTTTTCAGTTAAGGTTTTTGTGCTGAGCGTTGTGTCTTGCAAGAAGGAAATAAAGTGAGAAGAGAAGATGTCCAGAGTAGATGTGTGGTTTATAAATGATTGATTGATGGTTTTATAAATAATAGATTAGAGAGAGAGTGTGTGTGGGAGTTGTGATGGTGGTGTTAGTGGGCTTGGAAATGATCGTACACGTGGCAGTGTTGTTGTCTCGATCGAGAGTTAGGTAACCCGTGGACTCGGCAAACGGCAATTTTTGTTACAGTTATGTGGGTTTCCTCGTTTTTTTTTAAATAAGGTTGGGGAAGTGACCTTTGGGCACGAATTTTTTCGAAAAATAGCAGTTCGGTAAGAATCTTAGAAGAATGATACAGGTGAAAAATATATTTGAAAAATAGTGCAATTTAAATATAAACATGTTTTTAAATATTATTTTTATACATGTATGTTATTTTTAATAGTAGTTATTTAATCCTGTTTTAAAATATATTTTTTTGCAAATTAATTAATTTAAACTTGAAATTTTAGGAAGATTCAATGACTAAAATATAGTATTCAATATCCAATGCACAAAAAAATAATAATAATGTGATATGATAGGAAAGAGAAATGAAAAGAAAAAAAATAATTAAAAACACACTGTTTTTTACACATCTAGCATTATTTAAAAAGATCTGGAGACAATTCTAACAACTTCCAAACAAGATTGTAATCAACCCTAAATTAATCCCGAACAAAACTTCTAACCAATTACAACCTTGTTTGGTGGTCTTTTAAGGTGTGGTTATAATCATCTCGTCGAAGTCTTTTTAATGATATTAGGCAGAGCCTAGTATATCCTTGATAATCTTTTTTTTTTTCCTCTTATTCTTTCTCATGCCACGTATGCTTACATATTTTTTTTAAAAAAATTATTAGATTTTAAATTATAGTATTTACATATAATTTTAGATTTATTTTTGTACTTATTTTATTGAGGAATAACTTTTGAAACAAGACGTTATTCCCTATAATAATTTCTCTAATACTTTTCTAATTTGTATCATTATTTTTCAAAATTTTTATCAAATTACGTTAGAATGATAAAATATCCTTTGGTACTGCAAGTCAAAATTTGACCTGAACTAACAGCCAATAATTAAAAACTTCGTTGGCTTATATTTTCATCGTTCGAATCCAAAACCTTTTTTTTTGTTTTGTTTTTAACCAAGGTGAGATTAACGTGACCTTTGGGTAGAGAAGTGAGATTGATAATGCCGCGTGTGACTCTCAGCAGAGGTAGCTCTTGCACCCTTCCTAGAAGACACCGAAGAAGGATGAATTACGACAGTTTCGTTCGAGAGAGACACATGGGGGCTTGTGATTATCAGCTTTATCTGTTTTAAGTAGCTTGCCTTTGCGTTTAGCTAACATCTACTCATTATTATATTGTGAAAATGCTGATTATGCGTATCAAAACTCGGAATTAGCAAAACATTATGGTTGAAAAGGAAGTTGAACTAGTGTAACCATTCAGTGACAGCGACCGAGAAATTGCTTACGTTGTTGATCCCTGTATTGATTAAAGTCCCCAACAGAATTTCCTGAGCAGATACTCTCGTAACATCGGGCAACGATGTATCCAAGACAACGTGCTGTATATTTAGCAATAAAAAACATCAGTAAATGCATTTGCTCTCTAGGCCATCCGATTCAAATAAAATTTTTTTCGTAAATATAGTAGTTGCAGTATGGATGCTTCGTTCGGAAACCTGAGAATATTTGTGAGCTGTTTTGTATAATTGAACACAGGCCTCCGATAGAAAATAAAGAGTGACAACAAGAATGACCCCTTCAGATCGCAAAACGAAGGTAGAATTCGAGCTTAAGATTTGTCCCCACCTCCTCTCCAGCTTCGGAAGAAGATCGAATATTATTAGCTGATATACTTTGGTCGATATCAAGCAGTATTGATTAAGACTAGAGATCCGAAACACGAGTATGAAATTTTAAGCAATTATTTTGATCATGTAAATGGTCGGTGCGAGATCAGCTGATATTGATTGGAGGTGTTGAAGCATTATGTATGTATATACGAATGGCGATTGCAAAAGCTTTCCTGTCCCCCATAGTTTCCCCCTCTCTCAAGCCAAGTTGTGGGCTCCAAAAAACCATGTGAACTTTCCTTTGCAAACTGCAGCAATGGGACATTCTTGCTTTATTAGATTAAGGACCTGCTGGATCTAGCGTTACCTTTACGGCTTTATCATTCCAAAACTGAAATCTTGCAGATCACTAGGGAAGAATTAGCGCAGCCTCACCGCCCAAGGCCACCAAGCTTGATACTTACAGGCAAAAAAAACCATTAGCATCTCTGTTTTTATGTATACTGACCCTGAAAGAAAATTTGGTGTGCTTACTGCAAATAGACATTAGCTTAATACACGAGTGCATTTAATTATTAAGACAGCATTATCAAAGAAAGTGAAGCAGAAAATCTTGCTCAACCACCTGTACTATGATCTTGTTTAAAAATTCTGACTTCTCTCCCGTCAAGGATTTTTGGAATCATTGAAGGATGAAATGCCTTGTGAACTTATTCAGTGATTCAAAGCACGCCCACCTTAGCGAATTTAGAAGTTCTGTTATTGATCAGCAGTTACTTCACAAGCCCAGACGCTAGCGCAGCTACAATAAAAGGTAGAGATGATGATAAAGCAGTGGTTGACAACCATCTACTAGCTTCGACAACAACAAAATGGACACTGCAATGGAATTTCATTAATTCATTGAGGTAGAAACAACGATCCATTTGACGAAAAAATGGACAGTTCTCATAAATTATGAAGTACATTCATTTCTGCAAGAGGGCCATACATCCCGCGGGTAATGGATGCATATATAACTGATAACTTACAAAACCAGAAGGAAAAAAAAAAGGAAACAGAAAAGAATGCTTTTTACAAATTGTTTCGAGGAAACAACAAACTTAAGGAGAAAACAAAATGAGTAGCTGAGAAGAATTGTGAGATGGGCAAAAAAATAAGTTTAGGTTTCTCAAATCTTGCTATCACAATCTAATCTAGCCAACGAGTAACACCATCATCTTCCGCTATGGCGGCCAGAATCTCGACACGTGCATCCAAAATAGCCTGCAATTTTTTGCACAAATTAAGGCAATTCAAAGGAGAGAGGACAGGTAAATAGGAATTGGATTTCCTCTGTGCAAGTGCAGGGTGGAAGGCAGGTAGCTAGTTAAGAATGATGGATTTATCAAAATTCCATGCACTGCTTCATGTGTGTTGATGCCCTACTGAAAAATTAATCTTAGTAACCATCTAAGCACCACTATTTTTTAGCTAGAGGGACTATAATTAACCATTACAGATCTCTGTTTATTGGAGCTCAAGTGAGTTTAAGACAGTTGGAGGAAAATTATCATGCAGCATAATACAAAGAGGAGAGAAATGTACCAAAGGATTTCTACAGTTAACCAGCCTGCATTCATCCAAAGAACCTTCCAACATCCAACTCTCCCAAACATCAAAACTGTGACTGGTGAAAACAAATTCCATTCTCCTGTTAATCTGCGATTTTCAAAATAGAACTCGACCTTAATCCCAAGCAACCAAATAATTACATCAAGATACCTGAATTTTAGCAAGTTAGGCATTTACCATTCAATCATGCTGGAAAATGAATGACAGGACATAGATCATAGATGCAGATTCTCTAAGCACAATTTTCATTTTGCTTTCCAAATGAAGAGCATAATTGAGAACAAAAAGAGCGCCTGATTAAACAATAATAAGCTTCTATCTTCTTTGAAAACATGCAACCCTCAAAATAATCAATCCAAAGTCTGATTTCACACAGCAAATGTCTACTTCCCTAAACCAATGCACTGTAAAGCAGCAATACATAAAAACATTCTATGCTCCACAAACAGATACGAAGATTAAGTATGCCCCAGTTATAAACATGTTCCGAGAACTCAAAGTGTGTAAAGAAGGCCCTATCAGCAAAAGAAAAGGAACAGTGCTAGTTGTAGAAGCACGACCATATCACACTAGTACACCATGAGAACTTGAGCAGATATTAGTGCCCATAAACAGTAACTTCTTATCATACCAGTACAGCAGCACTCTCCAACTACTTAATCTTACAAGATATAAAGTACCTGCAATAACTTTCCACCAGCAGCAAAAGAGCGCAACCCAATTGTGTCCTGCAAAAAAATGCATCCACAAAAACACATTAGCGAACTCAACAGTTAACCTATCCAATTATGCTAGCAACCGTAATATGATGAATTGGTTGGAAAATGTGGTAAAGGCATGAATGATTCCTGCCAAACAAACCTTGTTTCTGAAAACAACAAGGAACTGGGCTGCAGGATCTCTTTTTGTTACATTTGACAGAGCATCCAGGAACCAACCACCTCCTTTAGCTCTTTGCCTGGAAACATGGAGTGCAGGGCGATCTCTTGCATATAAAGCTATAATGTGCCCATCTTTGAGCAGCTCATCAGACTTTCCACTGAGCCTCTTGCCTGATCTTGAAAGCTGGCCTGAACTTGATTCTTGCATTAATTCTATTGGTGTTTTCCTACTCCTTGAGTCTTCAGGGGAAGCAAACCGAGAACTGGAGACTTGATCACTGCCACTCATAGCAGTATCATCTTCTTGATGTGAAGTACTTTCTTTCTCTAATTGAGAAGGATTGTCTGATTTCTGTCGAGGTTTTTGACGGCCATGTCTTTTTTTTGCCTTCTTGCCTGATCGGCTGCGTCTTTCATCAGATCTTGTGGTTGTATTTTGAGACATGCCAGAACCCTGAGCTTGGCTGGTAGATTCTATTGATTGACCACTGACTTTTTTGCGAGAGGTTTCTGGAGTTAGCTGAATATCATCGGTCAATTGCTCACCAACAGAATCCTGCAGAGTACTTTCTTTGTCTTGCCTGTGAAATTGTTCACTTTCATCACCTATTTCACTTTCTTCCCCTTCCTCATCAGAAACAGCATTCTTTGGTACGATCCCATCAAAGAAGAATGACTGCAGAATAGAGATAGCTTTTTCCCTTATCTCCATCCACACTTCTTCACTGTAATCTGCACTGCGTGGAAGTATCAATACATTGGGCATCTCTTTTACCTGAAGCAAAAGTTTGGGATGGATCACTCAGTCAGAGGTGCTATATTCTGAGTTAAATATCATACAACATTCACATAAAATCTTAGTCTACAGCACACATTTTTCCAAACATTACCAAAAATCAAAGACCATGCTCAGTGCTTTGAGACCTCAACCCTTACCGCTCACCATACTATATCTAAACAGGAAGTGTAACGATAAGGGCCTTTACCATCTAAAACTACAAAAAAAAAAAAAAAAAAAAAAAAAGAATTTGATTTTGTTCCAATCCATA
>Ga0307515_10007446_pt1 | contig 21639 bp, 18 predicted proteins | sample 17_EM_MG_FD_194513 | JGI IMG/M metagenome (GOLD analysis project Ga0307515, IMG submission 194513) | Populus trichocarpa ectomycorrhiza microbial communities from riparian zone in the Pacific Northwest, United States - 17_EM | ecosystem: Host-associated > Plants > Roots > Unclassified | place...
GCATTAATCAGCAGATCGTCCGTGTGGTGAGGAGCGTTGCCCCCTTCGAGCTGCAGCAACACTTGGCCACTCGGCGAGAGCACGATGACGTTGTCATAGACAGAGTACTTGGCAACGTACTCTTGCAGCCGCCTTCGGAGAGCCTGTGCGGTCTGTCTGCCGGCGGTCGATGCCTGACGACTTTCCTCCGCATCGGTTGACGCGCCGTGTAGCGCCGTGTCTTGCGCGAAAGCTCGGATGGCGTCGTCCGCGGCGAGAAAGCCGATGTCCGCCGTTCGCTCGTACAGATTGCGAACGAGAATGTCGATGGCGACTTGAGCGCGCGCCTTCGCCGCCAGCAAGGCTTTTTTCTGCGTCTCCGTGGCTAGGTGAGTGACGAGATTGACCGCCAGAGACTCGAACGCTTGGCGCGTGCTGCCGAGATTCGTGCCGTCGCCGTTCAAGTGCGAGAGCAGCGCGAGACTGTCCCATGCGCCTTGAAGCGTCGCGAGATGCGCTCGATACCCCACAACCGTGGGCATATGTCTGGTGAGTTGCTGTCGGGGCATCGCGCGGTAAAAGTCTCTAAAATTATGCGTAACCGGACATAAGTCTTGCCCCATGATCGTCGCACAAACATGGGGCCGCTTCACGTTTGAGAAAAGTGACTCACCCGGCACCGTTAGAGTGAGAACGAAACTGCCCGCGGCGCCCGTCGCCCAAGTCGGATTTACCGCTGCGTTGTAAAAGCTGGAGCGCAGTTTTTCACGGCGGCCACGCTGTTCGGGACGCATGAGGGATCACGTACCGTAAGTGTGAAACTCTTCCGCAATGGGAGGTGATGGCGTGATACGTTTGCCCAAAATCAGAAGGAAGGGGAAACCAATTGCGCGCGCGTTCGATGCCGACGGGCTCTATCGTTCGGGCCTTTGCTGTGATGTGTTCTTTTATCATGCTGGCCGCTTGCGGCTCCGGTACGGTCACACACAATCGCGGCATTGATCCGCCGAATAGCGGCAATCCCGGCCCCGGTGGCCCTGGTGGCGTCTTACCGCCGCCCCCGCCGCCGCCTCCCGTTACTGAAGTCACGCTCACTGGTGTCGTTACGTTCGACAAGGTGCCGTTCTCAACGACCTCCGGAGCGGGCCTCGATTACGCGGCCACTACTCAAGCGCCTGCACGCGCCGTTGCGCTCGAGATCGTTAACTTCAACACCGATGTGGCCGTCGCTAACGCGATCACAGATGAAACCGGCGCGTACTCAGTGGTAGTGCCCGCCAACCTTGTTGTGAAAGTGCGCGTCAAAGCTCAGATGGGCAATGTGCAAGTGCTCGATAACACTTCGGGCGACACGGTATACGAATATGAAGATGCACAGTTCTCAACGGGCGCCATCGAACCTCGCCTGCGAGATTTGAATGTGCCGTCCGGTTGGGATGGCACGGCTTACTCTCAACCGCGGGCGGCTGCGCCGTTCGCAATTCTGGACGACATCTATCGGGCGCAGCAGTTCGTGCTCGCAGCCGTTCCGGGTTTAGCCTTCCCAGACCTGAATGTGTTTTGGAGTCCGCAGAACACGCCGACGGTAGACACCGGAATCTTCGATACAGATCGCGTCACGGGCGATATCGACACGACTCAATTCGCAACCGTGGACGTGAATGACACCGATCATCCAGGCATCTACGTTTTAGGCAGTGCGGATGACGATACGGATGAATATGACTCCGACGTCATCATTGGCAGTTGGGCCCTGTACTACCTCGCATCGTTCTCGCGAGACGATTCGATGTACGGGTCTATCGAACTTAAGCAAGACCTGCGTGCTGCATACAGCCAAGGGTGGCAGCTCGCGTTTCCGTTAATGGTGAAAGGCAACGCTGTTTACCAAGACAGCTCCGGCGCCGCGCAAGGCGATTCGGAAGACACCGATTTCGAAGACAACACCATCGCAGGCGCAGACGCCGGCTGGTTCAGTCCTTTCTCGATCGGCGCGATCTTGTACGACTTGTGGGACAGCAATGAGGACGCTGCCGATACCATTGCTGTGCCGTTTGCCGCGCTGAACACCGTGCTTGCGCAAGACATGCCGATTACGCATGCGATGACAAGCATCTATCCGTTTGCGAACGGGTTGATAGCGCGTAACCCAGGTTCTGCAGTGCAGATTGCAGCGCTGCTCAACGAGCAGAATATCGTGATGCCGGTCGATGACTTTGGAACCGGTGAGACGAATAACGGCGGCAGTGTGAACAATCTGCCCATCTACACGAACATCGCCGCGGACGATGCGGATCACGATGTGTTCTCGACGGGCGATGAAGACAACTACTACAACGCGCTCGGCAACCGGCGCTATTTCCGGTTCACTTTGCTGGCGCCGCGTGCAGCCACGAACATTCGCGCGCGAGCTCAAGGCGCCGGCGCCGCCAATCGCGATCCCGACATCTATCTGTGGAGAGACGGAGAGATTGTCGATTCCGCGACGGATGATTCGAGCGGTGCTCCCAACAATGGCACGCAGATCTTGAACAGGACGACTGAGCTGCCGGCGGGCAACTACGTCATCGAGGTGTCCGAGTCCGGCAATATTTTCCCGGACGATCCAGACACTGAAACGAACAACACGCGAATACGCGTGCGAATCAGTCCGTAGCGATCACTGGCGAAGAGCGATGCGGCCGAGATCCAAAAAGGTCGCCAGCATGTCGCGAATCGTCTGTTGAGTGGACCCGGCCTCACGAGTGAGGCCGAGTTCCGGGCGGCTCTCGTCCATATAGGTTCGTTGTGACAGCTCGAGTTGTACGGCCCACACGTTGCGGTCGGGCGCTCCATAGTTCCGCGTAATGAACCCGCCTTTGAAGCGGCCGTTCAGCACCGCCGTGCGACTGGCGGCACTTTGGGCTACCTCGAGTAGCTTCTCCGCCACGATCTGCGGGCAGGCGCCCTGGCCGATGCCCAGATTGAAATCCGGCAGGCGTCCTTCAAACAGCAGCGGCACTTCGCTGCGGATCGAGTGCGCGTCCCATAACAAGGCATAACCGAACCGCACACACAGCGCGTTCAGAGTACTCGCGAGCATCGCGTGATAGGGGGCCCAATAGGATGCGATGCGATCCGCGACCTCTTTATCGTTCGGCTCCAAGCCTTCTGCGTAGAGCGCGGTACCGTTGAACGATGTGGTGGGGCACACCGAAGTCTCGCGTAACCCCGGATAAAGCTTCGCGCCATCGGACGGTCTGTTGAGGTCTACGACGTAGCGCGAGCATCGCGGCCGAATGGTCCATGCGCCCAAGTCTTCCGCGAAGTTATAGAGCTTGTCTACGTGCCAATCGGTGTCGGGGAGAGTCATCGCGTCCGGCGTTAGGCGGCGCGCAATGTCGTCCGGCACGACGGTGCCGACATGCGGCATGCTGATGACCAACGGCGTGGTGCCTTCTTCGATCTCAAAAGTCTTGAGCATTCGTCCCCGTCCCGTTTACCTTGCAAGCCTAGTATGAACACCGTGCCGGATACATCGCCAGAGACGCTATGGTCGGGGGCTCACTTGGCAACCCTGTCGTCTGGCTCGGCTGCGTCAGTGGGCGGCGGGCTGGCCTTCACAGACGGCGGGAATGCGGCACCCTACGGCACCGTTACGGATGGCGCGATACTCACGCGCGCTGGGCGAATCACATGGGTCGGTGCGGCGAGCGATACGCCGCCGGCCGGAAGCGCAAGCCGCCAGGTTGTCGATTGTCATGGCTTGTGGCTCACGCCCGGATTGATCGATTGCCACACGCATCTCGTATATGGCGGCGATCGCAGCGGCGAATTCGAGCTGCGTTTGAACGGTGCGGACTATCGCGATATCGCCAAAGCCGGGGGCGGCATTTTATCCACCGTCCGCGCGACGCGCGCAGCCTCCGAAGAAGAGCTGTATCGCTCAGCGCTCATTCGGCTCGAGCGCATGCGTGAGGATGGTGTGACGACGGTCGAGATCAAATCCGGTTACGGGTTAGAGTTGGCGACCGAGTTGAAAATGCTCAAAGTGGCGCGTCGATTGGGCGAAACATCGAACGTGCACGTGGTCACAACGTTTCTCGGCGCGCATACCGTTCCGCCGGAATTCAAGAATCGCGAAGACTACGTGCGCTATGTGATCGACGAGATGTTGCCTGCGGTCGCGGCGGAGCATGCGGCGGATGCAGTGGACGTGTTTTGCGAAACCATTGCGTTCTCTGTGGATGACACCGCGCGCATCTTCGAAGCCGCGCGCTTGCACGGTCTGCATTTGAAGGTGCACGCCGAACAGCTGAGCGACAGCGGCGGGGCTGCCTTGGGCGCGCGGTTCGGAGCGCTATCCGCGGATCATCTGGAGCACATTTCGGAAGAAACCGTGCAACAGTTGGCGCACGCGGGCACGGTCGCTGTCATGCTGCCGGGCGCTTACTATTTCTTGCGGGAGACCCGGCGACCGCCGGTGGAGTGGCTTCGCCAGTACCGCGTGCCTCTCGCCGTCGCCACCGATTGCAACCCGGGCACATCGCCACTGCAGTCGATTCTGCTGGCGATGAACATGGCGTGCGTGCTGTTCGGACTATCCCCGGAAGAGGCTTTGGCCGGCACCACACGAAACGCGGCGCGGGCTCTGGGGCTCGGCAACGACAAGGGTACGCTCGAGGCGGGAAAAGCAGCCGACTTCGCACTGTGGGACATCAGCTCGCCGCTCGCGCTGAGTTATGCCATGAGTGCCAAACCCTGCGTGGGCGTGGTCAAGGACGGCGCGATTGCCTGGCGCAACGAATCCCGCTGGAGCGTTTATCGCGCTTAATTCCAGTGTGACTAGTGATCCGTAAACACTGCGGAGGTGGGCCGCAGGCCGCAAAAGTCGCGCCTTTCGCGGCCGGAAACGAAGCTGATGTTCCGAAAAAAGCGCCGCAGGCGACTATTTTCCAATGAACTAAGCGCCGCTCTGCAAAGTGCGCAGCACCTCGACATAGGCGCTGCGCGTTTGCTCTGCCTTGGGATGGCGGCCGTTCTGCATGATGCATCGGCCTCCGATCCAGTTCTGACGAATCGGAGACGGGCCGGGGGTCGATGCGAACACGAGCGCATCGAAAATCGCATCTCCGCGCGCGCCGGCGAGGTTGAGATGATCGGCATCCAGCACGAGAAAATCCGCTCGCAGGCCGACTTCAAGGCGGCCTGTTTTCGCGCCGCCGCCGCGGGCATCCGCTTGAGCCGCGGAGAGCCACAGCTGCGCGCCGGGATGAAGCTGCTCCGCCGTCACGGACAACGACCGCCTGCGATGTTCCAAACGGCGGCCGTATTCGAATAGGCGCAGCTCTTCTCGCGTATCGACGGTGATCTGGCTGTCGGAGCCGATGCCCAGGGCGCCGTTTGCTTTGAACCAATCGTCGGCAGGGAAGAACCCATCGCCGAGGTTGCCTTCCGTGGCAGGACACACGACGGCAACCGCGCCGCTCTTCGCGGCCGCGTCGGCTTCGGATTGAGTCATGTGCGTGGCGTGCACCAATCGCCAGCGGTCATTGAGCCCAATGTGATTCGTCAGCCACTCGACGGGCCGCTCGCCGGACCAAGCCACGCACGCGTCGACTTCTTTCGTCTGCTCCGCGACGTGAATGTGGATGGGCAGGTCTTCCGGAACGGCGGATAACACGGTTTCGATTTGATCCGGCGTCACGGCTCGCAAGCTGTGAAAACAAATCGCAATATCGAAGTCTCGCTGCGGCGGGGAGATGCTCGTGAGCCGTGAGAAGACGCTGAGGTAGGCATCCGTCGACAGAATGAACCGCCGCTGCCCGCGAGAGTGCAGCGCGCCGCCGAAGTTGCCATACGAATACAAAGCAGGCGCCAGTGTCAAAGCGATGCCGGCATCGCAAGCGGCCTCGGCATGTGCCCAAGCCATTTGCAGCGAATCGTCATAATGCTGACCATCGGGCGCTCGATGCAAATAGTGAAATTCGCAAACGCGGGAATATCCTGCCTCGACCATTTCGACATAAAGCTGGGTCGCGATGACCTGAACTTGCTCCGGCGTGAGGCGATCCAGGAAGCGATACATGACTTCGCGCCAAGACCAGAAATCGTCATTCTCGCCGCCACGGCGCTCTCCCAGGCCGGCAAGGGCGCGCTGAAACGCATGGCTGTGAAGATTCGGAATACCGGGGATCACAAGGCCACGCAGCTTTTCGGCGCCGGCGGCGTCTGCATCCATCTGAATCGAAGTGATGATTCCGGCGGTGTCGACTTCCAACCGGACGTTTTCAGCCCAGCCTTGCGGTAGTCGAATCGCCGGAGCAAATAGTGACGGCATGCACGATTCCTAAGCTCTCACGGCAGGCTATGTCAGCAGAATGAGCAATGCAACGGCGGGTTGCCGGGCGCTTGTGACTTAGCGCTAGGAACTCCCGCGCTGCGCTCGAGCACACTGCGCGTCATTCCTCTTACGCGCGGCATAGGCCGCAGAGATTGACATCATGAAACTTAGACCGGTTGCCGTGTTGGCGCTGATCCTGTTCGCCTTGTCCGCTTGCGCCACGCGCTCGGGCGCGAGGCACGCCGCGTGCGTCGCGCCTTGTGCGCAAGACATGAGCCGCATGCAGTTTCTCGAAGACACCCGCAGCAGCGGCTTCGAAGCCACGCGCATGAATATTATCGGTGCGGACGAAGCGATCGTGGCGACGCGCGCGCGGGAAGCCGGCGAGCGCACGACAGCGAAAGCGCAGTAGTCCGTCAAAAACGATAGCGCACCGTAGCGCCCCATTCACGGGGCGCGGCGTAGGTACTTTCCGCCAAACCGAATCCAACGCTCGAGTTGCCGGAAATGCGGTACCGCTCGTCCGTCAGATTCGTGCCGAACAACGCAAAATTCCATTTGTCGTCGGCAGTGGTGATTGACGCATAAACATTCGCGATGCTGAAACCCGGCTGCGCGATGCGTTCGTCGTTGAACACATCGTGATAAACCTTGCTCTTGTACGACCAGTCGCCGCGCAACGTGATCGTTCCTGGGCTGACATCGAACGCGTATTGCAAGCCGGATGACAAAGTCCATTCCGGCGCCTTGACCAGTTCCTTGCCGAGTGTCAGGGGCGGGTTCAACGTCGCGAGCTGCGGATCGAGCTCGGTGTACTTCGCATCCAAGTAGCCGGTGGAGAAATTGAAATCCAGGCCGCGCGCCAGCCGCGCGACTAATTCAAGCTCGGCACCTTTGGATTCAGCGCGACCCGCGTTGCGCACGAAGTTCTGGGGCGTGGCATTGATCGAAAGCTGCATGTCGCGATACTGATTGAAGAACGCCGCGGCATTGAGGACGAGTCGGCCGTCTAGCCAAGTCGTCTTGGCGCCCAGCTCATAGGTGTTCACCTTCTCCGGATCGTAGGGCAGCAATTCCGCCGCGGAGCCGATGAGGGGGCGCCCATTGAACCCGCCGCTCTTGAAGCCATTGGCGAACGAGGCATAGATCATTGCATCGCGGTTTGCTTGCAGCTCGACACCGATCTTCGGAGTGATTTCGGACCAATTGTCTTCGAGCACGGTGCCAGGTGGCGCCACGTACGTACCACTCCCTAGCCGCTGATGGATGAGCTGCATCTCTTTGTCGTCGCGCGTCCAACGCAAGCCGCCCGTGACGCTCCAACGCTCACTCAGCTTGAAACTGGATTGGCCAAAGAGCGCATACGATTGATTCTTTACTTCGGTGAACAGGCCCACTTCGACGTCCACGCCGATGTTTGCTGGATTGCCCGCGCCGCCGAAGCGCGCCGGCGGGCCCGGCGGAAACGTTCGCGAGGCGGGCAGAGCCTCGAGTGCGTCGAACGCACCGACAGCGAGATTCGCTTTGCCGATCTCCGTGGCTTGCTCGTGAAAATAATAAGCGCCGAGCAGCCAGTTCATGCGCTCGCTGAAGCTGAGCCCACTCAGCTGCAGCTCCTGGCTGAATTGATCCTGATCGTCATCGTTGATGGTTTCGCGAAACATGTAAGGCGTGCCATCGCCATCGCGCGCAAAGAGCGCTTGCAACTCTCGATACGCGCTGATGGACTTGAGCGATAGGTCGCCCAAGTCCCAATCGACGGTCAGCGCTGCGCCTTTCGTATCCAGATCGTTCACGCTCAGGCCGCCGGCCCACGTGGTATCGATGTCCCCCGTAACGAATGATCGATTGACCGCATGCGCGCCGTTGGGCGCAGCAATGTCCGTAAACGTGGGCGCGACGACGGCGTTGTAGATGTTCAAGAACGGAAAACCGGCGGGCGCGACATCCACGAGCGTCAGCGGCGCCGAGTTTTGCCGTGCCCGAGTGCCGTCCACGACCAGCGAGACGTTCACCGCGTCCGAGGCTTTCCATAACGCTTGCGCGCGGCCGATCAGGCTGTCTTTGTCGCCGAGGTCGCGACCGTCAGTGAGCCGATGCGCGTAGCCATCTCGATTGATCGAAGCCACCAGCCAGCGCGTCAGCAACGTTTCGCTCAGCGGAAGATTGAGAATGCCTTTTGCATCCAGGCGATCGAAGCGACCGCCCGTCACGGAGACTTCGCCACCGAACTCGGAAGTCGGCTGCCGAGTGAGAATATTCACCGCGCCGCCGATGGTATTGCGGCCGAACAAAGTACCCTGGGGTCCGCGCAGCACCTCGACCCGTTCGAGATCCACCGCGTCCATGATTCCGCCGATGGAGCGGCCGAGGTAAACGCCGTCCACATACATGGCGACGCCCGGCTCGCTGAAGATGGCGAAGTCGTTCTGGCCGATGCCGCGAATGAAGATCGTGGCGTTGTAGGCGCCGCCGCTCAACGCCGCGGCGCCGTCGAACTGCAGATTCGGCACGAATTGCGAAACGGCATCCACACTTTGAACGCCGCGCGCTTGCAGCGCGTCGCTCGTGAGGGCGGTGACGGCGACGGGCGTGGATTGCAGCGATTCGGAACGGCGCCTGGCCGTCACGACGATTTCATCCAGCGCCAGCTCCGATTGATCAGGCAACGCGGCCAGAGCGGCGGTGCCGGTGAGCATCCATGCGCAGACCGTTAGAGTGGCGCCTCTTCGTCCTTGAACTCCCATGTGCGTGCCCCCCTCGACGCAACATTAGAATGAGAACAGTCTAGGTCCTCAGCAGCCGCTTCGGTAGAGCATCCATTTTTCTTAGACCGATCTGCATGCCGCCCACTCATGAACCCGAAGATCTGACCATCGCCGAGCAAGCCGCTCGCTGGCTGCTCGAGCTGGAGGAGGGTAAGCCTGAGACGTTCGCCGCTCTAGGCGAATGGCTCAAGCAATCGCCCCGGCACGTGGAAGAATTCTTGCTGGCCACCACGGTGTGGAAGGCGTTCGATCGCGACTGACTGCGGTTGAAGGCACGCCGCCTACGGCGGAAGATCTGGAAGTCGCGCGTTTTCAGGGCCGTCGAGTCGTGCAGGTTGCAAGCGCGCTGGTAGCAGCGAAGTAATCGATCAGCAGGCTCTTAAGCAAACCGCGGGATGGGCCCATCCTGAGGTGTCGCTCGATCCGACAGATCGAAGAACACTTCATCGATGTAGCACCAGCCCCAGCCTTCAGGGGGATCGTAGCCTTCGATGATCGGGTGTTGGGTGGCGTGGAAGTGCTGGGTGGCGTGCTTGTTCGGCGATTGATCGCAGCACCCCACATGGCCGCAAGCGCGGCAGACGCGCAAGTGCACCCACCACGAGCCGCTCTTCAAACACTCCTCGCAGCCCTTGGCGCTGGGCTTGACCGATTTGACGGTTGATAGATGCTGGCAAGTCTTGTGTTTCATGCGATACGCATTATGACGCTACGCGCGGCGCCGGGGCCACTTCAAAAGATTGCTTCCAGCACTTTGACGGACGCGATTTCGGGATCTTCGGCTGATCTTCAAAGCGAAGCAGATGAATCAGTTAGGATCGCTTTGGCCACCTCGAAAGGAATCGCCCAGTGCGCGTCTTGCCGCCTCTTGTCGCTGCAATCTGTTTCAGCGTTTGCGCGGTATCGGCTTTCAGTCAGACCTCCCGTCTGATCCCGATCGGTGAAGGCTATGCGGGTAGCTCGATCAACGTAGTGGCCAATCGGCGCAACGCGCTCTTTACACACGAACCCTTTCAGTTTGCGGCTTTCTATGATGCGGACGGGCACATGGTGCTCGCCCGTCGGAAAATCGATCTGGAAAAATGGGAGCTACGGCAAACAGCGTTTCGCGGCCGTGTCGCCGATGCGCACAACTCCATCAGTCTGGCGGTCGACGGTGCGGGCTTTCTGCACGTGGCCTGGGATCATCACGGCCAACCTCTGAACTACACGCGGAGCGTGAAGCCGCTTTCGATCGAATTGGGTCCAAAGCAGCCGATGAACGGCGATGCGGAACAGCGCGTCACGTACCCTGAGCTTTATTTGCAGCCCGGCGGCGATCTGCTTTGCTTGTATCGCGACGGCGAATCCGGCAACGGGCAGCTCGTGCTCAAGCGCTATCACACGCGCAATCGATCATGGCAGACGATCCAAACTCATCTGATCGACGGCGAAGGTCGGCGCAGCGCGTACTGGGGTGCGGCGAGCGATGCGGCGGGCGGTCTGCATCTCGCTTGGATTTGGCGTGAGACCCCGGATGTCGCTTCGAACCACGACATCGCCTACGCCTATTCCCCTGACGGTGGCGTTAATTGGCAAGCGGCCGATGGCCGACCCTTGAACGTTCCAATGACCGAAGCTAAGTCGGACTATGCGGCGCGTATCCCGCGGCATTCGAATCTCATGAACTCACCGGTCGTTGCGGTGGATCAGCGCGGTCGTCCTTACATCACAACCTATTGGTCCGATGACCCAGATGCTCCGCCGCAGTTTCATCTGATTCGGCGCGAGGGCGCCGCGTGGCAGATCGACACGATCTCCAAGCTCCAGACCGTATTCAAGCTCGAGGGCACCGCGACGAAGCGGCCACCGATATCGCGTGCCGCACTGTTCGTCGACGGCTCAGAACCGAAGACAAGCGTTCACATCGTGTTCCGAGACGACGCTCGTGGGGCGCGCGCGGTGCTGTTGTCCACGCCGGCCATGGATTCCGGAGCATGGACCGCACGCGAGCTGACTCAACAGTCACTCGGCGCCTGGGAGCCAGTGTTCGATCCCACGCAATGGGTTCGCACCCGGCAAATCCATTTGCTCTGGCAGCCTGTACAACAGGCCGATGGAGATGACGCCAACGGTGTTCTCACGGCGTCGACACCGGTTGGCGTGCTCATCGTTACCCAAAAATAATGGGTTCGACTCGTCGGAACACCGCAGGCTCGTTCGTCTTCAATACAACCCAAGGGTGCGGGCGGCAGCCCCTGCTCGTACTGCCTGGCTTGTTCAAAGTTATTCGGAGGATCGCGTATGGGAACCGAAGGCCGAATCGCAATGCCGAAAATCGTGTCCGCCGGCGAATGGCAAAGTGCGCACGAGCAGTTTCTGACGGAAGAAAAGGCGGCCACGCACGCCCGAGACGCGCTGGCTGCCAAGCGCCGTCGGCTTCCGATGACGCTCATCGAGAAAGACTATGTATTCGAGGGGCCCACCGGCAAAGTGCGACTGCTCGATCTGTTCGGCAGCCGTCCGCAGCTACTGCTCTATCACTTCATGTTCGCTCCGGGAGTGAATGGCTGGCCCGACGCGGGTTGCCCCGGATGCTCGATGTTCACGGATAGCCTCGGTCAGTTCGCGCTGCTACACGCCGCGCACCGGGACGTTTCGTATGCAGTAGTGTCGCGAGGGCCGATGCAGAACCTATTGGCCTACAAGAAACGAATGGGGTGGAACATCCCGTGGGTGTCGTCGGCGGCAAATACGTTCAACGTGGATTTTGGTGTCACGACAGACAAAGGCGAGGACCACGGGCTTAGCGTGTTCTTTCGAGATGGGGACAAGATCTACCGGACCTATTTCACCAAAGCGCGGGGTTTGGAGACGGTCGGGACGATTTGGTCGCTGCTCGATATCACGCCATACGGCAGGCAAGAAGAGTGGGAAGATTCGCCGCGCGGCTGGCCGAAGTCCGCGCCGTACCAGTGGTGGCGCCGGCACGACGAATATTAACCGCTAAGACTCGACCCGATGCGGCGGCTCGATCGCTTCGAGCTGCCGCTCGCAAGCGACTTAACGAGAAGCGGTTTCCGGGGTTTCTGGGATTCGAGATTCGATGCGCCGAGCCATCTTCTGGCAATCGTCCGCGCGCGGCAGGCTCACGAAAGTTGCGGGTTGCAGACGGCCGGTGAGCTCTGGAAAGTTCGTGTCGACGTAGCTTTGAGCGCCGGAATAGTTGTTGGCGACATCGAAGAACAGAGCGCGGCCATCCTGCCGGAAATTGAAATCCGAGAAATACAGCACTTTGCCCTTCGGCACCTGAAAGACGACGACGGTCTGTCCTTTGCAGGTCTGGAATGGACCGCCGGACCAGAATTGTTTCCAGCGATTCTCCATGGAGATGCCGGTGATCGCGATCGGCGTGTCCGCCGGCACTTTCACTAGAACGAAGCCTTTGTTCGCCGAGCCGTAGAACACGGGCGTCATGTCCGTCCATTGCGCCGAATAGCGCTCGTCTTTGACTTCGCCCGCTTCCAACAGCACGCGCGCGCGGCGGTCGCTCAAACCAAACACTAGCACCGCTTCGTGACTTTCATCGAACCGGCGTTGCGGCTTGATTTCCGCGTCTGATGAGAATCGGGAGAGCATTCCGCAGGCGCTCAGTAAGCAGCATGCGGTCGCCGAGAAGAGCATTCGTTTCAAAGGTGGCGTTCCCCAGCCGTGAATAAATGTCATAAATATGTAAGAGCCGCCAATGGACCGACCCAAGATGCAACGTACCGGGCTCCGGACGCATCTTCGTCCTGTTGGTTCACACTATGCCTCCACAGTACATGAAGTAATGAGCACCTTGGTCCTTTCGCTCAACCACATGCAAGAAAGTTTGAGACGCTGCCGTCGGTGCACAGCGACCCTAATGAGCGTGGCATTGCGCTATTTCCCGCGTGTCGCAAGTTGAATACTCTCGTGCCTAGGTAATACACGCAGCTCATTACGGCTCTAACTAACAGCTAGATTCGTGCCCAGGCGCCCGGGAACTCTACGGGGCCTCGATAGTTTAATTAAGACTAAACCGAGCGCCGCGCGAGGAATTTCCGTGCCGACTCAGAAGGTGTGTGCGGTCTATTTAAGTTCGGGATAACGACACCGCGCTAGACTGACGCCGGGCCCATCTCTCAACACAAAGTGGCGAAAGCCCTACTCGTCTTTCAGACGCCGCACTGCCTTTTCCGGACAGGCGCTCGCAGTTGTGCCGGGGACGGTTTCCACTCGATGCGCGTCGCCATCAATGGCGTTGGGATAGGCAGCTGATAGCTTGCGAGGCGGATCTTGACGCCCGACAGGTCCCTGACAGCATGGCTCGGCAGTCTTGCCGGACGTGGGAGCTTTTCTACAGCGTCGAGAAGGTGGAGGTGGGCGCCTCGACGACGCCGCGCCCGAGATGGCTGTGGCGATAGCCGTACGAGAAGTACAGCAGCAGACCGATGGCCCCCCACACCGGCAGCACCATTCGGGCTTCGAACGGCAGCCGCCAATAGAGCATCACGCAACCGATAATGGTCAGCGGCGCCACGAGCCATATCATCGGGGCGCGGAAGGGCCGCGCGCGAGTCGGTTCGGTGCGGCGAAGAATCAACACGGCGAGCGCGACAGCGACGAATGCAATGAGCGTCCCGGCATTCGAGATATCCGCAAGCTTTCCGACCGGCAGGAAAGCCGCCGCGAGCGTGACGCCAATTCCCGTAACCGCTGTGATGACGTGCGGTGTCTGCCAGCGCGGATGCACTTTCGAGAATCGTTTCGGCAGCAGGCCGTCCCGCGATATGACGAAGAACATGCGCGTCTGTCCATAGATCATCACCAGAATCACGGAGGGCAGCGCGAGAAACGCCACGAGCCCGATCAGATTGCCGACTCTCAGATAGCCGATCTCGCGCATGACATACGCGAGCGCTTCATGCGAACAAGCCAGTGGCAGCGGCACGGCGTCGGCAGAGAGCGCCGCGCATCGTTGCGCAAACTCGACGGAGCCGGGCGACAGCCATTCGCCCGCGACGCTCATGACCGGTTGCGCGCCGAGCGGCGAGCCGATCGTTCCGGCCGCGACGAGGATATAAAAGACCGTGCAGATCGCAAGCGATCCCATGAGCCCAAGCGGCACGTTTCGTTGCGGGTTCTTGGTTTCTTCGGCTGCCGTCGATACCGCATCGAAGCCCACGCGAAGAAATATAGAGGCCGCGGCGCCGATGACTCCTGCACCATCGCCGCTAGCCTAACCGAGAGGCGTGAACGGTTCGAAGTTTCTCGCTCCTCATGGCGGGCAAGGCGAGGGCGACAAACACGACGAGCGCCGGAGATGATGAAGCTGACGAGCATGCCCGGGCCGGCTTTTTGTGTCGCCTCGGCGGTCAGCACAAAAATGCCGGTGCCGATGACACCGCCGATGCCCAACAAAGTAAGCTGCCAGGCACCGAGCGAGCGATGCAACGAGTTCTGCCGTGCGGTGGCGAGGATCGCGTCGAGCGGTTTGATGCGCGCGAGCCGGGCAAAAGTCGTTGTGTTCATGGGTCCTATGTGTGTAGACGAAGCCAGACGCTTCGTGCGATTGCGACGTCTTGGATTGCAACGCCCGTGAGATCCGCCACGACGACGTCTTCTTCTGCGAAGTGGATGGGGGCGTTCAGTAACTCACCGAGCTCGACGAGCGCAGCAGGCTGGGTGAGGCCGGCGCGCACGGCCCAGCCGGCCTCACCGTGGTCCACGCACTGCGCGCGCGAATCGACAACGATGCGCGATCGAGCTACCAGAGCGGTCTCCAACTCTTGTTTGCCCGGACTATCCGCGCCGACAGCGACGATGCGCGTGCCGTCATGAATCATGTCGTTCAGGATTATCGGCGCGGTCGATGGTGTGGTGGTCACGATGACGTCGGCGCGTGCGCACAGCTCTGTGAGACTCAGCGCCTCGCCCTGCAAGTCGGCGGCCAGCATGCTCGCGCTTTTCGGGCGTCTCGACCAGACCAGGACCTGTTTCAACCCCAGCAGGCGCTGTATCTGTTGCGCCTGCATGCGAGCTTGAATTCCGCTGCCGACGACGCCGAGCACTTTCGAGCCGTTGCGCGCAATGGCGCGCGCCGCGATGGCGCCGGCCAGGGCCGTGCGCAGATCCGTAAGCGCGCCCTCATCGTGAAGAATCGCCAGCGTCTCGCCGGTCTTCGCGCTCATCACCGCCATGAAGCCATTACTGGAAGGCAGGCCAAGCGCAGGATTTCCATAGAAGCCCGTCGCGAGCTTCACGACGAACTCGTCGTCGCCGTGGATGTGCGCGGCCTTCACATGACAGTCGCCGCGCATATCCGGAAACCCGAGATGGCCAACGGCCGCGACCTGCGCCTCGCCCGCGCTGAAGCGCCGGAAGGCTTCTTCAACGGCGGCGAGAGCCGCGTTGTCGTCCAGCGCCGCAAGAATCTGTTGCTTGGAAAATATTTTCATCTGCGTCTCGATGCTGCCATTCAGGCGTTTGTTGGGACATCCCACACGGGAGGGGTGGTGACATGTCCAGTCTGCCATGGGGGATACGGAACATGCTGACGCAGTCCGCCATGCTTTCCCGAGCGATTCGCGCGATCGGCGATCCCGAGTTCGCGAGTGTCGCCGCACAGTGCGCCCTCGATTGCGCGCGCTTCGATCTCGCGCTGATTATCGTTCATCACCGCACGAGTCCACCGAGTTTATTGTTCGATAACTTTGCGGCTGCCGGGGGTCGTGAGGGCATCGAGAATTACGTGTCCGTGACTCACAGCGTGAATCCCATTCTGAAGCTGGCAACGAAAGGCGTCGGCGTTTTTCGCGCCCGCGATTTCGCTGCCCGCGCGCTGCGCATCGACGCCAGTACGCAGCCGCTTGTAGTGCGCGCGCCCACCGAAGAGCTGGGCTTTCGCACGCGGGGATGGCCTGAAGGGCTTGAGGAGATTGCGCTGTACTTTTCGGCGTGCCGCGGCTTGGTCGAGCTGAGTTTGTATCGCGAGCGCCGCCACAGCGCGGCGCGACCGGAGACTTTGAAAAAGCTGCGCGCGCTCGGTGTGCCCCTGGCCGCGGCCTTCGATCGACATGCGCGCCTCGCGCAATCCGTGAATATCGGCGCCACGTCGGCGACCGCGCGCTTGTCGCCGCGCGAAGCACAAATCACGGACCTGCTGTTGCGGGGCTGTGGATCGGAAGCGATTGCCTTGCGTCTGAGCATCAGCCGCCACACGGTTAAGGATCATCGAAAACAGATCTTTCGCAAACTTGGCGTCGGCACGCTCGCACAGCTCTTTGCTTTGCATTGGCAACAGCGCGAAGCGTCCGTCACGATCGCCCCCTCTCGAGAGGGATAGCGGTGCCGGCAGGACGGTCGCACCATTCTGCTCCCGCTTGGAGTTGAGGGCCGCCCGTGCGCTATGTCCGCATGCCGATCGAAGTCGAATCGCCGGAAGAGCTCGGATATGACCGGATTCGCTACAACCTCTCGGAAAGCTCGATCCGTGATCTCGCGCTCGCGGATCTGAATCTCACGTTGCCGAATCTGACGCTGCTGTATGGCGAGCATCGCGGCAGCGAGCGGCTGCGTTCGCTGATTGTCGACGGCGAGCGCGGCCTCAACTCCGATGATGTGCTGATTACGAGCGGCGCCGCGGGAGCGCTGTTCATCGTCGCCACTGCGCTTCTAGGGCGGGAAGACCATCTGGTCGTAGTCCGGCCGAACTACGCAACCAATATCGAGACGCCGCGCGCCATCGGTTGCGAGGTCTCGCATGTCGAACTGACTTTCGAGTCGGGCTTCCGCATCAATGTCGACAAGCTCGCAGCGGCTGTTACACCGCGCACGAAACTGATCAGTGTGACTTGTCCGCACAATCCGACGGGCGTGATGTATACCGAATCCGTTCTGCGCGAGCTTGTCGAGCTGGCTGCACGGCATCGCTGCTATCTACTGGTCGATGAGACCTACCGGGATCTTTCGTACGACGGTGTCCTGCCGCTCGCGGCGTCGTTGGGACCGAATGCCATCAGCGTTTCGTCCTTGTCGAAAGCCTACGGAGCGCCGGGATTGCGTGTGGGCTGGCTGATCACGCGCGATCCGAATCTCAAGGAATTGTTTCTCGCCGCCAAGGAGCAGATGAGCATCTGCGGCAGCGTCATCGACGAATGGGTGGCCGAAAAAATTCTCGAGCGTCGCGCCACTTTGCTCGGGCGCACGCTCACGGAGATGCGTCGTCGCCTTGCGATCGTGCAGGAGTGGATGAACACCGAGGAGCTTCTCGAGTGGGTTCCGCCGGATGGCGGCGTGGTTTGCTTTCCACGCATGCGCAAGGAGCCGCCGGGCGGCACCAATGGGTTTTATACCCGACTGATCGGCGATCACGGCGCGTATGTCGGACCTGGACATTGGTTCGAGATGCCCGACACTTGTTTTCGGGTGGGCTACGGCTGGCCGCTTGCCTCTGAGCTGGAGCCGGGTTTGGCAGCGATATCGCAGGCGCTGCGAGGCTGAATCGAATGGCGGATGTTCTCGCGAATCGTTGCAGCACATAGTGTGACGGAAACGGAAATCGCCTCGGCCATGCGCGAGATCGCAGCAGCGGATCGTTGGATGGTCGAAGGCGCCGCCGGTGTCGCGCTTGCCGGTCTCATTCGGCGCAGTGATGCTTATCGGGGGAAGAAAGTTGCGGTCGTGCTCTGCGGGCGCAACATCGCACTGAATACTTTTCTTGAAGCGATCGGCGCGTAACGGGCGCACATTTTAAGCGGCGCCGGACGGGCATCAGCGAGATGAAGGTGCCGCAGGCGGAGGTTACGGGATGCCGTTCCTGCGTTTTCGTTCCGCAGACTATTACTCGCAAACAATGAATAAGAAGTAAGCGTCCGCGCATGGCACGTTGACAACCATGCCGCTCGCCACACTACGCCTCGCGCCACAATTCATCAGAATTGGTCATCGACCCGCCAGAAAGTAGGCGCACGATCCTCTGAGTGAGGGCCTGATGATTTCACTAGCGCACCATTCCCAACGTTGTCCGGAGGTGGTCAGCCTGTTGCTCGCGCTCCTGTGTAAGGCCACGGCGGCGATGGCCGCGGATGACCCGCCATCTGCACCGCCGGCGAAAATAAGCACGGTGGTGGTCGTGTCCAAAGAGCTTCCTGTAGAAACCTTCATCGATCGCAAGGTCTACAGGTTAACGGATGAACTGCAGGCCACCTTCGGCACCCTGAGCGATGTGCTCACAGACATTCCTTCAGTGAGTGTCGATCCGGACGGTGTCCTTACGTTGCGCGGTGACAGTAATGTGCTGATCTTGATTGACGGCAAGCCTTCGCCGCTCTTCTCGGGATCCAACGCCGGCGCGAACCTGCAGTCGTATCCTGCCGCGAATATCGAACGCATTGAGGTCATTACTACCCCACCGCCGCAATATCGGGCGGCAGGCGCTGCCGGCGCGATCAACATCGTCACACGGAAGGCTCACAACGAAGGCATGGCAGGGGGTGTTCGCGCGAGCCAGGGGACGAAGGGGCGCTACATCGTGAGTGCGAATTCCAGTTACCGGTCGGAGAAGCTGAGCGTGACTGTGGACGCCGGGTTTCGCCATGACGCACGGCAAAAGCTTCTCGAATCGGACATGCGCTCGCCACTCTCTCCGGCTGCGATGACTCTGGACAGCAGAACGTCGCTTCTCGAACACAGGTGGCGCGACGTGCCCACTGCCAACGCGAGCGCAGAGTACGCTTTGGACGAGAAGGATTCCCTGAGTGGCTCTTTCAGCTGGCTGAAAACCAACGTGTCTCACACCTACAACCAAACGACTACAACCACAGATTCCTCCGGGACCGTCACAGGCCTCTCTGAGCGCCTGAGCCGTGGGCATAGTCCGGAAACAGACTACGATGCACGATTGGGATATGTGAGGAAGCTGGCACGGACTGGCGAGGAACTGCATGTCTCGTTGCATCGGGCTACGTCGCATCCGGTGACACTCTACGACTATATCAACAACTCACTTCTGCCTGAGGCCATGCCCAATGACAGCTATCTGATCCTGGATGAGGAAAATGCGACGTCCGAGGCTGAAGTGGACTACATCCTGCCCTTGTCAAACGTCCAGGAGCTCAAGTTCGGCTACCTGTTCGAACAGGACGACTTCAGCTTCGAGAGCACCGCTGGTGATGAGGATCCACTGACACGCACTGCGACCCTCAACCTAACAGCAATCGATGAGTTTAAGTATCGGCAGCGAATCCATGCTGGCTATGCTAGCTACAAAGCTAACGCTGGAAAATGGAGTCTCCTCGGGGGACTACGTCTGGAGGGCACGAGCACCAACGCACTAGTGCCAACGGACGGCACGTCGGCTCGTGATAGTTACTTGGGCCTGTTCCCAAGCCTGCGCTTGGAGCGGAGCGTCTCGGACGCAGGCACTCTATCCTTCAGCGCGAGCCGCCGGCTAACCCGCCCCAATCCAAAGCAGTTGGACCCCAACGTTAATCAGGAGTACACGCTGATCTTGCGCGCGGGCAATTTGCATCTTCGACCCGCATACACTCAGTCCTATGAGCTGGGCTACGGCTTCCAGGGCCACAACCTCAGCTATCAGGTGACAGGCTACTACCGCCGCAATGACGACACGACTATCGGTGTCGTCAAGTACATTGGAGACGGTGTCTCGCTGTCGACGCAGGAGAACCTGCACGGAGATGACTTCGCGGGACTCGAGCTGACCGCTGACGGACACTTAGGCTCGCAGCTTTCTTACAGCATCAGTGGAAATCTGTATCGCAAGCAGGTTGATCCCGGCGCGTTGGACATTCTGGGACCACGATCCGGCCAGGGAGCCGATGCCAAGTTCAAACTCGACTATCGGCCTACCGCCAGCGATTTCATACAGCTGCGCGCCAGTCACACTGGCCATCAGTCGTCTGTTCAGGGGTCCTCGAGCGCGATGGATGTCGTCAATATCGGCTACCGGCGGCAGTTGAAGGCGAATCTCTCAGCGCTGGCTACGGTTACTGATGTCTTTAACGGTCAGCGTACACAGAACACCGTGACAACCCCATACTTCACAGGCTTCTTCGTACGAGCCATACGCGGACCGAACGTCTATGTCGGCCTCAACTACTCGTTTGGGTCGCGAGGCAAGAAGGACGCCGATTTACGATACGAACAGTGAGAACCCCGGGTACGCGCGATCTCCCGATCGTGATGTCGTTGACCGGATAGTTGCTCCGCGGCCGGCCTGATGCCGCCGCAACTCAGGCGCGCACATTACTTCGCGATCAGCACCAGAACCGCGCGCGGTCCGAGCGAGTAGCTCGTCGACTCACCGCCGATTCGCGACTCCGATCCTGTGGGCTCTACTTGGTTCGCGCCTTCCGCCCAATTCGACGTGTCTGTCACGCGATACCAATTTTTGCCGGTGCCTGGCCACGGCAACGAGAAGCTCACACTTCCCGACCAGGCATTGTATGCAATGTAGATCGCACTGGCGGAATCACCGAGCTCAGTGCCATCGATGCGCCACGCGATTGCGTGGTTCTCAGGGTCGTTCCAATAGGCGGCGTCGGGCACTTGTCCGTCGGGCTTGAACCAACGAAGTTGTTCCATGACATTGCCGTTGTTGTCCGTCGCTGAATAGAAAGCGGCGGGGCGCAGAGCGGGGTGCGCCTTGCGAAACGCGATCATTCTTTGTGCGAAGGTTTGGAACGTCGTTTGATCTGCGGTCCACGACCAGCCCAGGCCATCGGCCGACGAGTCGAGGTTGTACGGATTGTTGTTGCAGCGGATATTGCGCAGGAACTCATCGCCCCCGGTGATCATCGGTGTGCCGCCGCTCAGCGCGAGAAATGCAAACCCGTTGCGCGCCGCTTTGCGCTGATCGGCCGCCACACCGCCTTGATCCCATGAAATGTTGTTGTCGGATCCGCCGTCCGAAGGACCATAGGGCCAGGCCTGCGAGTTATTCTTGATATTGCAGCGATACAGATCGGCGAGCGTAAAGCCATCGTGGGCAACCATGAAGTTGATGGAGTGCCAGGGCCGTCGACCGTCATCTTGGTATAGATCGGACGAACCCGCGAAGCGAGTCGCCAGCTCCGCTGGAAGGACATTTTCCACACCGAGTTTATTTTGTGACCTGCGCAGCGAGTCGCGGAACTTGTCGTTCCACTCCGCCCAGCCGGCCGGGAAATTTCCGACTTGATACGTGCCCTCGCCGATGCCCCACGGCTCGGCGATCCAATCCACGCCGGCGCCGCCAGTGGCTGGTCGCGCCGGCAGCTCTACGACGATGCGATTGAGCGCCGTGCCCGTATCGAGCTTCTCGTAGTTAAAGCAGCCGTGCTGACACGTGTTGCCCAACACAACCGCGAGGTCGAAGCGGAATCCATCGACACCGAGCTTGTTCGCCCAATAGTCGAGTGAGTCGACGATGAGGTTCTGCGCCAGCGCATGGTAGGTGTTGAAGTTGCCGGTCGTGCCGGTGTTGTCCCAGTAAAATTGTCGATCGTTCGTCAGTGAATAGTATGCAGCGTTGTCCAAGCCACGCCACGAAAACACATTCGCCGT
>Ga0307515_10007447_pt1 | contig 21637 bp, 19 predicted proteins | sample 17_EM_MG_FD_194513 | JGI IMG/M metagenome (GOLD analysis project Ga0307515, IMG submission 194513) | Populus trichocarpa ectomycorrhiza microbial communities from riparian zone in the Pacific Northwest, United States - 17_EM | ecosystem: Host-associated > Plants > Roots > Unclassified | place...
CCTCGAGCGTCTGCAGGCACTCGCCACTGCTTGCATCCCAGATCTTGACCGTCTTGTCGCTCGACGCCGACGCGAGCCGTGTCGAATCGTGTGAGAAGGCGACCGACCTGACCATATGGCTATGGCCCTCGAGCGTCTGCAGGCACTCGCCACTGCTTGCATCCCAGATCTTGACCGTCTTGTCTTCCGACGCCGACGCGAGCCGTGTCGAATCGTGTGAGAAGGCGACCGAGTTGACTCTATTTCTATGGCCCTCGAGCGTCTGCAGACACTCGCCACTGCTTGCATCCCAGATCTTGACCGTGTTGTCGTTCGACCCCGACGCGAGCCGTGTCGAATCGTGTGAGAAGGCGACCGAGTTGACTTCATTTCTATGGCCCTCGAGCGTCTGCAGGCACGCACTCCATTTATCTCCCATAGCCGGCTTTATCGTGATCCATTTCGGCTCTTCCTCCTTAAAAAGACCCCTTATTAGGCTGCGGGTAGGACTAAACATGAGTGCAGACGCATATACCTGAAGAGGACTGTTCTCTATTGCCCGCTTATGATACATAATAAGTCGGCGCGCATCTCGAACTAGCTCGATTAATAGGAATGTACCTGCTCTTCCCTAAAGTTATATAAGCATGAACCATACATAGATAGCATCGCTGGTCTAATAATTACCTGGATTAAAGCCTCGAGTTTCGCCATTGAAAGCACCCCCTCCGACATGCTTCTGCAAAGGCTAAGAGCCTCGAGCCAGTAAAGGTATTTCTTTCTTACGAACATATCGACTATGCCTCCATCCTGTAGGCTGACCTTATAATTTGCACAAGAGTTGGAATTCCAGTCATAGAGGTGATTAACCCAATAGATACACGAGTAGCGTGACACCGCTAATGGGTCTGGAACCGGTTGTTTAACCCGCTCGATAGGATATCCTAACGTACGTAAGTTATAGATGTCTCGTCGTAGCGTCCTAGATATGACCTGGAGCGATCTCGAGAAGATTATATAGTGAGCCTCTCCCCTTCCAGACGGAAAGATTTTATCGAATGCCTTTATAAGCAAGTAGTCCTTCGCGGACTGATGCACAAAATAGATGGTGCCTTCTCGAATAGTAAGGAACGAGCCACAAAGGCCAATGATCTCCCCTAACGACTCTAGATCATCCGACATATCCTCAAGTATCTCAACAAGAGATGTCAGTTCCTCTAGCGTAATGGGTTGGTATACGATCGCGATCAAGGCAAGTATCCGCTTGCAGATATCAGCATTATCCGAGTTGCATATTTGCTCCACCATTCGCTCGTAAAGAGAATTAAGTCCAGGTGGAAACGCGTTCAGCTTTGCGCGGGTCTCCCATCGTTGGATCTTCTCAAGGTTTTGACAGACCAAGGCCACCCAGAGGAAAGTGTTATTTGCATTTGAGGACAGATGGTCTAGCACGGCGTCTCGCGTTTTGTCATCGTATTTCTTTCGCTGCGCTAGCTGAAGTACTTTATGCTGGATGTATATGCTGACAGCCGTAGAAACAGACTCTGCGTTTAGCTCGAGGCACAGCCTCACCTTATGTCCGGCTCTTTCTAGCCGTTCCTCGATGTCGGGCCAGTTGCGGCTAGAGACGATCCACTTGACACGAGATACAGACGACTTCTGGGCGATAAAGTCTAACAGTTTCGGCAAGTCTGCTACGCATTCGTCGAGCGCATCGATGATCAAGTAGGTGCTGTTCAAGCTCGGGTCTTGCAGAATGTTTGTAAAGATCTCGGACAAGGCAACCCAGGCATTCGCATCCTCGAAGAGAGTTTTGCCTGCGTGATCGTACTTCTTCCGTATATGCGAGATGAGCGATGGCTGCTGATCGACAAGCAAGTACACCAGACCTCGCAGCACAGCCGTGGCGTTGTTAATTCGAGTGTCAGTGGCCTGGCAGAAGAAGTAGGACAGAAGATCCATGTTGGCCATCGACTTCTTCAGCTCGTTGACAATACCACAGAGCAGCATGGTCTTACCCTTGCCGGGATCGCCCTTGATCCATAGCAGTCGACTCTGCCGGTCGTTGCGCCATTGTTGGAAGTCGGAGTTTTGGAGGATCCAGTAGTACGAGTCCCCCAGCAAGCCACCCTTGGTTTCCTCAATACGCTTCTTGTCATCACGGGGATCGGTTAGGCGTAAGTGTTGAATGCATTCCTTGTCTTCTTTCTCCATTTGAAACGAAACCTGTTTCTGCAGGAGGCAGTAGATATCCTGAAGCAGCCTCGATTCCTGGTTCTTCGCAACGTCGAGAAGCTGTTCCAGGCGGAGGCTGATTTGCTGGGCAGTGTATGCATATGAATCTTGCCGGACAGCATTCTCCGCAACCTCGACGTTCTGCAGGCTCCCATTCCAGTCGTCCAGCTTAATCGTATCGCGAAGGAAGACGATGAACCGGTTTCGGTAGCAGGAGCTGACGCTCTTTATCAGATACAAGAGCAGCGCCTGATAGAGGTCGATGACTCGCTGCTTAAGTTCGCCTCGGACCCCGGCGGACGTCTCAACGTCAACAGTATTCTCCTTGAGCAGGAGGATCGAGAGTTCGCAGTACCACTTCATTCTGGAGATGACGTGGACGATGCCATCACGATTTGCCTTCGTCTCGGTGGTCGGGTTTACGAATACCTTGCACGTTAGCATAGCCTTTGCAACCGAGTAGACAGACCTACTTGCATGGCAAAGCAGACACCCGCCCAGGCCAGAGCAGCTTGTGGTATCGTCCCGAGAGCAGAGCCGATTAGGTCCTTTAGCGAGAGAAGGCCTTGCAGGGCGGCGCCGACGGTTTGCTTCTTTCCGCTCTCCCATTCGGTCTTTTTCAGACCAGCTTGTACAAGCCATTCCATCTGCGACCATCTCTTGTCTTTGTCTGTTTGATCAATCGAATTTTCGTCCATTTGCGATCCTTCTGGGCTCGAATCATCCTTCTCGAATTCCCGTGATAAGATCCTCTCGTATGCATCGACCAGCTTGGGCTCCTTCTGTTTAAGTCCGTCGTATGCTTCATTCCAAAGGCGTTCCGAGATGTTCGGTGCGGGAGACGTCGTGGAGAAGGTAGGTTGAGTAGTAGACGTCGGGACTTGTGAGGTGGCGGGAGGGGGGAGAACTGGCGACCGCGGGGGTACAGGTTGGTGGACAGAAGACGCTGGTCCGGCAGCGTCTTGGGGAGAATTAAGATTGACATTCGTTGGCGGTGTAGGAATGTAGGAGATGTCAGCCGAACAAGTCTCCGTGACGGTTGTCGATTGTGATGTCGACGAGGTAGGCCTCGAGTTAACGTCGTGTTTGCTCTTAGACTTCTTGGAGTCCTTCGCTTTACGGTCTCTGTGGTGAATTCCCAGTCGGGAGAAGAACGATTTTGGAGGCATGGCTTCCACGAGCACAATCGAAAATGTAACGGCACTGACAAGAGCAGCGACTAAACATGCCCGAGGTCGGTCGCCGGGTGTAGTCGATGGTTATCGAGGCTGGAGGCCTGTGGCCGGTCGGCGCTGGCCAATTGAAATCTACGACTGCGTGGCGCCGCCATCCGGTGCGCATCTAAAGGTAAAGCAAGCACTATTGATATAGGTAAGCAATGCTACAATTACAAGATGAGCCTGTTCGTGAACCGAGCAGTTTTGACACCTTGATCACCCGCCCTTGTGATGACGACAGAAGGTGTGCTGTAGCTGTAGCTTGACAGGTATTATTATTAAGCAAAGTCTTTTAGAAAAGGCCAATAACTTAGTATAATACCATAAAGTAATAGATTGTTATAATACTACAACAGGCAGAGACTAGCAGGTACCTAGCTTTTAGACCGTTGTATGCGCTTAACTAAGTTCGGTAAGGCTATTAGTAAGAGCTAGGGCCGACTTTTTAAAAGGACGTGTTTAGGCGGAAGCTAACTTCGCTAGCTAATATATTACGACTCTCAACGCCCTGGTCTTGGCTGCCAATGGGCTGGAGGGCTGGAGGGCTGGAGGGCTTGCATCGTGAAAGTGTTGTGGTGTGCTGCAGGCGTGCTCCAGTCACCAAGAGAGAGAAAGCCACACGCGAACCCGATCTTCACGCAAGGCTGCACGAGTGGGCAATATTTAAATCCACCGCTGCTTAGCCTTTCTGCCTTTCCTACACTGAGGCGGGCCAAGAGAGGGCCCCTATTCGCTCAGGGACGATCTCCAAACTTCATGCAAAAGTCACCAGCCAACCCAATGGTGCACCGCCTCGTCCGCGTCTTCGCGCTTTTCCTTAGTGGGGCGATGATGGCAGCGGCATAGCCCCGCGCGTTTGCCTCCCGCTCTCACTAATCGACATCCCACCCTCTCTATTTTTCTCTGAAGGAAGAGAAGTACCACCACTTCAACTTGTTGCCTTCTTCCTCCAACAGCCCCGCCGTTCGTTGATCGCCTTTGGATAGCCTGAAGCTCATTCCAACCTCACTGCTCCCCAACTCTCGTTTCCCTGTATTTTCTCAACATGTCGTATTACCCGCCCCCAGGACAGCAGGGCGGTTACCCCCCATACCAAGGCCGTAAGAACAACCTTGTCTACTTCGAGTTCAATGCCCAGTCTCATTCCCCTTGGCAGCTGAACTGACAATTGCGATACAAAAGAATCCTCTCAGCCCGGTTACGGCCAATACCCCCCACCATCAAACTCTCCATACCCGCCACAGCAGCCATACAGCCAACCTCCACCAATGCAAAACCAGGGATACCCGCCTCCAGGAGGCTACCCACCTCAGCAGGGTGGCTACGGAGCTCCTCCACCGCAGGGCGGTTATGGTGCTCCACCTCCGCAGCAGGGCTACGGTCAGCCCCCATATAGCCAACAGCCGCCCTCACAAGGATATCCCCCACAGCAGCCTTATGATGCCCCTCCGCCAGGCCAGTATGGCGTTCCTCCACCTCAACAGGGTTATCGAGCTCCTCCTCCTGTAGGTCTTTCCAATCAGTCGCACTTGAATGTTCTCTTGGGACGATTGCGCATCCTCAACTGTTCATTTACGAACACAAAAAAGCTCCCAAAAACTAGCCGGCTTGGCATAAGCAAGGACAGAGCTAACTGAACTTTGATAAAGGGTCAATATGGTGCTCCACCACCTCAGGCATACGGTGCTCCCTTGCCTCAACCATACGGTGCTCCCTCACCTCAACCATACGGTGCTCCCTCACCTCAACCATATGGCGCTCCCTATGGCGCTCCCACCCAGCCGACGCCTCCCTCTCTAGGCTACATTCCAAATCAAACTGCCCAGTTTGACGTGTCTCACGATGTCGAGGGTCTCCATAAAGCCATGAAAGGCTTCGGCACCAACGAAAAAGAGCTCATCCGGATACTATCCAAGCCAGACCCCGTGATAATGGCAACCATCCGCACGCAATACAGCCAGCGTTTCATGAAAAACCTCGTCAACGACCTCGTCAGCGAAACCAGCGGCTACTTCAAGGACGGCCTCGTCGCGCTCGTGCGCGGCCCGCTAACCCAAGACGCATACCAGCTCTACAACGCGATGAAGGGCATGGGCACCAAGGAAGTGGTGCTCAACGACGTGCTGCTCTGCCGCAGCAACGCCGACATCAACGCCATCAAGGCCGAATACCAGCACCTCTTCAAGCGCAGCCTGGAGAGCGACCTGCGCGGGGACCTGTCGGCGGCGACGGAGCAGATGTTCGTGATGGTGGCGTCGGCGCGGCGCAACGAGGACAGCGCGCCCGTGATCCCGCAGCAGATCGACGCCGACGTCGCGGAGCTGCAGCGCGCCATCGGCGGCGCGATGAGCAAGGACCCCGTGCACGCGTGCCAGATCCTGACGTCGCGCTCCGACGCCCAGCTGCGCGCCATCGCGCAGACGTACCACCAGAAGTTTTCAAAGTCCCTCGAGAGCGTCGTCAAGGGCCGCTTCTCCGGCCACATGGAGGACGCCCTGCTGCTCATCCTCGCCCGCGCGACCAACCGCGCTCAGAGCGATGCGGAGCAGCTCGAGGCTGCTATGGCCGGGATGGGCACCAAGGATGAGTTGCTGGTTAATCGCGTCGTTAGGGTGCATTGGAATCGCCAGTATTGCGAGCAGGTTAAGGCGGCGTATAAGTCCAAGTATCGGCGCGATTTGGCGACGAGGATTAAGGGCGAGACCAGAGGCGATTATGAGAGGTTGATGGTTGCTTGTATTGAGTGAAGTCAATCGATCAATTAACTGATCAATTGATCATTCAGCTTCATCAGAGCATCTTCGGGGAATAGACGGACTCGTGTTCTTCGTTTAGAGAATGGTGAGGCTGGGTTGTTTTGTGTGGTTTCCTCCATTTGCAGATGTTGTGGTTGTTTTTTTATTTTATTATTATTACTGAGGCGGTTGGGTGAACGATGCTGCGGCGGCGGCGGACTTTGAGAGGTGGCCAATACGTTTGATGTCTGTGATGAGTCTTCTTGAGTTACCTTCGTGTGACGGTCTGATACTTAGAGATTACCCAATCAAGTTTTGCTCGCGCATATGTCGTTCTTTTGGTTTGCGGTCTGTGGGTTATTAACAGGTTTGGACGAGCGGATGGGATGTGGTTGAAAGATTGATGCGCCGAATACGTCTTGGATGGCGTTGGGTCACGGTGAGTAGGTTTTGCCAGGACGTATTCCATGCGCTGCGGAGAAAGGCGTTCACACGAGGAGCCATCTGTTGAGTTCTCGCCATGCCATGCGAGTTGTATATGAACATCTCAAATCCTTCATAACTTATAATACAGTAGATCTTTATATATCTTCAAAGTATCTGAAGCTATTCATGAGCGCATAACTAGGCTACTATCAATCAAGCGGACGCCTTAGCAAAGTATGGGACTGGGATATTTTCTAGTTGGGCATTCGGAAAAGGACATATTATACAACGCTTGAGTATCGTACGATTCTGAAGGTGGCAGTGTGCCACTCGTTGCAGGGTATAATGATTCAATATACGCCTGAAGTGGATCGAGAATGCCACTATGTATAAACTGCATGACGAAAACAAGGAAAAAGAAGGCAACGGAAAAGGCAAAGGAAAAGAAAGGCTGCTATAAGTCCATAATTGCTGCAAATTCACCCTACTTTATAACTTTTCTGCGAGATTCTGAGAAGACTTTGACTCCGTAAGGTTCGCTGGACGTGCTAACTGGTTCTCCTATTTGGCACGGATACATAGAGTGGCGGAGCAACCTTGCGATGATGCTACTCGTAGACTTGCATACCAAATCAGAATTTTCTAGCCTTGCTGGCTAGCTATCAACAGGCCTTTAATATATTTTACTATACTTCTATTAGTTCTGAGGGATTCCAACCGGGTTTATTGTATTTTTACTCTGCTTAGATCCCGAACGAAGTCATGTTCCGGCCAATAATATTCGGCAGCTCGACAGATAACATCACGACTTGGGAAAATGGACCGGATGTTCGAGGGACATGTGAAATTATTTCTAGCTGCATAATCACAGCCACCATCTGTCTCTCACAGGCCATACATCCCAATCTTCCGTTTAGAAACCGTGGATCCGCATTTTGACTTTCCCTCTCAGGAAGCACGAGCCCGGCAGGCCTTTCGGAAAGTTGCATGGCTTATAATGGGTCTTCCAGCTCTAGAGTTAGAAGCATTTACGGCATAGTATCAGCACAGAGAAACCGCTTTTGTTTACAAAGAACATTGCGGCTGAAGGGGTACGAATGCTTCTCTTTCCAAGTCTTACTTGATCTCATAAATGACACGCCGCTGTGATAATCTGCTCCGCGGCTAGCTTTTTTTCAAATGGTAGTGGATGATCACACACTCATTCCTTGTCCTAATGAGGGGGCTTGCAGTCAATGTTTCCAGTCTACCCTTTATTCCTCGTCTAATTACATCAACCCTCGGGATTCCTGGATTGCTTGAGGATGGAGGCTATAAATATGAGGCCACGAGGATACTCAGTGCAGAGAATGTCAAGGGGATGACATTGATAAACAGAGCATCCTGGAAGGAATCACTCTCTCCCAGATACAGGACAAAAGCAAGGCCGACGCGGTAGCAAAGGTGATTGTTTGCGGGCAAGTTATTTGGTTCATAGCTCAATGCATTTCCCGCTTCATTAATAGATTGCCTATTAATCTTCTCGAGGTTAGTTGGTACCGTTGTATCCTGCGACGCTTTGCTAATAGGCTGATTGGGCTGATCTTTTAGTGGAACACTCTTTCGCACTGCATATGCGCCTTCATCATCTACACGCTTTAGTGGCACAAGCCTTTTGACGTCAAGGAGCCATACGTCCTAAGAAACGAAGCAGCTCGGGGCTACATCGCTTGGCTGCGGATACCATCTCACGAAGCCAGCGTCCTTTCTCAAATGAAGAATGTTGGTGATTCACCTCCGGCTAATGGAAGAGGCCTAGCGGTTTAGCTGGGATAAAAAACTCGATGGTGATTGTAACGCCACGACCGAGCTTCGCGGGGTGAAATACTGCATCCCGCGGTTCTGCTTCCTCCCAGGAAACCACACCACGGTATTAGAGCTTACACCTGCGGATAGGAGGGGGCGGGCACTGGCAGCGCCATACATACGGAGCATCAAATACCGTCGCCCCCCCGGGGAACTGGCGCGTGGAGCAGATCCCGAACTTCCCGCGCATTTTCAGCGCGGTCCACCAACACACCGTGACCGTGTGGGCCATCTTTCTGCTCGCTGGACTCTTCTACGGCGGGCTGCACGCGCTTGCTTGGAACGTGCCGTTGCCCTCGCGGACCCAGCAACTACTTTGGAGGCTGTCTTCGGGTGTGCTGGTTTTCGGGTTTGGGTTGCTGTGCCTCTTCGCGAGGCTCCTGCATCCGGTGTTATTGTGGGTGCAAAGGCACTTTTCAGCGCGTGAAGGGGACGCTGTGTGGTAATCGGAGACGGAGAATACAGAGACTCAGGGATTTGGCCCTGTATAGCTCGCTGAGCTCGATGGTGTCGCTAGTCGTCGTTGTGGGCTGCGTGGCTTCGTGGCTTGCGTGCTCGTTCCTGTTGGTGGCGTGCTTTATCTTGCTTTTCCATGCTCCCGCTGGTGCATTCCGCTAGGCTAGGTGGGCGGCGGTGCTCCCTCATCTTTCATGGTATGAAAGTTTCCAGTTAAGGAGTTGAGATACAGTGTATCGCACGACCAGCTTCACCCCCCCCTTTGGCGAGCGCTGCGAGATTTCAAATTCGCTTGATTGCCACCAACTGTACATAGTAATTGTAGCGAACGGCTGTGGCTACACGCAAGGTCCATTTTGGTTGCCCAGGAGAATCGCCTTGGTCGGGAGAATTAAATTGAAGACGTACGAAGACGTACGAAGACGTACGCTTCCTCTTCTCCCCACTACGCCTCCGTCCGTTGTGGCCGCCAAAACGCGAATACAACGCTGTCTCTGCAGAAAGGTCGATGAAATTTGGCAATATCGTACGGGCGAAAACCTCACGATATTTAACAAAGATCACGACACTGCAGAGGAAGGCCGATCGCGAAGGTTCTTGCAGTCAAGCATACGAATTCGCTACAATTACTATGTACAGTTGGTGGCAATCAAGCGAGATTGGAAATCTCGAGAAATGTTATTTCGCTTCGGTACGCGGGCTCGCTAGCAATCGTAGCGAACGCCCATGCTTGGCTGCAAGAACTTTACTTCTTGCAGACTTCGCGATCGGCCTTCCTCCGCAGTGTCGTGATCTTTGTCAAATATCGTAAGGTTTCCACCCTATGATATCACCAAATTTCATTGGTAATTACAAGAACAGCTTTGTATTCGCGTTTTGGCGGCCACAGCGGGGGGGCGCAGTTAAGGGCGCGTACGTCCTCAATTTGGTTCTCCTGGCCAACCAAGGCGATTCTCCAGGGTAACCAAAAAGGTCCTTGCGTGCAGGCACATGCGTTCGCTACAATTACTCTGTACAGTTGGTGGCGGTTTAGCGAGCCCGCGTACCATAGCGAAAAAAAATTTTTGCTAGAGAGGGGGTGGTCACTGTACCACAACTTCCATCACTATGAATACAAGGAAGCCAATCCCGTTTGAAGCTGCCTTTGATCCTTCGTCGGGCGACTATATCTCTATCTACTCGCCACCGGTTGGATTTTGTAGTTGCGTCGATTGCGAGAACCAATTTCGCAGCACGGATTCTCAAGGCATTGACCGTCTAAGTTATGCAGAGGCATTGAGTACTGCTGAAGCCAGCGAAATATCCATTTCATATGCAAAGGACATCAGGAAGGACCTTCAATATCTCCGCGATCAAGTCGCTTGTCATGGAAACACAATCATCAGTCGTTGGAAAAAGAGAAGCCGCGAGAAGCGAGCTGCTGCCTTGCTCAAAGCCTTTCCTAAGATCTTCCCACAGCAATGGTCTGGGCCTATCATTAATTACGACTACGCGAATGTGACTTGGCGAAAGGCACGAGAATTTCGCGAAGCACTACTTCTGCCGTATTTGAATCTCGAAGTACTAAGGGACGATGCACTCAAGTTCCTGGGCCTGCTTTATAATCGAACGAAATTTGATCCAGAGGATTGGGTTTCTTTTGATGCACACCAGACTAGGACTAGTTGGGCGACAGGAGGATTTCGAACGGATTTCGCTGAGTGCTGTATTGTCTTCTATGGGCCAAAATATGGCGAGGTGGTTCCTTGGAACAGTGACCAGGCTCATCGATGGGACATTATTGGCTTTCCGCGAGGACGGCTAGTTCTTGAGGCTCAGCATTTTATAATGCAATTCTTACGAAAGATTGTGGAAAACCTACTGGACGGTGTCGATCGTGTTGGCTTGTCGGATAAATGGATTGAGCTTGGAAATTCTGGCTTTCGCAGATCCTTCGGAGCAGAGACCTGGTCGGCATTTAGCAATCAAGCATATTCGGCGCCGGTTTTCGACGTTGATCGCCTTGTCAGTATTTCACAAGCCCGGCTCGCAGAATCGGAGGATCACCTGTGGCTCCTTCAGACCGATCCAGCATACTTCCAGATGTTTATAAAAAATGAAACTCAGGGACGTATCTTCAAGGAAAATGATCCCGAAATATGGAACCGGAACGTTGCACTGAATGCCTGGGTAGAACCCGTGGGAAAAATGCAGACTTGGCGCTGGGTCGTACAAGAAGTCGAACGCATGAGAGCGCAATATCTCAGGTTCCGTGACAGTATCCACGTCGGAGAACGCTTGCCATCAAAATTCGAATTTGCTATCGCAAGCCTCGAGCTTTTACTAATCAACCTTTTGCTCCACCGTACAAAATCTTTAGGCATGCTCTTGCCTCGGATGATGGCGTTTCAAGACCTATACAAGCACGATTATTCTCAACGGGATCAGGTCAGAATAACGATAGATTTAAAGAAAACTAGGAGCACAAGGGAGATGTTTTACAAGGACCCGCTCCATTGGTGTTTAGAGCAGATGTCGACAGACCCTGAAAATCCAAAGATGTTTGACGCGGCGATGCTGTTCGGGTTTCTAGACGACTGGCTAGGAAAAGACACTACATCTGTCAAAGACAAATGCCGTCTCGATCAAAGGCTGCTTAGTGATTTGTCTGATCTAGCAGCAAACCATGAGCTACTAGCTGTAGTCAGACAACATCGGCCAGTCTGCAAGCCGGCGTCGATAGAGGAGGCACGGGCAAAAGGTGCTGATCGCCAGGCTTGGCGAGGTATGCAAACCGGCGATGAGAAGTACAACCAATCAAAGCAAGATTGGGAAGCACTAGCGGCACAGCTTAAGGCAGTTCTAGATCTTCCATTTCCAAAAGGGAAGCACGACCGTGCCTGGCTGGAAAGTGCGGATCAAGTGCGACAGAATTTGAAGAATTTCTGGACCAAGGCACGAGAGATGCACCGGAAAGCATTAGAACATTCGAAGCTATACACTGAGGAAGATAGACAGCAAGAGCTTGCTACTATGTCGTTTGATAGCACTATTGAGCACCTTGCCGTGTTAAAAGCTGAGCGAGACGCCATTCTCGCACCGAAAGCGCGTACAAAGCCGGATGAGCTAGTGTCCGATGATGCGGGGACTGGTTGGAACACAGGGTCGGCAACGAAACTTCCATCTACTTCACTATTATCTACACCGAAAAGTAAGACCAAAACCCGACCTGAGGTTTCGACTTCAAATGCGGATGTGGCAGAAGCGCCCAAGACCCCAGTCATTGAAAAAACGAAAATCCCACCACTAGCAATCATTCAAGTCAAGCCCGAAAGCATGCGAGTTCTTACGAGAATGTTTCCCTGCACCCCAGAAGAATATTCAGGGAAGCCAGTTGACTGGAGAAGCTTTGTTGGGGCAATGGAAGATGCCGGATTCCCCGCCGCACAGTCAGGTGGATCGGCCGTTACTTTCGCGAAAGAAGGAGAGGGCAGGATAGTCTTTCATAAGCCGCATCCAGTTGCGAAAATTGAGCAGACTGTCTTACAGTCTTGGGGGAAGCGAATGGGAAAGTGGTTTAAATGGGAACGAGAGACTTTCGCCTGTGGTAGCACAGGCGTTTCATAAGATTGTCACTTTGGAGCAGAAACTCTATGACGTTCGGTTGGAAAACCACGGAAAATTTCTTACAGGGTTTGGAGTTGAAAGCCCGTCTATTGGCATCAAGGGAGATCAGTAGTACCGGGGAATTTGTTATATCTAAGTATAAGAGGACTTCAAACCTCAATAGCCACGTTTTGTTCGTTTCAGTCTCAACTTCAAGATGTAGATTTCACATCCCTCATTCTTTTTAGCACTCTCTTCATGTCTTCTCATCTCCTCTTTCCTCCTCCATTTCTCCTCTATCTCTTCCTCATCTTATTCATCGCTACTATCGCACCTGCTACCTCCGCTCTTTTAGAACTCTTCATTGTTCTGTGGATACATTTCAACATAGCTATATAGCCCCACGACCAGCTTCACAAGCGCTTTCCGGACCCCAATCTATCCCACATCAACCACTTCCAAAACGCAGCTGGAGCGTGCTACATACTCTTCTCCAAATATAGCCCAGCCTCCATTAACTCGTAACTGGTACTAGTTCTACTTAAATAACTTTACCTACACGTTCTTAAAAAACTAGAAGTCTAATAAAAGGATCTTAGAAGCTTATAATAAGACTTACTATATAAGATCTAATACCTTGGGCCTTATAATTAGTGTATATATACTAAGTGTAGTAGTTGCGTTAAGGTAGGCATTCCTATTAAATAGTTTTATATTACTAACATTAAGCTTTTTAATAGCCTGGGCCTAAGTGGCGGCATGCCTTTAATATCTTTAACTACTATATCGCCTAGGCTCTTTCTTATTCTAGCGCTAATACTAAATAATTAGGTCGAATTTAAGATTATAGTATAGCTATTTATACCGCCTATAACTTATAGCAAGCTAGCTAAAAGCGCCTAATAAGAGAGCAAGGCTAGTATATTAAGGATAGGGTAAAAGATAGGGGTAATTAAAAGAAGGTCGCTATATACTATAGAAAGGAGTTTACGAATACGCGTTAAGTTTTAAAGAGCATAATATAATACGTTATTAAGTAGGTTTTATAAGGTAAATCTATAGGAAAGTTACCACCAATAATTTAGTGCAGAGAAGTTTTCTACCTATATTACTATTAAAATATAAATTTCCCCTATATATAGAGTAATCTGTATAGGCCTAGATAGGATCCGTTTTAGACGTTAATTAAAGAGTTAGTGATAATAATAATATATTACTGCTAAATATGGCTATTTTAAACAAATCATCTAGCGGGTTCTTTAATGCTATAGATATTATAAGATAAAGTTAATAAAAAAGCTTTACCTTTTATTAGAGATAATAGAGGCTTACTTAGTATATATTAACTTATTCCGTAATAATTTAATTAGCTATTTTATCCAATTAATAAAGTTTTATATATTAATTAATTGGATTTGCTTAATTATATGTTCTATTATATTAGTTTTAGATTATAATTTAAATCTAAATTAAAGAATATCTGTATAAAACGTCCCTATAAAAAGCTTAATAGTAAGTTTATAGAACCGTTTTGGATTCTAAAGTATATAGAGCAGTAAGTATATAAGCTAAAGCTCCCACCTACTATAGCATAGCTTTACTCTATCTTCTATATCTCCTTACTAGAGCCTTATAGAGTATGCCCTAGGTTTTAACCCCTAGTAGTAAAAGAGCTTAAAAAAGGTAATTAGGAAGTAGAAATAACTATCGCCTACTAGGATTGTGCTAGATAATTATAGTACCTTATTAAAGAGCTAGGTTAGCTAAATAAGTATATTAAATAGAAATATAAGGTAGAACTTAAAAATTATTAATAACTACTAAATAAGTACTGTGAGTAGAATACCCTAGCCTTATAGCTAAAGCGTAGGCGAAAAGCAAGCGCTACTACTAAGATATAATCTATACTAAAGCGGAGTAAAGGATATTTTAGGGGATTAAAGAATAAGCTAATACTTATAATAAGAACTATATAATATATAAGGTAATGCGTAATTGATTAATATTTTATATAAGCTATACTCTAATATAACTTAGCTATGCTAGTAACTTATAGGCAACTTATAGGCAAGGCTATAGCGTATACCGGCAATAAAGCTTTATCGGCAAAATATTGTCCCCTATTAATGGCCTTAATAGTTAGTAGTTAATGTAATTAGCGCGTAGTTAAGGGTATTTGGTAACTCGACTAACTAGCCTATATATATTTTTTAAATATATAGCCTACGCGTAGCCTGCGCGTAATTTACGCAATTAGCGATTTTGTTATTTTACCTTTTACTTATAAAAATTAAGTCCTTTAAATTCATTTTATTATAGTATTATAGTATTATAGTATTATATAATATAATATGCATATAATAAAACTTCCCTTAAGTAAACATTTTATAAAATAATTTATTATATCATTTATTTTAGTGTTATTAGGGGGCTTATTAGAGCTTAAGCGAAAATAAGCGAAAATAGAAAAATAGGTTATTGTAACGGAATCCTCCGAGAGGTATATATCTAATAAGACGATAGGAGGTTTTATCTATGTCCTATCTATATTCTAGAAGACATAGTTAGATAAGTTAGGGGCGAAAGGTTTTACTAGCGTCTTGGAAGAAATATATAGGAAGCTAGTTTCCCTCTAAAGAAGAACTAGCAATTAGTCTTTAAATAAAAGTAGTTAGAAGCATTTATCCTTTAATACGTAAAACTTATTATACCTTTAACTTACCTTTTACTTACCTTTAACGTACCTTTAACTTACCTTCTACTTACTAGTAATACTGTTAATTAGATAATTATACGTTTTAGTTAAGCTAGCTTCTTATAATTCTAATTACTTACAATCCGTTAGGAACGTACGGCTATTAATTAACGATAATAGACTATACTTCTATACCCTATAAAGCAACGCCCTCACTATAGAAGGCTTAGAGAGTCTCCTTAGAGGAGTATATTCCCTTTACTTATAAAAAAGTAGACTAGAAAGCCACGGCTAGTCTATCTAACTTTATAAGACCCTTAAAAATAATTACCACTAGGGAATTATTAGAGAGGTTACTATGCGAGACCCTATAAAAAACAAAAGAGTTAAAGATATAATTAAAATAAGTATATTAAGACTACTAAGAACAATTATAAGAACAGTTAGGAGAGGTATAGATACCTTAGATACGAAGCGGACTTAAAGGGGCAACGCCACACTATACTATAACGTTAGAAAAACCTAAATTCCGTATAAAGGAGCCTAATAAGTATAATAGTAATAGTCTCTAAAACTATAATTATTTTATCTATTAATACGAAACTAAGTTTTAGCTAGATCTGAAATGTTACTCTAATAAGTATAATTAGATATTAATTGCTTCTACCTTCCTACGTAGCACTATTAAGAGTTTATAGATACGCTATAAGAAGAAATTTACTATACCCTTTAAATTTAGCGAACTTAGGACTTAGTTAGTTAATTAGGTCTAAAACCCTACTAATTAAAGGATGGACTATAACTAGCGATACTATAACGCTAAATAGCGGGATAGTTAGACTGTAGTCCAGTTTATAAACTACTTAGAAAAACTAGAAGATAATATACCCTACTTAAATCTATGGGATAATGCTATATAACTTTACCAGCTACTCGCTAAGCTATAACCTAAGATTTAATAGGCTATATAAGAGAAGGGCGAAATTTCTACCTCTTAAGAAAAGCTTATCTCTAAAGCTACTCGGATTAAAAATACTAAAAGAAACTATTTAGGTAAGTAAAAGAAACGAAACGCTAATAATAAAGAGCGTAGGACTAGACCTAGCTTTAATAATAGGGGTAGATTCTAACCTAACCGCTTTATGGAAGGATAACGTAAGTAGGCCTTGCAGCCCTAGAGCAACGCTGGTTAACCTTAAAATAATAATAGGTAGAGACTTAATTCGTAGAAGGGGAACTGGGAGATATATACCTATTATAACTGTGGTAAAAAGGGCCATATAAGCCGCTTCTGCTAATAAAAGAAGTAAGAGTTGGCCTAATTAGGAAAAGAGACAGCCTAGTAGATTTTTACTCCCTTATACTAGGCTAGTAAGAGAAGGAGGGAGTAAACTGCCGTATAGTTATTCCTGTCTCTATTTAAATTAATAATAAATAGGTAACGTAAGACTGCCTTATAGATAGCGGCGCGAGTATAGGGTTTATTTCTTAATTACTAGTAAAAGAATTAGATTTAGACCTTAGTAGCTTATAAGTGCACACCGTTTAAAGTATTAGAGGCTACTAGATTCTGTGCTATAGGGAATAAACGTTTCCCGTTACTAGCTAGGACTATAATAATCTATAGAATATATAGAAGATACGCTTCTACGTCGCAGAAATTAAGGGGTATAACTTTATTTTAGGATACCTATAGCTTTACCAAGTTAACCCAGACATTAATTAGCCTTTAGCCTTATATTAATACCAGAAGTCTTAATTACGCATTATAGTTAAGGATTAAGAGACTTTCCTAAGCTATATATAAGAAGAAGGGTGGGTATATGCTATATATGCCACTCTTAACCCTAAGAATAAAGATATAGGGTATTTATTTTTGGATGTCCGGTTATATATAGTTAAGGAACTAGAGATTCCGTAGAAATATATAAACCTAAAAGAGGTTTCTAATAAAGAGGCTATATAAACCTTATCTAACCCTATATTAGTTAAGTATAAGATAAATATAGGGGATAAGCAACCTCCTTTTAGACTACTATATAACTTATTAGAAAACGAGCTGGCCGTATTATATTAGTATATAGTAGATAATCTTTAAAAAGGATGGATTTAGCCCTCTATAAGCCTAGTAGGGGTACTAATTATATTTATACCGAAGAAGGACGGGACCCTTTACCTCTATATTAACTATTAGGCGCTTAATAGGATTACTATAAAGAATTGCTACCTGCTACCCTTAATAGGGGAGCTTATTAATAGGCTGTTAGGCGTAAAAATATTTATAAAACTAGATCTAAAAGATATATACTATTAAATCCGGATTAAAGCTAGCAATAAATAAAAAACGGCGTTCTAAACACGGTACGGCCACTTTAAGTACCTAGTAATACTATTTAGGCTTACTAACGCACTAGTGATATTTCAGGCCTATATTAATAAGGTATTATTAGGCCTATTGGATATAATATATATAGTCTACCTTAATAATATTATAGTTTACTCTAATAACTATAAAGTATATACGCATTACGTGCGAATAGTACTAGAAAGACTATGGGAATATAAGCTCTATATAAACCTAAAAAAATACTCTTTCTATATTACTAGCATTAATTTTCTAGGCTTTATTATTAGTGTTAACGAAGTGTTAATAAAGAAAAGCCGGGTAGACGCTATTAGGGAATAGCTATACCCTATAATATTTAAAGAAGTATAGGTTTTCTTAGGCACGGCGAACTTCTACTAAAGGTTTATTGTTTACTATTTATAAGTAATACTCCTAATTACTAACCTACTAAAAGGATCTAAGAATAGCAAGAAGTTAGGACCCTTTATATTTAGGGAAGCTACTAAATAGGTAATAAACCGGTTAAAGGATTAATTTATATCGGTGCCTATCCTAATATACTTCTACTAGGAGCTATATATATACCTTAAAACGGATATCTCCGGCTTTACCCTAGGGGTAATTATATCTTAATTAAAAGACAGAGAATAGCATCCTATAGCGTTTTAGTTAAGGAAGATAACCCCTATAAAGTAGCGTTATATAACATATAACTAGGAGCTACTTATAATAATTATAGTAATAAAGTACTGGCAATATTATTATATAGGAAGCAATTATCCTATTAAAGTCCTTATAGACTATAATAACCTAAAATACTTTATAACTATAAAGGTGTTAAGCAGTTAATAAGTAAAATAGGTAAAGGCACTATTATAGTATAACTTTAAAATTATATACCGCCTAGGGAAGATAAATCCTACTAATAGGTTGTTAAGACGTTTAGATTATAAGACAGGGAGAATCTAGGACAGTATAGGGGAAATAATCCCTATATTTCAAAATTTGCTTAGAAAGAAAGAAGACTCTTTCCCTAAAACTATAGAATTTTATAATAGGGTAGAGGTCCCAGTAATACAGCTATAAAGTAATATAATTATAGAGCTATAAGATATAGTTATAAACTAGGTTATAGACTAAGTAGATATTATAAAGTTAGCATACCTTAGAATTAGCAAAAATTCTATAGAATATGCTAGAGGTATTGCGGCACCTTTAACTTAACAGCATATTAGCTGCAAGTTTTTAGATTTAAGGGGGATAGGTAAGATACCTATTTACAGCGTAGCACACTATATAATAGTAGGAGAATCTACTAGCACTAATAGTTTAAAACGTCTCGTATTACGCCTTAAGTCTATAATAGTAGTAGGCGAAATAGAAGTAAGTAATCTATATAAAACCTTTTTAGATCTTCTTCTTTAAGCTTAATAAAGGGACGCCTTTGCCTCTAGGGAGAGGTAGAAAGATATAGTAGAGACTAACTTAGCCAGAGTTACTAAAAAGCTATAGCAGTAAGACTAAAAGGGTTTATTGCGCTTTAAGGGTACTGTATATATCCTAAAGGACTAAGCGATTTAAGATAAAAATTTAAAGGTTTTCTATAATAACCCTCTTAGGGGTTACTACGGTACTAATAGAACTCTTAAGGCCGATTAAAGGAAATACTTTTAGGACGGAATATCTAAAGAGGTTAAGGACTATCCCTTAGAACGTTAAGGACATTATTCCTAAAAGAGAGGCACTAGTAGCGTCCGAAAGAATTAAGCAAATAAGAATTCGCAGAAAGGAACTTAAAAAGTACTTACTAGACGCCTAGGCTATATAAAAAAAGTATTATAATAAAAAATATATACTAAAAGAATTTAAGATAGGAGATGAAGTCTTACTATTTATAAAAAATATCTAAATAAAACGCATTAAGAAGAAGCTAGATTACTAGTAACTTAGATCCTTTAAAATAGTTAAGAAAACTAAAGGAAACTAAGCCTATAAATTAAAATTACCGAAATCTTATCTAATATATCCTATATTTTATATTTCCTTATTAAAGCTATATTAGAAAAGAGATAGTGCGGAACTGCCCCTACTTAGCAAAATTAATAGGGAACTAGAATAGAATATAGAAGATATTCTAGACTAAAGATAGCGCTAGAAAAAGCGCGAATTTTTAGTTTATTAGGAAGGATACTTTTAGGTATATAATAGTTAGGAACCTAAGGAGTACCTTTAGCTAAAATGCAATACTATAATTAAAACCTTTCTAAGAACTAAAGGTAAAGATTTAAAAATGGTTCCGGATATGCTATAGGTAAAGTAATAGGGAAGACCCCATAAATTAAAACTATAGAATTAAGTATAGGTATTAAGAACGGAAACGTTTTGCTATTATAATAGGGATCCTAGAATTCTATAAGAGGAAGCCTATAAGGATCTATAGAAGAACTACTAGGAATACTATTTAAAGGAGACGCTGTTTAAAAAGGAGTAGTAGTACTATAAGAAGTGGCCTTAGGGATTTAGAAAGATCCCTTAGGGATAAAAGGAAAGTATCTGGCCTAGTACTAAAGATACGTAATAAAGTTAATAGTATAAAGAGGAGTAAAAGGATAGCCTATAAAGAATTAGAAAATTTAAGGAATTATAAAGCACCTATAGAAATACTACCCGTTTATTATATATAGGGATTATAATAGTGCACTGCGTTTATATAGATTATTACTAAAGCTTAGAATAAAGGCATCCTTAAAGTATAAAGTTAATTTCTAATAATAGGGCATTCTAGAGGTACCTAAAAAGCACTATATAAAGCTATTTTATAAAAAGAAGGAAAGAGCTAGGTAATAACTTAAATACTAGTAGTAGTAATAGGAGCCTCTTCTTTTATCTTAATATTATTATTAACGGTATTATTAGCTCCTTTATCCTTAGAAGTATTAGCACTTCTATTAATATTCTTTTTAGAATAATAGGTACTAAAAGGACTAGTATAGGCGGGAGACTAGCGAGGAGAACGTTTATCTTAACCTTTATTACTATTCTTAGTATCCCTAGGTTCTAAATTGGCGTCTAAGTAGGGATTAGAGAGACGTTAGCTAAAGGAGTTAATATAGTTCTTAATGTTACGGCACTGGCAGAAAGCGGCAGCTATAGTAGACGTTATAGTAGACGCAGGGCTCACGTAACTCTCACGTGACTAGGGATTGTATATAACTCCTCGCGTTGCTACTTATCCTTTCCTTTCCTTTTCTCTAGCTTTAGATTCTCGTTTATAAACAATCCAATTATACAGGCTTGCAAGACCCTTTTGCCGTACTTATATCTCGATTGACTAAGTCACTAAAATTATCTAAAACTCACTCTACTCTTTCTTTCTAAGAAGGAACTTAAATATATCTACAAAAACACAGAATAGAACCCTAAGGACATTACTAGGACCACAAAGACAGGACCTAAAAGAAAAGAACAGAACCCTAAGAAAAGAACCCATAAGATATATATAGACTAGAACCCCTAAAGAAATTACCCAGAATTACCTAACACCCCTACCACTATGCCACAAACCACAGCAGCAGGCAAAGCAGCTATAGGACCCTTAAATACTTCAGATAAAGAAACAATTAACATTTTAACCCCCTAGGCGGAGCTTGCGGCTGCCAATACCAAAATTAAATAACTGCGAAAGCTGCTTAAAGCTAGAGATACCCCTATATCTAATAATAAGTCATTATTAGACAACTAAAGACTTACTATAGTCCTTTAGGCCCTATCCTAGCGCCTTAGTGGACCCACTAAGGCCTATATAGCACTAAGGCGGTCGGTAAAGGTCGTAAATCCCCCGCTACTTATAGACGGAACTGACCCTATATTTAATAATTAGAAGCATTAATTACGGGATAAGCTTAAAGTTAATATAGACTACTTCCCTAACGCCCAAGCCAGAATGGCCTATGTTTTCGGCCGTACTAGCAAAGACGCCTAAACGCATTTACGCCCGCAATATACTAAAGACTTAGCAGACCCCTTCATCTCTAAAGAAGAAATAATTAAACACTTATCTTCTATTTATAAAGACCCTTTTAAAGTATAGAACGCCCGCCTTAGCTATAAAAGCCTA
>Ga0307515_10007448_pt1 | contig 21632 bp, 10 predicted proteins | sample 17_EM_MG_FD_194513 | JGI IMG/M metagenome (GOLD analysis project Ga0307515, IMG submission 194513) | Populus trichocarpa ectomycorrhiza microbial communities from riparian zone in the Pacific Northwest, United States - 17_EM | ecosystem: Host-associated > Plants > Roots > Unclassified | place...
CTGTGGGCTCTAAGTATAACTGAAAACTGCATGAATGTGTAGACTGTAACATTATTAATGATACAGTAACAGATGAAATTGAAAAGGTAACTGATCAGGTTGAGATTGTAATGCATGAGGTTGAGGTATTAATATATTAATACAGATTGACATTTAAAAATTAGATCAGATTGACATTTACAATCAGACAGTAAAAGTTCAAAACTCTGAAATTCTTGCTTACACTTGTGTTTATGAATGGTTTTTTCCTTAATTCTGCTTCCAAATGCAGTAAATTCCATTTTGCACACCTTGATATTCTTCCTTCTTCAATTGGTTCAATGATTTTTGTGTGCTCGCAAAACCAATACTGCTCATTTGAATTTTCAATGTTATTGAATTATATTTGAACAAAAGCAATTAATATTTGAATTTTTGTTTTTCTTACCGGAATCATCATCATGCAACTAATTACTTCGGATGCCTCTTTTTCATCCAATGATTTTTTGAAAAAATCAAACATATGCTCTGTCCAGTTGTATTCCGCAATGCTATTCATGTCTTCAACATATTCCAAGTATGCAAATGGGAGATTGCTTCCATTGTTTGACAGGAAAAGGGACACAAGAATTTTCAGGACCAAAACTCTGCACATGTCTCGAACATTTTCATTGGTGAGTTTTTTTACTTTCTATGTTTTTTAGTCTTTTAAACACATTATTTATTTCTCCCTTTGTCAACCTTTCTACTTTTAGAAAACTCCTTATTTCAAAAACTGTCTTGTTTCTCATCCTTGCAGCCTTATGCTTATTGAGATCTATTTGCCTGTTTTCATCTCTGATTCCAAGTATCAATTTGATGTCATGTGCATATATTTTCACGTCTTTATTCTTAATCCTGAAAACCTCTTCATCTTTGACGAATGTTTGCAAAATCTGATATGTAGTCAGGTCATTTTTTCTGCATAGATGCTTGTCTATACTCCCTTCCAAGATATTTTCTATCAGTGTTCAGAATGGTGTTTTAATGAGTTCATTTTTTAGTCTTTCTGTGATGTTTGCACTCTCAAACTCCCTGACTATCGCAAAAAAATTTGATTTGATTTGAATTTGATTTGTTGTTAGGTGTTCAAAAAGTTGTGGAGCTGTTGGAAGAAGAAATGTGGCGCAAGCTTTTTTTCTGCTGAACATGAGGATAAGAAGAAAAAAGAGATAAGAGAGTTGAAATGTGAAAATCAGAAATTAAAAGATCAACTCAAAAAGACTGAAGAAAAGGTCAAGATATTTGAAAAGAAAAAGGATTTCCAAAATGCAAAAATTAAAAAGCTACGATGAGAATATATGGAAATCATAAAAGCATTAAACAAGAAGAATGAGTTGAAATGTGAAAATTAGAAATTAAAAGATCAACTCAAAAAGGCCGAATAAGAGGTCAAGAGACTTGAAAAGAAAAAGGATTTTTAAAATGCAGAAATTGAAAAGCTATGAATAGAATATAGGAGAATCATAAATGCATCAAGGAGAATGCTCAAATAAAAGCAAAGAGGAAGGACTTTGAAGGCCAGTTAACAAAAATAACTTTTGAAATGGCAAAAAAAGAAAAGCAAGCTGAAAAAGAGTTATCCCTAGAAGTTCCTAAAACTAGATCAATGGTAAACATTGTTAGAGAAATGAAAAGGAAGGAAAGAAAAAAGAGAAGCTAAAAAGGATGAAAACGTCATAAAATCTAAGCTACCATAACTGAATAATGATCTTTAACTAGTGAAACTGTTGAAGAAAAATGCATTGAATTTGATTAGCAAAATTCAACAGGACAAGTACAAAACATGGTAGCAAAATCTGAATTGTTACTATCAATAATGTCCGACTTTTGAAATGTTATTATCTTAATTTTGAATCTATACTCTTTTAATTTTGATATGTTACTGTCTATAATATCTGACTGTTAATGTCTTAATTTTGAACTGTTACTGCCAATAAAATCTAACTTTTGAACTATTACAGTCTTAATTTTGAACTATCTTATTGTCTCATTAAAACTGTTGCGTTACAACAATTGTATATGGATGAGAGAAGAAATGTAGAAGAAATTTTTATCATTGGAAGACCATTTCGACGTCTTAAATGAAAAATCCATCGCAAATAGTGTATCACTACTTAAAACCTGTTTGTTACTTAAATGGAATATGTATGGATAATTTACGTACATCTGTGCAGATCATCGATGTATTTTGTTATCTCTTGTTAGGAGATAAAGAAAGAAAAGGGGTATCAGCTCCAAGGAAAGTAATCATACATGACAACATGATTTGGGTAAGTTATTAAATTATATGAAAAGATAAAATTAACAAAGTATTACTCAAGCTAACATAAATTATTATTCTTTCAGACACGAATAATTCATGAAGACACGAGGAGTGAAGTAGACCTACACCTGCAATAATGTAACAACCCTGATTTTCTACATCGTATTTTTCGTGATATATTGGAAATTTTCAGTAAATTTTTTTTATACAAGTTCCACTGAAATTTCTACCAAAATTTCAGCAAAATGTTTTCTATACTAGGAGGTCCCAAGTTATCGACAAAATTATATTACATTTTCAATTTTATTTCACAACTCGATCCAATCATCCTGTATCTTAACCCAACTCATCATTATCAACATAACACGTTTCATTCAATAACATTATACAATTTAAATTCACAAAATAAACAATGCATAATTCAATTGTTATAATATCATTATATAAACTATATCTTGCATAATAACATCATATAACGTAATTCAAGTGAAGGATTTGATTTCAACTATAAACATACATGGCTAAAGAGGTACATAGAATTACAAGCATTAGATTAAAGTCATATATCCAAATTTACATGTTAATATTACATTTCAAGTTTTAGAAGATAAGTTTCTTAATTTAAAAATAATTACATGGTTGAAAGCAAAAACTAACTAAACTAAGTTTACTTCTAATGTGACCTTGATGGATTAGAAATATAGAAATTAACATGGCCATATAAAATATAAAACGGTAGTAACAAATAATGATAGATAATAATTTTCATTGAATTTCTTTTGATATATAAAATTAGGCATAGACCTCTTTTATTACATATATTTTCAATCTATTACCAATATCCATATAATATTCTATTCTATTTGTTGAGAATAATTTCATCTTGAAAATCTCATCACAACTCAATGGTTTCAAATACCATCTACTTATGAATCAATTCTCACTTGATACCAAGATTTTTCTCTCTTGGTATTATTAGTTTATCTCATTCCTTCGAGATAACTAATCAATACTTTCTTTCTTATTTTTCAGAAGGTAATTGCCGATACTAATGAATCTCATTAGTATCATTAGTCTCCCAATATCGGGGTAGACTAATCAATTTCATTCAAGTGCCGATATCAATAGAACCGATTGATATCATTAACCATTCTTACATCGAAATAATTAATTAATTCTTATTCATATTTGGTTTACCATCAAAGTTGTCAATGTCAAGAACCATTGACATCATTAGCTTCCTTACCTAGAGTAGCTAATCACACCAGAAATGGTTGTTGATATCATTAATTACTCCTGATCTAGAATAGTTGATCAACTTATCTTTTTCATTTAACCAAGAGAAACTATGCCAATGTTAGAAATCTTTACAAACATCATTAGTCACTTAATTACTCGGGATCGACTAATCAATTTAAGGAATGTTGGCACCAATGGAACCCAAACGATACCATTAGCTATTCAAATCTGGATAGCTAATCAATGTCTTCTCAACCTTCCATTCATACTGATCCCTTTTCATTTTTCTTATTAACATCATATACATTGTAACCACGGTTGCCAGGTATCATTCACACACAACCTTAGTTACCGATACTACGGTCACTAAGCATCATTCACATAACCTTGGTCACCCTCATCACATTGCCAAGCACCAATTTATGCCCTTAGCTACCCTCATCATGATGCTAAGTATCATCGTAATGTATTCTTAGCAACTGACACTATAGTGACTAGTTATCTATCATTTCTACTCTAATATTTGAGTCATTGTGTATAACTAATCCATATCGAGGTATGTAAGATAATCATGTCTATTTCAAAGTTATCATGGCTAATTCGATACCTATCAATGTATGCAAGGTAATCGTACCTATTCTAAAATAACATAATTAATTTGATATATAACAATGCACACAAGGTACTCATATTCGTTCAAATATTAACCTAACTAACTTGATCCATATCATTGTACCCAAGATACACATGTTCATTCAAACATTATCCTAATTAATTGATCTATATTGGTGTACATTACTCTTATTCATTCCAATAATATCATCACAAGTTTGATACATATCATTGTACGTAAGGTACTTGTATCCATTCTAATTATATCATAACTAGTTGATACACATCAATGTACACAAGGTACTCATATTCTTTCTAATATTTATCGAAACAATAAATTTTGAAATTTATCAATAAGTTTACAAAAATTAAAAAGACAAGGTGTGATGCACCTACCTGTTTCCCCAACTGACTGAGTCCCTTCAACTACTAACAACCCTGCTTTAGACATCTTTTCTATTTGAGAATCAAGAGATACAATCAGTATCCTTTTATAATTTTATCAGAATGTGCGTTCTCATACTATTGCAATATCATTCACATGAATTCATCACCATATTTTCATTTCATTCTTGCTAACCCAATTTAAACATACGTTTCAGTAAGGTTAAAGTTTCTCCTAACTCAATTAGAACTAATACAATCCAAACGATGAAGTTAACCATCATTATATCATGAGACACATACCAACAAATAAGAGTATGTTAAGGGATAGATCTTCATAGATCGAAACAAAACAGAACAAAATTGAAAATTGACAATATATTGTTTACCAATGAATAACTTCTCGTAGGATTTTTTAATCCCGATCTCCACCGTGTAGAATGTAGAGCTCATCAATATGATCAAATATCCAAAATTGAGCAGGATCTAACGGTGGACGAAGAAGGAAACCGCCAGCGATCATGACTGACCCGTAGACAGGTTTTCCTTGAAATGTTGCGAGGGTTATATCCCTCACTAAACTAGAGCCTTCAAATCCCAACAGTTCGATGTTAGAGGGTGGTGAGGAGCATAATATATTGAAACCCTAACTCAATTCAACGGTGAAATACATAGATATAGCCGTTTGTGATTCTGCTCTCAAGGTACTCTCTCTCTCTCTCTTCCTTTCATTCGACCGTCCTAGGTATTTTCATCATAATTTTGCTATTTATATAGCAAATCTATCCATATTTACTACAACACCCTTATATCAAGTTTGGGTATCTTTTTCGTTCAACCAAATGTCTTTTCTCAGTCCGCTTTTAAAATACCATGCGAAAAATCTCTCTCTAAAATTTCTTTTCTAATAATTCAATACTATTTCATTTTATTTTATTTTAACTAACCCATCTCATTTCTGGTTCTAAATTTTCAATAATTTTATTAACATTATAAAATTTGATCGGGGCTTTACAATTTACCACCATTTTTATTTTATTTATCGCTATTCAATTCGTCACGGTGAAGTCTTTTGTTGGGGTTTCACAAAGTTACCACCGAGTCATCCGTATATTTAAATATTTAAATTATAAATTTCTGGAGTTTCATAGCCAAAGATCGCCCTTCTAACAGCGTCTGAAGCCACCTCTGCTGCTCCTATATGTCAAGTAATGTCTTCCCCTAACTATGAACCCATTGCATTCTCTGATGCTGACAGGTATGAGGCTTGGTATGGTGCTATGCGAGATGAAATTCAAGTCTTACGCTCTAACGACACCTGGTCCTTGGATTCTTTACATCCTTCAATGAATGTTATTGGCAGTTGGTGGGTGTATAGGATAAAACGCTATGTGGATGGCAACATTGAGCAATATAAGGCAGGATTAGTTGCTAAAGGTTTTACTCTGCAAGAAAACATTGATTACTCTAAGACTTTCAGTCCTGTTATTAAGTAAGCGACCATCAAATTAGTCTTATTAATTTCATCGTAAGTTAAACAACTCCTATCACTCAATGACATGAAGTAGAAACCTTTAAACAATGCTAGATTTGACAGTAATACTTGTATTTTATCTTGTTTTAGTTACACAAAATGATTATAAGATATTTTGAGATAAACAATGCTAGATTGCTAAATATTTTATAAGGGTGATAGGGAATCCCAATAACCTAGCATTTTCATTGTTTTAGTTGAAAAAAATGAAATACATGAAGTTGAAACCTTTAAACAATAAAACAGAAACAAATCAAAGGACCGACCATAATGAATGAAATTTGACAGGAACACTTGTATTTTTCCTTGTTTTAGTTACACAAAATGAGCATAAGATATTTTAAATAAACAATGCTACATTGCTAAATATTTTATAAGGGTGACAGGAAACCCCATAACCTGCCATTTTCCTTGCTTTACGTGAAAAACATGAAATACATTAAGTAGAAACTCTTAAACAATAAAACAATATCAATTCAAAAGACATAGAGTAATAAATAAAATTTGACAATAACACTTGTATTTTTCCTTGTTTTATTTACATAAAATGAGCATAATATATTTCAGATAAACAATGTTAGATTGCTAAATAATTTATAAGAGTGATAAAGAACCTCATAACCTGCCATTTTTCTTATTTTAGTTGAAAAAGTAAAATACATGAAGTAGAAACCCTTAAACAATAAAACAAAAATTGTTCAAAAGACCAACAATAACAGATGAAATTTAACAGTAACGCTTGTATTTTTCCTTGTTTTAGTTACACAAAATGAGCATAAGATATTTCAGATAAACAATGTTAAATTGCTAAATATTTTATAAAGGTGACAGTGATGTGAATCCTAGCAAAATTAAATGGAATTCACGAACCCAAGATCTATCTAATCCAAGTTTGCTGAAAATAAGATGAACTTATCACAATGGAAGACATGCTCCAAGGCTACAAGACTATATACCAACTCAACCACAACGCCTACACCTGGAGACGAGCAAAAGGAGTATAAATTCACAACAAAGATTGGTCAATTCTTTGTAGAGTTTAAAGTTCAATCAAGAACCAAGATTGACAACCAAAAGTCGGCAAAATCATAATATTATTAGCCAAAAACTAATCTGAAAATTATTCTCAAGAATATTTATACCCCAAGCCAAAAACCTTAGTTTTCCTAATGGGTCACATATAAACCCAATTTAAATAATAATCAACCCATGTTAAAACTAGCCTAAACTAATTAAAATAAATAAAATAAACAAGTTTGAAACCCAAACAAGTGTTTCCTCACAAAATAAAGAAAATTTAATAGACCATCTAATTTAATAAGACACGTTTGGTTATTTTTGTATTCTGTCAGGCAGCAGCAAAACCCAACTTCAAATGGATGGTTCCCTCTCATCTTAAAGAATTAGAAGGTGTGCCACCCATATTTAATATCGTTGAAAAGATATGGAAGTCTAATTTCCATCCCAATTAGAATCGCCTCAAAATTTGACATGTAGCTCCAGTTATGATAAAAAAGGTATCGAAAGGTCAAACTGACTGAATTTAGTCTTCTTCTCCCAATCCTTGTGTAATGATCTTGGTTCCACCAACAAGCCCCTCTTAAACATGAATCAAATTAATCACGGCTTGCTCCTTATTATTTAATATCCTCTTGAACTCCACCTTAGCCCACGAATCTTGAAGAAGTCCATTGAAAACCTCTTTGAACCTCTTAGCTCTAAGCCTTGTAACTAGGCCAACTAGAACCTCCAATGGATCTTTTGGTGCTTGGATCGCATCAGATGAGGAACCTTATAACCTTCCATTTTCCTTGTTTTAGTTGAAAAATAGGAAGTAGAAATCCTTAAACAATAAAACAGTAACAATTCAAAAGACAGAGTAACAAATGAAATTTGACAGTAACGCTTGTATTTTTTCTTGTTTTATTGACATAAAATGAGCATAAGATATTTCAGATAAACAATGCTAGGTTACTAAATATTTTATAGGGGTGATAGGGAACCTCATAACCTTTCATTTTCCTTGTTTTAGTTAAAAAAAACATGGAATACATAAAGTAAAAACCCTTAAACAATAAAACAGTAACAGTTTAAAAGACAGAGAGCAATGAATGAAATTTGATAGCAGTTCTCAATTTATTTGATCACATGTATGTATATTTATTTTTCATTTAGAATTTCTTAAATACAAAACCGTGTTGAAGAAGCTTGAGTATAAAGTTTTTTTTTAGAAAACAATATCTAACCTATGGCGAAACGCAGGTCAAGTATCTAGTAATAACCAATTAATAACCTACATGTGCTAATAACATCTCTACGTGTTCCATCCATCACCTCCATTCCATTGCAGTTTTCATCCCATCATCTCTGCAGCTTTTCCATTTTTTAATAGCTGGCATCTCCCAACTTTTCCCTTTACCCAATAAATTTCATATATTATTCCTCAATTTTTATTTACAATGACTAAGCAACACAACAATAACAATAAGAGAGCAATAATCAATAACCTACATGTGCTAATAACATCTCTACATGTTCCCTCCATTACCCTTGCAGCTTTAATATTTCAATAGCCGGTGTCTCCTAATTTCTCCCTTAACCCAATAAATTTCATATATTATTCCCAACTTTTCACAATGACTAAGGAACACAACAATAACACTAAGAGAGCACGATCGGTAACGATCACAAGAAATCTGGGACGATGAGCAAGGTAATTTCTTCTGTATCATTGTCTGTGCAGAGGTGTTATAGAGAGTGGTGAGCTTTTGTTTTGCCTTGTGAATCTTTCCTTCTGGATGTTATCGATTGTGTTTTTTCAATCTTTGCTCACAAGAAATTTGAGCTTTTGTTTTGCCTTTGTCTCAATCTAAGTTAAGGCCCGACAAAGTGGTGTCTTTTCTAATTTCAGTTCATTTGGATTCAGATTATATTATTTTCAAATGGAAGAAGCTTCTTCTAGTTTTTCTACCATTTTTATTGGAAGAAACAATTTGTTTTCACAATGCGGAGCTTAAAATAACCAATGAAAAATGCTTGATAAGAGAACATGTGAGAGGCCTACCTGAGAGATGTCTTAGAAGCATCTTATTGTAGACATTCTCGGAACAAAAGTAAGTTACTGTCATTTTTCTTCTATTGGTATGTTTATGATTTTGCAATTTTGCTTCTATTAATTGATGAATTTATTTTTATTGTCCAGTGGTGCAAAGCGCACTGATTTCATCATTCCGAGAGAGGTCCTAATGAATGTAGTTGATCTTGACATGGATGTTGCCCCCCTCTGGTTGTCGCCGCCCCCCATGATGCTGCCTTTGCCTCCTGTGCTGCCTACTTCACCTTCAAGCACACCATGAAAAGGCCCACCAAGAAATTTTTTGGCAAACATCCATTCTTAAATATTTTAACAAATAAATTTTATTATATGGATTTTTATGAATTTTCTATGAATTTGAATTGACATTCTATATTTTCTATATTTTCTCAACCCTCACTCTTCATTTTGCATATATTTTCTAAAGCATATAGATTAATATGAGAAGAAAAAAGAAAATAATGAATTCCATAAAATGAGCATAAGATACCATTTTCCTTGTTTTAGTTGAAAAAAAATAAAATACATGAAGTAGAAACCCTTAAATAATAAAATAATAACATTTCAAAAGTCAGACTGTAACAGATGAAATTTGACGGTAACAATTATAATTTTCCTAGTTTCAGTTATACAAAATGAGCATAAGATATTTCAGATAAACAATGCTAGATTACTAAATATTTTATAAGGGTGACAAGGAACCTCATAACCTACCATTTTCCTTGTTTTAGTTGAAAAAAGTTAAATACATGAAGTCGAAACCCTTAAACAATAAAACAGAAACAGTTCAAAGGACCAACAGTAACAAATAAAATTTAACAGTAAAAATTGTATTTTTCCTTGTTTTAGTTACACAAAATGAGAATAAGATATTTCAAATAAAGAATGCTAGATTGCTAAATATTTTATAAGGGTAACAAGGAACCCCATCATTGCTATTTTCCTTGTTTTACGTGAAAAACTTGAAATACAGGAAGTAGAAACCCTTAAACAATAAAACAATAACAACTCAAAAGATAGAGAGTAACAGATGAAATTTGATAGTAACGCTTGTATGTTTTCTAGTTTTATTTACATAAAATAAGCATAAGATATTTCAGATAAAGAGTGCTGGATTGTAAAATATTTTATAAGAGTAACAGGGAACCCTATAAACTTGCCATTTTCCTTGTTTTAGTTGAAAAAAATGAAATACATGAAGTAGAAACCCTTAAACAATAAAATAGTAACAATTCAAAAGACATAGTAACTGATAAAATTTGACAGTGCATTTGTATTTTTCCTTGTTTTAGTTACATAAAATTAGCATAAGATATTTAAGATAAACAGTGCTAACTTGCTAAATATTTTATAAGGGTGACAAAGAACCCCATGACCTGCCATTTTCCTTGTTTTAGTTGAAAAAAATGAAATACCTGAGTTCTTTGGAAATGTCCATACATATTTTTATTCTTTTTATCTTCAATTAAATGAAAAATAGGATTTAATAAAAAAAATTCAAACACAGGGGATTGTTATTACATGCAAGTCGTAGCCGATGTTACTGTGTTTAGTGCATCTACACAATAAGTTCATGACAGGGCCTCATTTAGTGTTTATTGTTTAGTGATTTCTTTGGAAACGTCCTCTCTACTTTCTCTGTTAGTTTTTATTCTTTTCCATCCTAAATTTTACAAAAATTATTTAACACACTGAGCTCATGTTAGTCCCGACCAACAGGCGTTTCATGAGCCTGGATCATCTAGTTTATATCATGCACATTGGTCTTGAATATGTTATCTGAGTTCCTTAGAAATGTCCACGCTTATTTTTATTCTTTTTATCTTCAATTATATGAAAATTAGGATTTAATAAAATAAATTCGAACACAGGAGGATTGCTATTACACGCAAGTCGTAGCCAATGTTCGTGTGTTTAGTGCATCTATGCAATGAGTTCATGATAGGGCCTCCTTTAGTGTTTATTGTTTAGTGATTTTTTAGAAACGTCCACCGTACTTTATCTTTTAGTTTTTATTCTTTTCTATCCTAAATTTTACAAAAGTTATTTGACACAATAAGCTGATGTCAGTCCCCACCAGCAGGCATCTCATGAGCCTGGATCATCCGATTTATATCGTGTGCACTTGTCTTGAATATGTTCCTTGAGTTCTTTGGAAATGTCCATGCTTATTTTTTTTTTCTTATTACCTTCAATTATATGAAAATTAGGATTTAATAAAAAAAATCCGAACACAAGGGGATTGCTATTACACGAAAGTCATAGCTGATGATCCAGGCTCATGAAATGCCTGCATGAGCTTATTGTGTAAAATAATTTTTCTAACATTGAGGATAGAAAAGAATAAAAAGTAACAGAGAAAGTAGGGTGTATGTTTTAGAAGAAATCACTAAACAAGAAACATTAAAGTAGGCTATTGTTTTAGAGAAAGTAGTGTTTTATTGTTTAGTAATTTCTTGGAAACGCACATTTAGAGAAAGTAGTGTTTATTGTTTAGTGATTTCTTTGGAAACGCACACTCTACTTTCTCTATTACGTTTTATTCTTTTTTATCCTCAATGTTAGAAAACTTATTTTACACAAAGAGCTCATACGAGTATTTCATGAGCCTGGATCATCTAGTGGATATCGTGCACACTGGTCTTGAATATGTTCCCTGAGTTCATTGGAAATTTTCACGCTTATTTTTATTCTTTTTATCTTTAATTAAATGAAAATTAGGATTTAATAAAAAAATCAAACACCGGGGGATTTCTATTACACACAAGTCGTAGCCGATGTTGGTGTGTTTAGTGTATATACATAATGAGTTCATGGTAGAGCGTACTTTGGTGTTTATTGATTATTGATTTCTACGAAAATGTGCACCCTACTTTCTCTGTAACTTTTTATTATTTTGTATCCTCAATGTTAGATAAATTATTTTACATAATGAGCTCATGCGAGCGTTTCATGAGCCTGGATCATCTGGCGAAAATCGTGCGCTCTAGTCTTGAATATATTCCTTGAGTTCCTAGGAAATGTCCAAGCTTATTTTTATTATTTTTATCTTTAATTATATGAAAATTAGGTTTTAATAAAAAAAAAATTAAACACAGGGGGATTGTTATTACATGAAAGTCTTAGCCGATGTTAATGTGTTTACTGTATCTACACAACTGTATCTACACAATGAGTTCATGGCAGGGCTTCTTTTAGTGTTGATTGTTCAGTGATTTCTTTGGAAATGTACACCATACTTTCTTTGTTACTTTTTATTCTTTTCTATCCTCAATGTTAGAAAAATTATTTCACACAATGAGCTCATACGGGCATTTCATGAGACTGGATCATCCGGTAGATGTAGTGCGCACTAGTCTTAAATATATTCCCTGAGTTCCTTGGAAATGTTCACACTTATTTTTATTCTTTTTATCTTCAATTATATTAAAATTAGGATTGAATAAAAAAAAATTGAACAAAGAGGGATTGCTATTACACGCAAGTCGTAACCGATGTTAATGTGTTTAGTGCATCTACACAATGAATTCATGACAGAGCCTCTACTTTGAATATGTTCCCTTGAGTTCCTTGAAAATGTCCACGCTTATTTTTATTCTTTTTATCTTCAATTATATGAAAATTAGGATTTAATAATAAAAAATTCAAACACAGGAGGATTGCTATTACACGCAAGTTGTAGCCGATGTTAGTGTGTTTAATGCATCTACACAATGTTTTCATTGCAGGGCCTCCTTTAGTGCTAATTGTTTATTGATTTATTTTGAAACAAACACCCTACATTCTTTATTACTTTTTATTCTCTTTTATCCTCAATGTTATTTATACAATGAGCTCATGTGGGCATTTCATAAGCATGGATTATCCGGCGAAAGTCGTGCACACTTGTCTTGAATATGTTCCCTTAGTTCCTTGAAAATGTCCATGCTTATTTTTATTATTTTTATCTTTAATTATATGAAAACTAGGATTCAATAATAAAAAATTCAAACACAAGGGGATTGCTATTACACGCAAGTCGTAACCGATGTTAGTGTGTTTAGTTCATCTACACAATTAGTTCATTGCATGGCCTTATTTAGTGCTGATTGTTTATTGAATTCTTTTGAAACAAACACCCTACTTTCTCTGTTAGTTTTTATTCTTTTATATCCTTAATATTAGAAAAATTATTTTACACAATGAGCTCATGCAGGCGTTTCATGAGACTGGATCATTTGGCGGATGTCGTGCACACTGGTCTTGAATATGTTCGTTGAGTTCCTTAGAAATGTCAACGCTTATTTTTATTCTTGTTAACTTCAATTATATAAAAATTGGGATTTAATTAAAAAATTTGAACATAGGGGGATTGTTATTACACGCAAGTCATAGCCGCTGTTATTATGTTTAGTGCATCTACACAATGAATTCTTGGCATAGCCTACTTTAATGTTTATTGTTTAGTGATTTCTTTGGAAACGTACACCCGACTTTCTCTGTTAGTTTTTATTCTTTCCCATCCTCAATGTTAGAAAAAGTATTTCACACACTGAGCTCATACGGGCGTTTCATGAGCCTGGATCATCCAGCGGAAGGCGCACGCATTGGTCTTGAATATGTTACATGAGTTCCTTGGAGATGTCTAAACTTATTTTTATTCTTTTTATCTTCAATTATATGAAAATTAGGATTTAATAAAAAAAAATTGAACGTAGAGGGATTGCTATTACACGCAAGTTGTAGCCAAAATTAGTGTTTAGTGCATCTATACAATGTGTTCATGGCAGGGCCTCATTTAGTGTTTATTGTTTAGTAATTTCTTTGGAAACATACACCCGACTTTCTCTGTTAGTTTTTATTCTTTTCTATCCTCAATGTTAGAAAAATTATTTTACACAATGAGCTCATGTAGGCATTTTATGAGCTTGGATCATTCAGTAGATGTCATGCGCGCTAGTCTTGAATATGTTCCCTGAGTTCCTTGGAAATGTCCACTCTTATTTTTATTCTTTTTATCTTCAATTATATGAAAATTAGGATTTATTAAAAAAATTCGAACATATGGGGATTTCTATTACACGCAAGTCGTAGACGATGTTAGTGTATTTAGTGCATCTACATAAGTAGTTCATGGTAGTCTACTTTAGTGTTTAGTGTTTTGTGATTTTTTTTTTTTGCAAACATACACCCTACTTTTTCTGTTAGTTTTTATTCTTTTCTATCCTTAATGTTAGAAAAATTATTTTACATAATGAGCTTATGCAGGCATTTCATGAGCCTGAATCATTTAGTGGATGTAGTGCGCACTGGTCTTGAATATGTTCCCCGAGTTCCTTTGGAAATGTCCACTCTTATTTCTATTCTTTTTATCTTTAATTATATGAAAATTAGGATTTTAAAAAAAATCAAACATAGAGGGATTGCTATTTCACGCAAGTCGTAGCCGATGTTAATGTGTTTAGTGCATCTACACAATGAGTTCATGGCAAGCCTCCTTTAATGTTTATTGTTTAGTGATTTCTTTGGAAACATCCACCCTACTTTGTTATTCTTTATTCTTTCTATCTTAAATTTTACAAAAAATATTTTACACAATGAGCTCATGTCAATCTCGACCAGTGGGCGTTTCATGAGCCTGGATCATCTAGTATATGTTAGGCGCCGGCTATTGAAAAATTAAAGTTGCAGAGGTGATAAAGCCCTCTATCACCACTACAGCTTCAATTTTTCAATAACTGGTATCTCCTAATTTCTCCCTTAACCAATAAATTTCATATATTATTCACCACTTTTCACAATGACTAAGGAACACAACAGTAACGCTAAGAGAGCATGATCAGTAATGATCACAAGAAATCTGGGACGATGAGCAAAGTAATTTCTTCTGTATCACTGTCTGTGCAGAGGTGTTATAGAGAGATTGGTGAGCTTTTGTTTTGTCTTGTGAATCATTCCTTCTAGATGTTATCGATTGTGTTTTTTCAATCTTTTCTCACAAGAAATCTGAGCTTTTGTTTTGTCATTGTTTCAATCTATGTTAAGGCGCGACAAAGTGGTGTCTTTTGTAATTTCAGTTCATTTGAATTCATATTATATTATTTTCAAATGGTAGAAGCTTCTTCTAGTTTTTCTACCATTTTTATTGGAAGATACAATTTGTTTTCACAATGGGGAGCTTGAAATAACCAATGAAAAATGCTTGATAAGAGGACATGTGGTAGTCCTACCTGAGAGATGTCCTAGGAGCATCTCATTGCAGACATTCTCGGAACAAAAGTAAGTTGCTGCTATTTTTCTTATATTGGCATGTTGTTTATGATGTGCAGTTTTGCTTATATTAATTTGATGAATTTGTTTTTATTGTCCAGTGGTGCAAAGAACATTGATTTCATCATTTTGAGAGAGGTCCCAATGAATGTAGTTGATCTCGACATGGATGTTGCCCCCCCTCCGGCTGCCGCTGCCCCAATGATGCTGCCTCCACCTCCCACGTTGCCTACTTCACCTCCGAGAACACCATGAAAAGGCCCACCAAGAAAACATTTGGGCAAGCATCCATCCTTAAATAACTTTTGAAATGGCAAAAAAAGAAAAGCAAGTTGAAAAGGAGTTATCCCTAAAAGTCTCTAAAACCATATCAATGGTAAGCGTTGTTAGAGAAATGAAGATAAAGGAAAAAAAGGAAGGAAGGAAAAACAAAAACTAAAAAGGATGAAGACATCATAAAAACTAAGCTACCACAACTGAATAAAGATCTTTAACTAGTGAAACTTTTGAAGAAAAACACATTGAATTTGATTGACAAAATTCAACAGGACAAGTACAAAACATGGTAGCAAAATATGAACTATTACTGTTTTAATTTTGAACTTGTACTCTCTTAATTTTGATCTGGTACTGTTTATAATATCTGACTGTTAATGTCTTAGTTTTGAACTGTTACTGCTAATAAAATCTAACTTTTAAACTATTACAGTCTTAATTTTGAACTGTTACTCTCTTAGTTTTAAACTATCATTGTCGACTTTTGAATTGTCTTATTGTTTCATTAACAATGTTGGGTTACAACAATTGTATATGGATGAGAGAAGAAATGTGGAAGAAATTTTTATCATTGGAAGACTTTTTCGACGTCCTAAATGAAAAATCTATTGCAAATAGTGTAAGTGTATCACTAATTAAACCTGTTTGTTACTTCAATGGAATATGCATGGATAATTTACGTAAATCTGTGCAAGTCATCTATGTATTTTGTTGTCTCTTGTTAGAAGATAAAGAAAGAAAAGGGATATCAGCTCCAAGAAAGTAATCATACATGACAACATGATTTGGGTAAGTTATTAAAATTGTATAAAAAGACAACTAACAAAGTATTACTCAAGCTAATATAAATTTTTATTCTTTCAGACACGAATAATTCATGAAGACACGAGGAGTCAAGTAGACCTACACCTGCAGTAATGTAACAACCCTGATTTTCTACATCATTTTTTCACGATATATTGGAAATTTTCAGTAATTTTATTTTTATACAAGTTCCATCGAAATTTCTACAAAAAATTCAGTAGAGTTTTCCCTATATTGGGAGGTCCCAAGTTATCGATAAAATTATATTATATTTTCAATTTTATTTCACAACCCGATTCAATCATCTTGGATCTCAACCCAACTTATCATCATCAACATAACAAGTCTTATTCAATAACATTATACAATTTAAGTTCACAAAATAACAATGCATAATTCAATTGTCACATAATATCATCATATAAACTATATTTTGCATAATAACATCATATAATGTAATTCAAGTGAAGGATTTGATTTCAACTATAAAATGCATGGTTAAATAGGTATTTAGAATTACAAGCATTAGATTAAAGTCATACATTCAAATTTACAGGTTAATATTACATTTCAAATTTTAGGAGATAAGTCTCTTAATTTATAAATAATTACATGGTTGAAAGCAAAAGGTAACTAAACTAAGTTTACTCCTAACGCAACCTTGATGGATTTGAAAATAGAAATTAACATATACATATAAATATAAAACGATTGTAACAAATAATTATAGGTAATAATTTTCATGGAATTTCTTTTGATACATAAAATTAAGCATAAACCTCTTTTACAACATACATTTTTCATCTATTACCAATATCCATCTAATATTCTATTCCATTTGCTGAGAATAATTTCATCTTGAAAATCTCATCACAACTCGATGGTTTCAAATACCATCTCCTTATGAATCAATTCTCACTTGATACCAAGATTTCCCTCTCTTGGTATTATTAGCTTATCTCATTCCTTTGGGATAACTAATCAATACTTTCTTTTTTATTTTTCAGAAGGTAATTGTCGATACTAATGAATCTCATTAGTATCATTAGTCTACCAATATCGGGTTAGACAAATCAATTTCATTCAAGTGCCGATATCAATACAACCGATTGATATCATTAACCATTCCTACCCCGAAATAGTTAATCAATTATTATTCACATTTGATTTACCATCAGAGTTGTTGATGTCAAAAACCATTGACATCATTAGCCCCCTTACCTAGAGTAGCTAATCACACCAGAAATGGTTGTCGATACCATGTGACTCATTGATATCATTAACTATTCCTGATCCAGAATAGTTGATCAACTTATCTTTTTCCTTTAACCAGGAGAAACCATGCCGATGTTAGAAATCTTTACAAACATCATAAGTCACCCAATTACTCGGGATCGACCAATCAATTTAAGGAATGTCAGCACTAATGGAACACCAATGATACCATTAGCTATCTAAACTCGGATATCTAATGAATGTCATCTGAAATGCTAGTACCAATGAAACCTCATTAATACCATTAGCTATCCAAACCCGGATAGCTAATCAATGTCATCTGAAATGCCGGTACCAATGGAACCCTATTGATTCCATTTGCTATCCAAACCTGGATAGCTAATGAATGTCTTCTCAACCTTCCATTCATACCGATCCCTTTTCATTTTTCTTATTAATATCATATATATTGTAACCACGGTTGCCAAGTATCATTCACATACAACCTTAGTTACTGATACTACGGTCACTAAACATCATTCACATAACCTTGGCCATCCTCATCACAATGCCAAGTATCAATTTATGTTGTTAGCCACCCTCATCACAATGCCAAGTATCAATTTATGCCGTTAGCCACCCTCATCATGGTGCTAAGTATCATCGTAATGTATTCTTAGCAACTGACACAATGGTGACTACCTATCTATCATTTCTACTCTAATCTCTAAGTCATTGTGTATACCCAATCCATACCGAGGTATGTAAGATAATCACGTATATTTCAAAGTTATCATGACTAATTCGATACCTATCAATATATGCAAGGTAATTGTACTTATTCTAATAATAACATAATTAATTTGATACATAACAATGCACACACGATACTCATGTTCGTTCAAATATTAATCTAACTAACTTGATCTAATTTTTTACGCAAGATACACATGTTCATTTAAACATTATCCTAATTAATTTATCTATACTGTTGTACATAAAAGATACTCTTATTCATTCCAATAATATCATCACAAGTTTGATACATATTATTGTACGTAAGGTACTTATATTCATTCCAATTATATCATAACTAGTTGATACACATCAATATACGTAAGGTACTCATATTCATTCTAATATTTATCGAAGCAATAAAATAATAAATTCTAAAATTTATCAATAAGTTTACACAAATTAAAAAGACAAGGCACGATGCACCTACCTGTTTCCCTTCAACTATTGACGACCCTGCTTCAGACATCTCTTCTATTTGAGAATCAAGAGATACAATCAGTACCCTCTTATAATTTTATCACAATGTGCGTTCTCATACTATTACAATATCATTCACATGAATTCATCACCATATTTTCATTTCATTTTCCATTTATTTCATTCTTTTTAACCCAATTTAAACATACATTTTAGTAAGGTTAAAGTTTCTTCTAACTCAATCAGAACTATTACAATCCAAACGGTGAAGTTAACCATCATTATCTCATGCAACACATACCAACAAATAAGAGCATGTTAACGGATAGATCTTCCTAGATCGGAACAAAACTGAACTGAACTGAAAATTGACAATATATTGTTCACCAATAAATAACTACTTGTTGGATTTTCTAATCCCGATCTCCACCGTGCAAAACGTAGAGCTCATCAATATGACCAACATATCCAAAATTGAGTAGGATCCAATGGTGGACGGAGAAGGAAACCGCTAGCGACGTGATTGGCCCGCAGACAGGTTTTCCTTGAAATGTTGCGAGGGTTATATCTCTCACACTAAACCAGAGCCTTCAAATCCCAACAGTCCGATGTTAGAGGGTGGTGAGGAGCATAATATATCCAAACCCTAACTCAATTCAATGGTGAAATATAGAGATATGGCCGTTTGCGATTCTGCTCTCAAGGTACTCTCTCTCTCTCTCTTCATTTCATTCAGTCGTCCTAGGTATTTTCATCATAATTTTGTATTTATATAGAAAATATATCCATATTTACTACAACACCCTTATATCAAGTTTGGGTACCTTTTTCGTTCAACCAAATGCCTTTTCTCAGTCCGTTTTTAAAATACCATATGAAAAATCTCCCTCTCTAAAATTTCTTTTCTAATAATTCAATACTATTCCATTTTATTTTATTTTAACTAACCCATCTCATTTTTTGTTCTAAATTATCAATAAAATCAAATTGAAAATAAATATGATCAATCTCTTAATCTCCCATCAATGTCCAAGAATATATGTCAAGAATATATGCATTATAAACAAGAATACAATCAAGAAGGATAGAGAGTATAGATTTTCATGAATTCATTTATATGCAAACTTCAAAACTCAATTAATCATTGGGATTTAAATGAATCTATGTCATGTCAAAGTGATAGGTCCTCTCATTGATATACACTCCAACACTTATGTGTTTAGGACTTATGTATTTAAATCTCTCAAATGCAATCAATGAATATGTTCTACCATAAGCTTGCTCTTCAATCTCATCTCCATTATTAAAATTTTACAAGCAATGCATGAATCAAAAGGTCTTACTTTTCAGTTGCAATGGGGCTAAGGTTAAGATGAGGTAAAAGAAAGGAAAACAAAAGGCTAAAACCAAAGGAAGTAAAGCATTCTAAAAAAAATTGATTTTTCAAACAAGATATCCCATCAAAGCACATAGATTTTCCATCTTTAAGCACCAATACTTAACTTCATTTGATTTTAAGCTCCATTAACATAAAATTTTAAGAACTAAAAGGACCACTTTTTTTTCTATTTTTTTCTTTTCTTTTTCTTTTTCTTTCACCTTTGGCAACTTTGCCCATCTTTTCATCAAGCATCACTTTTTTTTTCTTTTCACATAATTTCCAACCATAATCCATGAGATATCAACAAGTATATGCTCTACTAATCCTTAGCCAGGGGAAAAGGAAAACATATAAAAAGTTAAGGCTTACACATGGGTTAAGCAAATAAAAGATAAACAAGGTCAAAAGGGGCTCACTAATGATAATATGCTTTAGGTTAGCTTTTTGGCTCTAGTGGTTAAAATTCCTAATATCCTTTATCATCTTCATGCACACATGTAATGTGAATGTAATATCAATAAGATACAAAGCAAGTTCTAAAGATACATATCATTAAAAGAATGCACAATCAAAGAATATAATGTTAAAGGCTCAAAAGTTTACATTGGTATAACACTATAAAGTCAACATGACATATTTTCAAAGTCAATCCTTAAACCAATTAAACGTTAAAACTTGCATGCACACTCATTCATTCAATTTATATCTTCATCTATCTCAACTAATTCTCATACATAATACTCATATTCTCATAAACCAATGGGAGTTCAAAAAGATCAAACATGGATTTTTTTTTGTTTTTTTTACGCAATAAAAAAAACAAAATTCTCTCAATACCCCCACACTTTAAACACAACATTGTCCTCAATGTTGAAATAAAAGAAAAAGAATATAAGAGAAGGACAAAAATAAAGTAAAATGTGAAAAATATAAGATAAGGGAAAAAGAAAGCAAATCTGATTCTTTTTTTCTTTTTGTGCTGCGTTGCCTCCTAGTAAGCGCCTTTTTTTTTATTTCATTGGCTCAACATGTGGCATGCTCATTCTTCATAGATTGGTTCAGCTCACTCCACAGAAGTGGTGAGTTCTGTCGTTCAACCTTCATAGAAAGGTTTCAAGCGATGCCCATTGACTTTGAGCATTTTGTTTGTTTCTAAACTCATAATTTCAATTGCACTATAAGAAAAAACATTAGAAACAACAAAGGGTCCAATCCAACGAGAGCGCAACTTTCCAGGGAAATAGTTTCAAACGCGAATGATAAAGGAGGACTTTGTCTCCAACATGAAACTCTTTTCTCGTATCATTCGATCATGAAGACTCTTAGTCTTTTCTTTGTAAATCAT
>Ga0307515_10007449_pt1 | contig 21632 bp, 22 predicted proteins | sample 17_EM_MG_FD_194513 | JGI IMG/M metagenome (GOLD analysis project Ga0307515, IMG submission 194513) | Populus trichocarpa ectomycorrhiza microbial communities from riparian zone in the Pacific Northwest, United States - 17_EM | ecosystem: Host-associated > Plants > Roots > Unclassified | place...
CCGATGCAAGCGTGTACCCAATGAACCCATTCCGACGTATGGTCACAGTTGGCCACAACGCCAGAGTGTTTGTTTAAAATAGGAGACCGACAGAGCGAGAAGAAACGGCGAAACGGCGATAGGAGGGAGATATGTGACGCGACGCGTGGTCTTGACTCCGGGCGCAGAGTAATCCGCCACCGGGGTGTCGCTGACGGCTCTGACGGAGCGCATCCACTCTGATGGAGCCATTCCGCCCGGACAGAAATGTTTTTTGCTGATGTACAGCCTTGCACGATTATCAGATTATCAGTGACCAACTTTACCGTCAGACAGATGAAAAGCACAAGACTCCGCGCTTCTGTCCTCGCGAACACGAAGTATTTGACCTAATAGTCAGAGAACATGCCAGTGAACTCATGCATGCTGCGCGAGACAAAACATGGGCCGAAATTGATCGCAAGTACTATGCTATTACCAAGAAAGAAGTTGTGTTCTTACTCAATCACTGAATAACTTGTGCAAAAACACGCTCTGCGAAAACTGCTGCTCCAGTCGAGGCAATAGTTGTCAATGAGCTCTGGGAACGACTTCAAATTGATCTGATTGATTTTCGTTATTTGGGCCAGAAATTCAAATGGTGCTTGCATGTACGGGATCACTTCAGCAAATTCTCAGCAGCCTATCAAATGGAGTCGAAAGAAAGCGAGAATGTTGCGTTACACTTTGGAGGATTTATCGCGCTCTTTGGAATACCGGGAATACTGCAGTGTGACAATGGAACTGAGTTTAAAGGAGCATGCGACAGCCTTGTAAAACACCATGGTATACCGGTAGTCCACAGCAAACCTCGTACCCCTCAAACCAATGGCCTTATTGAACAGGCCAATGGAGTTCTGAGGAGTAAGATCCTTGCATGGATGACTGAAATGGAATCAATTGAATGGTGGGTTGCACTTCTGGAGGCCATGCTCTCAATGAATCGGCAGGTTCACTCAACAACAGGAAAGAGTCCATGCGAGGTTGTCTTCAAGCAACTTATGCACAATCGTCCACAAATATCCCCAGCCGAGCAATCAACAGCGGTCGTTGTAGACAATGCATAATCACACCAAGCAATCGAACCATCCATCCAACCATCCATCCAACCATCCATCCAACCATCCATCGAACCAGCCATCAAACCATCCATCGAACCATCCATCGATCCACAACTGCAGGCAACCGCCAGCAGTTCAGCGGACACTCAACACCAGCCTGCATTGGAAATGCAGTCTGAAGCAATTCAGCGTTTGAATAAAGAAGTTATTGCAAATACACAGCGAAAGGTCAGCGCTATGGAAACAAGATATAACAAAGTCAATAAAGTAGAAGTATTTGAGAAGGGTGACCTTGTACGCCTAAAGATTCCAGTCAAGGATAGATGTTCAAGAGATGACAAGCGCATCTTCTGCAGGGTGGTTGAAGCCAAGCATGGCAATCGTTATGGCATGCAGTGTCTATATGGCATTCTGCAGGGTTTCTATTGTACCAAAAATATGGACCGCCTTGCAGCGACTATTCCTCATCATATTCCAACATTCAAGAAGGGTAGCCATCATATGCTCTCTTTACGGGAGGCTGCACACCTGCAGTCTCCAGCTGAGCTCATGCAAGTATGTTGTGGATGTAAAGGAAACTGCAATACAATTCGCTGCAAGTGCTTCAAAGCAAAGGTTGAGTGCACACTTCATTGCCATGGCCAAACTGATGGAGTTAAATGCACAAACAATGGTGTTTCAGCAGCACCATCTGGTACTTTCAATCTTAAATGGAAGACGATACCAAGGCCCAGTGTCAATGACAATCACAAGCGACTTCGAGCAAATACACAAGGAGTGGCGATGGTGCAAACATACTCCACTTCTGTTGATGACAGTGATTTGACAGAGCAGCATATTGAAGGAGAGGGTATTGAGGAGTACAACGACATGGACCAGGATGACGAGGAGCAGGAGGAGGACGATGAGGAGGAGGAGGAGGCGGTCGTGGTGGTGGTCGAAGAGGACCAGGTGGAGGAAGAGGAAAATGACGAAAGTGATTTGACAGAACTAGATATTGACGAAAGTGAGGGTCTCGAGGAGTACACGAATGTGGATGCACAGGAGGAGATAGAGGACAACGAGGTAGAGCTGGTTTCAAGTCAGGATATGGAGCACAGTGAAATTGTAGTTGCTCCACGACGTTGAGCATAGTTGACTGTGTTTGGATACTCCGCGAATGAACCTGTCCAGTCACGGAGGTGGGGTTCAGAGGTACACTCCGCGAATGAACCAGTCCAGTCACTGAGTGTGGGACTGCATGGCTGGACTGGTCTCTCCGCGAAGGGACATGCTCCGTGATTGGACTAGAACATTCCTGTATTGCAAAGAGCATCGACCTGGGCAACAGGCCTAACTCGTAACATACCCAGGATTCACCATATTTTTGTCAATCACGTTCACTAAACAATACTAAACACTTAAACCAGTCCACGAACAAAAGTCTTGGCGAAACAAAAACAGCGCGATACGTCGACAACAGCAATAGCAAATGAAAAATGGACGGCGGCAATCAATTCTGGATGTCGAATTGTCCCTGGAGTGAGCGTCCCAGCACCAGAGAGACCGCAGGAGGAGGGTGCACACAGGAATCCACGCAACAGAGTGGGTTCGCATTAAGGCTTGGCAGATAACAGCGACTGACGCGATGCAACGGCCGACGAGCAAGCGACAATGGGCACTCAGAGGCTTGCCTCACAGAAGTGATGACCAAATTCAGAGTGAAACGGAGGAGTGACCTGGTCATGGGGGAAGCTGGAGATAAGAAGAGCGACGCGCCTATGGATGTGGTGATGGACATGATGACTGCAGCGGCATCCATTGCAGCGGAGACTGCAGGTGCAACCATATTCGAGCCGATGGAGAGACATGACAACGGAAAACAGAGAATGAGTAGCAAGGCCCCGGCAGCCCCCAGCGACTGGGGGAGCCGCATGTCGAGGACCATTCAAAAGCAGGCACAGGAACTAACGCAGCTGCACTGAACAGTTGGACATCTTGCAAACCTGGTGGAAGCCCAGGCAGCCCACGAGGAGGAACAGCGGCTGGGAATGATGAGGTGGATGCAAGAGAGTGAGCAGAAGTGGGATGCCCGCCATGAGGACAACAAGCTGTGGGGGGTGGGCATTACGAACATGACTGCAAAGCCCATGAAAAAAGCATCACATGGCCAGGAGGGGAGAGTGGAAGAAAGAGACATGACTGCGAGGACGGACGGTGGGGGGCTAGAGGCCTCCCAACATGCAGACACGACCTGAGAAGAGGGACCAGAGAAGCACCAGCAGCTGCAGGATCAACCGAAGCCCAAACTGCAGCTCAAACTGCCGCCTTAACCGCAGCCTGCGCTCAAACCAAGTTCAGCACCCACACTCACTAGACGGTTGGAGATAGTCCCACCCTGAGCCCAGAGTCAGAGGGCAGCCGTCGTCCCAGGCCCAGGCCCAGGCCCAGGCACCGCCCCAATGGCTGGATCGAGCAGGGTAGAGAGACACCTTATATTAAGATGAGACGAGAGTGTACCGCTCTCCAATAAAATGTACTAGGAAATTGCGTCAGCAATCAACAGAGCGCTCTTCCACTCGCAGGCACCGGCCCACATTAGGATCATGAATGCCAAAAGGAATGCCAAGGGCTCGATTACTGTAATCACGCACCCGAATGGGACGGCAGAGATGGCTCTGCATTACAGCGACATCATCATCACAGCAGCAAGGATGGTTGACAACGGATTCGAGGACGTCGAAGAGAATGAGTTCTGGGAAAGGCTATAGATCCACGCAGTCCATCTCATATGGTACATGGGGAAAAGCATGGAAGACCTGAAGATGATGCGAGAAGAATTCGAAGCGGAGAATGGGGGTATAGTGTACCCCACCTAAGTATGGTGTCCGGCGAACCCCCATACCATCAGGGAGAGGTGGCAGAACAGAGAAATTGCCGCGTCATCGGTAGTTTTTGTAGTAAATGGGAGCCAGGTGGCACAGAGCGTAGTCAAGAAACGGATCAAGGCGGTGGGTGTGTGGTACAAAGTCGAAACATACACGCACGAGGGACCTGAAAGCAGGTGTTAGCTCTGCTGCAGGTGGGGCCACATCGAGAACAAGTGCGGCAGCAAGCCCAAATGTGGCTACTGCTCAGGCCATCACCGGACAAGCGACCACACGTGCAATGTGGTGGGATGCACTGCACAGCTGGGATCACTCTGCAGCCACAACCTGGAGAAGTGCCCTAATTGCAAAGGAAATCATATTGCGTTCAGCAGCAGGTGCGTGAAGAAGAGGGAAGCCACTGAAGCGGCGTGGCAGAGCGGAAAAATAGGGCTGGCAGGACGAGCGTCCACGCATGCAGCTCGGGACATGGCAACGGGCTCGAACAGAGTGGAGCTTGGGCCTAGGCCCAAGGGGGTGGCGGAAGGAGAGGGAGATGAACAGGAGATGGCGATTGTGGACCAAGAACAGGAGGCAGCTGGGGAGGCAAGAGACATCACGATGGCCGAGACTGAGACTGCTACCAGGACCGCGACTGATACCGAATCTGAGACTTAACTGGGAGCCCTGGCTACGAATGATTTGAGTGATCCAGCACAACTGTGCAAGGTGATACAAATGGACCATTGCGGCGCTGGAGACGGGAGTCAAACACAGGCCAGGTGTAGTGTGCTTGCAAGAGCCACCGAGAGACAGAGGAGAGATTGGGATCACCCATTCGGCATACAAAATAAGTAAAAGAAAAAGAGTTTGGATGGCGATACGGAAGGGGAGTGGCCTGGTGATTGATGAGTGAACCAATTTGGGCAGAGGGGCCAACGACAATTTTATTGCTACTGACGTCAGGAGAAGAGGTGAAAAGATAACCAGGATTGTCAATGTTTACGATCAAAATGACGCGCAGTCGGCAGAGAGAGAGAGACTGTCACGAAACTTGAACTCGCAGAGAGTCATTTGGCTAGGCGGCATTGTCCTTGTAGGAGACTTCAACGCCAACAGCAAACGATGGGACCCACGATGCCAAGTGCAGCAGAATGCTGCTTTCTGGGAACACGTGATTGACAAGAACAGACTGGAGATTGGAAATGACGGCAGGCCGACCCACCACTGGACGTGAGAGGACCATGAAGGCAAGTCGGTCATTGACGTGACGTTGGCAAATCGACCAATAGTAAAGTGGACCATACTGGCCGATGACCACGCCACTGGATCTGACCATGAGGTTATAGAGTTGGAGGTCGGAGTAGACAGGTAGGAGGAGGCGCATCATGAGAGGGTAGCAGGGGGGAATTTAGCTACAATGACAGAGAAGGACACGGAGGCAGCGGAAAAGCTATGGATGGAATTTCCCAAGGAGAGAGCGCAACTAGATGCAAAGTGCACAGAGGATGAGGTGGAGCAAGAGGCAGCATGGTGTCAGGAAGCAATGAGCAGTGTTCTCGACGCCACGGCAAAGAAAATCAGGATATCTGCCATGTCAAAGAGGTGGTGGAACGCCAACATCAAAGAAAGAAGAAGGATGGTCAGGAGAGAGAGAAGGAGAAGATGGAACTCGGAGGAGGCTGCCCGGGCGAAGGCAGAGCTCCAGAAGTCAATCAGGCGGTTGAAGAGAAAAATGTGGCGCGATTACTTGCAAAACCTTAGGGCAGCCGAGCTGTGGAGAGCGGCACGATACGCGAACCCTCGAGCCGGCATGACCATGGAGGCCTTAACAGACACAGAAGGCAAGCAAGCAAACACATCATTGGAGAAGGAGGAGATGCTGAGTCGCAAAACCTTTCCCCCGAACTACAGTGACCAGTACTCTGAACTAGCACCAGCGGGAAGAGCCCATACATGCGTGACTGAGCCAGCAGTCAAGTGAGCCGGGTCTTCTCAGTCAGTCAAGGAAGCACTGGGACCAGACAAACTGTATTTTGGCGCGATACTGCAGCTCTGCAAGTGGGTCAAAGAGAGGATCGTGAGGCTGACGAGGGCGGCGATTCGCACACGAAGATACACAGCGGTATGGAAGCGTTCAAGCGGTGTGGCGATTTGCAAGCTTGGCAAAGACGACTATACACAGCTGAAGGCCTACCGCTCCATATTGCTGCTTAGCCGCATGGGATGAGTGGTGGAGAAGGTCACAGCAGAGCTGCTGTCAGAAGAAGCCAAACGAAGAGGGCTACTGAGCGACAGACAATTTGGAAGCAGGAAAGGACGGTCAGCCATCAATGCAGTGGCCATCGTGGTTGACAGAGCTCATGCAGCTTGGACAAACAGCCACAGAACAGGCGTGCGTCTCATGGACATTGAGGCAGCCTTCCTGAGCGTGGCAAAGGAAGTCTAGTAAACTTGATGACGGTCAGGGAAATGGACGGAAACCTCATACGATAGAGGGAGAGCTTTTTGTCGGAAAGAATGGTGGAGATGATAATCGAGGGCAATGCCATGGAAAGACACCCAGTGGAGGCAGGGGTCCCGCAAGGCTCACCTGTGTCACCGATCCTCCTGGCAATCTACATCTTAGGACTAATCAAGTGGGTCGAAGAGTATATATCAGAAGCCGAGGGGCTATCCTTTGTAGGAGACCTCGGCTGCGTTGTGACTGGAAGCGATGTCGATAATGTCATTTCGACGGTTGAGAGATGAGCAGAAATGAGCATCGAGTGGGCAAGCGGATGAGTGCTACAGTTCGACGCTGCAAAGACGGATGTGGCACTATTCACGCGCAGACGAGGCCACAGGAAACAGCTCCGGCCAAAACTGACTGCAAAGATATGAGTTGGAAATGGGTCCATATGATTCAACGCACAGGCGACACGCTGGCTGGGCGTCTGGATGGACGCACAACTGTTGTTCAAGGAGCACCATAACCGATGCATGAAGAATGCCAGGGCAGCAGAAGCCAGACTCCGAATGCTTACGAAGACATATGGCGTTGTTCCTGAGAGCGTTAAGGCCGTCCAAGTGGAGTGCCTCCAAGCGGTCACACAATATGGGAGTGACATCTGGTGTGACCCCAGGAATGTAGGCAGGCAAGACAACCTCCAACTCCTCCTCAACCGACAAGCCAGATCCATCCCGGGTGTGCTGCCCATGACCCCGCGAGGTGCATTAATGATAGAGTCAGGGCTTACACCAGCGCGGGTAACCTTAGACTCCAGACCACAGCGATTCGCAGCGAGACTGGGAAACGCATGTTGTAGGAAGCTGAAGGCGCGACCGAAAAACCCCTCTTCCGGTGCACCGATACGCAGAGTAGTCAAGAAAGCGCATGAGCATGGACGGACACCAGATGGCATGAACTGGCCGGCCCCGGGCAAAGAACCAGTGGTCAGGACCACCATACTGGACGACACCACTGCAGCCAAAAGCGCCGCGCAGCGCTGGGCAAGAGAGGAAGAAGCCAAAATCAGAGCAGGGGTCTGGATGTGGTGAACAGATGGATTGCACTCAGATGGTGGCCGAGTGGGAGCCGCAGCAATATGTAAACACAGAAATGAATGGTGGTCAGGCCACAGCTTGCTTGGCACCAGACGTATGGAGGTCTTTGATGGCGAACTGTGGGCGATTGGACTTGTGCTTGATGCGGTGATCGAGCAGAGAGAAACATTGCAGATGCATGGAGTGAGGATCGTGGCAGTTTTCAGCGACTCACAGGCCAGAATTCAATGAGCGGCACACCAGGAGCTGGTCCCAGGGCAGTGACTGGCGGGGCGGATCAACAGATGGGAGCGGAGTCTCCTCGGCCTCGGCATCGCAACCGAGATCCACTGGGTCCCAGGACACTACGGCATCCCCGGACACTGAGAAGGAGACCGTCAGGCAGTCTTGGCCCCAGACCCAAGCGGAAACACAGTGATAGAGCGGCCATACACCTCAGCCTCAGACAGGGCTAGACAAATCTCCGAGGGAAGATCAGCAGCCAATGCGGAGTGGGAGGCCGACCCATGCAGCCAGCAGTTCAGCTACAGACTCAGGCGTAAGGCGGGGACGAAAAGACCTATCCCAATGACAAGCGTAAAGTTCCTGGCCACCAGGATCTAACGACTATAGTCTGTGCATGCGCCTACTGGAGTCTACCCAAAACAGTTCGGCCACCCAGATGACGACAAATGCTGGTGGTGTGGAGGGACTGTGTCCCAGACGCGGGAGAACCACTTCCGCCACTGCAGCCGGTGGAGAGATCACGAGAGAAACCTATGGTAGGCAGTGGGAAAGGCGATGGGCTGGAAAGCGGGCACATGCTGCCACGTGCAGATCTCTGAGCTTTTTACCATAAAAGAGTGCGACCAAGCGGTGATGGACTACTTGGCGGCCACTGAGGTCGGGAAGTTTCTGCCCAAATGAAGTAGCGGTATGGTGCGGGCTCAGGGCTTGGGGCTCAGGAGCGGCACTGGCGGCAACTGGGTTATACCATTCTTTCTTTCTTTCTTTCCTTTTTGTCTTTCTCTTATCTTTCATTTGTCAGCAGGGACGAAGGGTAGCGGGGGGGGAGCTCCGCCATCTAGCCGGCTCGCCCGGAGGCGGAGGGGATATCAGGGTACCGTCATCCTCTAATTAGAGTCAATACAGTATGATTAAACAACAACAACAACAACATACTAAACACTAATGGTAGTGTGCATGAGCAAAACATCAGGTTTATCCAGTGTTCATAAGCAGCTCGGCCCGGCCGGCCTTCATGAAGCCGAGCTTGATCTTTGCTAGTGAAAGCCTGTAAATCGAAGCCTGACCGGCCTCCCGATAGCCTGCAGGCGGCCAAGTCTTATGCAGGTACATGTAGGCTTCCGCAGGCCCCAAAGATATACGCAGGCCGGCCCTGGTTTATGCAGGCCTCAAGCATATATGCACGCTTTAAATATATGCAGGCTGGCCGTCAAAATATCTGCAATGATGTCAGCCGTCTCGTGAGACGGCCATCGACGGTAGTCCATCCGAAATTTCTCCAGGACGGACGGGGCGGCGCCAAGGCCGTCCTTTCCGTCCTTACTCGATGAGAACAGGATGACGGCTGGGGACTGCTGGGGTCGGCGAAAACACCGTCCCAGGTTGACATCCACCGTCCCCGGCCGACATCTACTATGTATTTACGTGTTCTATAAGGCTTGATATGATTAAACCAATGTTAATGGATAGAGTTTACTTTAAATAGTGTGGGTGAATTTGAGATTTTGTATAATTCAACTCGTTTTACTGCTTATGAATGTCATTGTCCTCAGATATCTGCCGGGGACGGCAAGTGGCGTCCCCGGCCGTCATTTGCGTCCGTCTACGGCAGCTAAAGGCCGTTGCGGCCCCCGTCGGTGAAGTGTCACCCCAATCACTCGATCATGGTTTCATCACTTGAGTGACTACGGGCCTGCCAGTTTGCCCGTCTAATAGTTATAATGCCAATGGTAAATAGTCCTAGATTTCTCTGCCCCATAAACGGCAGTCCGAAATAGGGAGAGTCTTAGGGCGAATCAGACGGACTATTTCCATTCGTGCTCCATCACTATAGAACCCAAGAAATCGTGGGAAATGTAGCCAATTTTAGGTATATTTATTTATGGAAAATACACTTTCCACTATATAAGCTTGTATTTACCACTGCATAAGCCACCACTTTCTCCTCCAAATACTAGTGAGTATTATTGTAAATTGGATACTGATCGGTGTCAGCATCGTGACCGTCACATCGTCATCACCACCACCGTTGTCACCAGGTTACGGATGCCGATATGGTACGCACAGACACGCAGAAGGAAAACACCGGAAATTGCGCCAAATTATTGTAGGCCAAAATGTAAGTTCGCAAGTTGCAACCCCTTAAGAGGATGTAAATTATAGTTTCTAGAACCCACTGAGAACCTCAACACTATGGTGCACTGATTTAAAAACATAACCACAATTTTGTACCATTACCAGCATATTTTGTACCGTAATTATTTGTATTTTCCTTACAACCAAGGATTTCCGGCCATTTTCCTTGAATTTACATGTAGGAAATCATGGAAAATTATTGTAAACCTTGCGAAAAATCTTGTTTACATAGGCAGCAATTGGGAGAAATCGTTTGGTAAATCATGTCTAATTCTTGTTTGAATAGGAAAACGAGAGAATGTTTGATTGTATTTCTGCAGATATCTAAAATGCCCGGAGGCAGACATCCCTATAGTCCGTCCCGTCAGTCCAAGGCCATGACGGGACCGGACGACAACTTTCGGGGATAAAAAATTTAGCACTAGACGGATTAGGGCACTCCATGACAAGACTACAGGATTGCGAGGACCTGTTGTCCATTAATTGGCCACCACAGATACTGCGGCTGAGGATTTGTTCTGGGATTCGGTTACTTTACTCATCTGAGGTAGAATTTCTTTTCCCCGGAACTCTCACTCCTGAGCCGGATATACTATATCCGACCCTGGCCATGGAGTTTTCTGCCCGGGACGGACAATTCCTCCGAAACCCATGCCCCAGACGGGACGACAATGTCAGACCCTGAAAGACTGCAGCGGACGGTTGGGAACCCTGCCTGGGCAGCTTAGGAACACTGAAGATTTTACCAGTACCATTTAGTATGTGAGGAAAATCGTGCCGCAATTTCTAGAGCCCCATTGCATGACCGACAAGTACAAACAAACCAGGGGGCTCCGTAACGATTGTCTGCATTCTGTCGCGGTATTATCGCCTAGTACCTAAGCATTTCTGCATCGCGCCATCAAAAGACTCCGGATATACGCGGGAGCGTGCACTTTAACTGCCAGCAACTGCGATGTCCACTCGTTAAGTTACTATTTCCCCTTTGAAGAAGGAACCAACCAGATCGTCAAGTAACACTTGTCTGACATGTCACCTCTCATACCGCCTCCACGCCCAAGCCACCGTCGTCTCAGTATCATGAGCCCACTTGCATAACATATTCCCGGGGAAGGATAAGGATATTATTCAGAAGGACGTTACGATACGTAACACTAACCGCATAGAGGCGGTCTAGTATACTTATAGTTGCGGCAGTGATGCGCCAAGTGATGGTAGTGATGTCAATAGACTGTTGTGCGGTGTTTGTGGCGGTCTTCCTAGGGCTTGTTGGTAGGGCTAGCGGGAGTAGTCTTTCATCACTTTCTGGCGAGCTTCTCTTTGTTCTCCTGTACTTCAAAAATTCACACAGTTTCACCTCTTCGCCGCGCGTATCTGCACATCGTGAGATTACGCCCAACCTGGACACGGCGCTAGTGGGTCGACAACAGCGAGAAAAGTGCGCAGGAGATGCTGTTGATGGATGCAGACATCCTGACGATGCGAATGGAGCCGTAGTTGTATGGGACGATACAAAGATCCTCCAAGGGCTACTTAGATGTTAGTAGTATGCGTATGGTGCATGCATCGGTATATCCTTACGCGGTGAAATTGGTGAGCTTTGTAGGCGACGACTTTGGGAGTGTGGGTGTCGCGCTAGTCGGGAAGTCGCGGGCCGTACTATCACATACTAGTAGCAGAAAGAAGTAGGAGCCAGACACGGGTGAGAGGTCTAGAGCAATGTCCATAAAAGCACGTGCTCGTTGAGCAAAATCGCTTCGCACGGGCGGCTCTGTGCCGTAAATTTGGGCGACAACTAGAGAAGTGTGTATGCCGCCAAATGCCCAGCCACACAGTGCAGAAATTCCCGGATGGCAATGCGACTATGGTAGAGCATGATAGAATGTGTTCCTATACGGACTAGAATGAGGTCTAGATAGATCTCTGGAAGTTGCAGCCCTGGAGCAGAGTCTAGAGGGGTCTCGGATTTGTCAGTATACGCCTACACAAGTTCTCACTCTCACTACCGGGCATCGGCCATATTCAAAATAGAGAGATAGAGAAGCTTGATTGTGTGTATTATCTAAGAGGGCCACAAAGCAATATATATGGCATACAAGTGTGAATGCGTGCGTACGCATCTATGTATAGATCCGGCTGAATGCCATCAGCCCGACAGCAATCTCCGGCCATACGAGAAAGCTGAGACCTATATGCAAAAGGCCACTCTCCACTCGCCAATTGCCACTGCCCTCTTGCTCCTTAATGATTCAAATATTCTTTTTCCTATGTATGTGCAAATGTGATAGCAAGTCCGCGGAGGTCGTTCGGAGTCGTCGCTACACTCCAACACGATTTCACACTCTTGCTACCCGCATCTTCCGCATCTTTCCACTTGCCACCCGACCGCCACTCCCGGTTGCATACGGAGACCGACGGGATCGCCGGACTCTGATTGAATATTGGACACTAGTTCTACCTTTAGATAGACCGAGAGACTTTATTTGTGTCATATAACGAAATAAGTTGGAAGGAATGGAGCTGCCAGCAGAGTTCAGGTTAAGGTTGAATTTCAGGCTGGTTTACAATATTCTCGGTAAAGGTAGGACACATACACGGTTGTTAAGAAGGCCATAGCTTTGTAGATATTGTTTCATGGATTCTCCAGTAACAATGAGTAGATTTTACAATGCTACTTTGAGATCATCCTATCATATTGTAGCTCTAGTTCTCTCTGACTGATCTCCGACGCAACTGGTTCTCACTGCAATCGGGAGTGCTATGGCGATTTGACCGGCGGTATCCAGACTAACCAGAACTTACTATTCTGCGCAAAAGATGCGTCGTTACAATCAACAACGATTAGAAACATGAGCTTATCTATCAATCAACAACGCTTAGAAACATGAGCTTATCCATATTATCCATTTCTACCACCCTGCCATATAACACAAAGACTGATATTGCGGTCGTCGTACAGTGGACGGAAACGGTCTGTCCTCCCGCCAGTTTCTACAAGGCCCGAAGCCGTCGAGCAATCCAGGTATTCAAATGATATAGACTAGAGGGTCCGGTCTTCGTCCCCCGAGGACCGCAACTTCGCCAGGGAGACTGCAGGCACCTACAGGAATTAACACTACATTTAGTATAGGGTTATCTCCAAAACAAAGCTGCGTTTGCAGGTTCAGCTCAAATATGGAGGGATTTATATGCATATATGTACATCTGCAGCGTCTAAAGGGCAATTTCAGCAGCTACAGGGCCGTTATGGCTTCTGTCAGTGGGGTGTTACTGCAATCACATTCATGGTGATATCACCCGATCATGGTTGCATCACTCGTGTTGTGAATGTAGAGCGGAAGAAGTCTATTGAACTATCTAAGGGAAAATCTCTATCTTCATATACAAGAGAGAATGGAGCTTGGGGGAAGTCTATGGATTGTGTACTATCTAAGAGGGCCACAAGGTCATATATATATGGTCATACAAGTGCGAATGCGTACGTACTCATCTATGTATAGATCCGGCTGAATGCATCAGCCCGACAGCAATCTCCCGGTCTCGCAGAGGAGCCATCATCCCCGGCCATACGAAGGCTGAGATCTATTTATGTAACAGATTTGTTGCATATCCTGTGGCGAGTGACTCAGAGTGGCAAGTGGCGAAGCATCAAAGTTTTCTGATGATCCTCTGTATATAAATCGAGCCTTTCTCCTTCTCTGCTTCTCTTCACTATATCATAGAATCAACACACGGTTCTCCCCTAAGTACCATATCGTAACAAGATTGGAAATTCCAGTGGCGAGCGAGAACTCGTGTATGAATACGTGTATGAGTCCGCAGCTTGTGAGTTAATTTTGTGATTTCTAGTGTATCAGCGACTTTCTTCTACACTATATAGTAATAACTCGGCTGACAGGGGCCCGCCATGTTGAATTGTACTATACATATGAAGTCTCTTGATTTATCTAAAGGTAGAAACTATGCCTTATATATAGTGAGAGTCGGTGATGCCGCGGAGATGCCGTGGTGGAGATGCAGTGATCAGAGTGGCGTATTAAGAGTAGCGGTAGCCAGAATGAGAATTTGTGTAGGGTGTACCGACAACTCCGGCAGACCTCGTTCTAGGCCTCGCAGTTACGCGCTAAATTGGCCGGTTAAAGTATATAATACATAGGGCCAAAAACTCCGGATACGTGGGGCGTCCACTTTCGCCAGTAGCAACTGTTAACTCTTCCCCCCATGACAAAGGAACTAACCAGATCGTCAAGTAGCACTTGTCTGGCGTATCGCCTTTCATGCTCACAGTATCCCGCCTCTACGCTCAAGCCTCTGTTGTCCTGGTATAATGAGGGCACTTGCAGGACACATTCGCCGGGAAGGACGAGGATATTAGTCAAAGTACGTTGCGATGCACAACATTAACTGCAAGGAGATGATTTAGTATGGTTATGGTGGTGTCGTTGATGCGTCAAATATTGTGGTGATGTCAATGGACTCGGCGTTAGGGGGTCGCAAACGCGGGAAAGGTACGCTGGCGATTCTGTTGATGGATGCAGGCACATTAACGATACTAATGGAGCAGTAGCAGTAGGAGGCGATACAAAAATACTCCGAAGACTACAGCATGGTGCGTGGGTAAATCCTTAGGCGGTGGTGACGGAGTGCTTTGTAGCCGACGGATTCGGGAGTGTAAGTGTCGCGTTGATTGGTAAGTCGTAGGTTGTACTATGGGACAATCGCATGTCAGTAACCAAACGAAGTACAAGGTTGAAATGGCTCCAGCGTGGGTGAGAGGTCTAGAGCAAGATCTGTAAAAGCATGTGTTCATCGAGCGAAATCGCCTCACACTGGCCGCTGTAGACTAGGTGCACTAAATCGGCAGCTGAACCCAGCATACAAGGTACGTGTCACTACTGCAGGCGTATTACCTGGCTGCAAATAGGGTGGGTGCGGTTGGTGGCCGAGAGTTAGTTGGCAAGGCAAACTCCGTTCCGAGGAGTTCGGCGACAAGCACGCTGCACGAATGTCAAGCTAAAATGGTGCAACATGAAATCAATTAGAAACATCAGAGAAGAAGAGATCTATGAATCTTGCAGCAAAAGGCAGTTGGGGGATTTTTTTCGGCGCACGCGGGTTAATTTTTGGGGTTGTTTTCCTGCTACTGTATCGTCTCCCACTGCACCATACGCACAAACCAAAAAATTACATTTCGCACAAACTAAATTATTAGCTTGTCCACTTTTGCACCCTATATACAAGTTCGAGATTTTTTGCGCATGACTTTTGATTCACAGTGTAGCTAACTTTCCCGTGCATTGATCTTGCCCACCAGGGTCGAGCAACGATGATGATGGAGAGCGAAGATGCTTGGATGGTAAACTAGGACAATTTAAGGTCATTAGATTATGGGACATGATTAGAGTCGATTTGTCGGAGATTGATGTAATTAAGTAGATAAGTGACAGAGATCACGATCACATGATGGGGTAGATCGTCTGAGCGTGAGTTCGATCATCCTTTTCCCCCACACATTATCATGCAGCACCCATGAAGAAGCCGCCGTATTGTGACAAAAGCATCCTCCTCGGCGTGGGGGCTGTAAGGCACCGCAGCCTCAGACCGACAGCGTTAGACCGATGGGGGCCATAAGCGTCTGAGTGCTAAGGAAGCCATCCTAGCCAACACGCGAACCCACAACTGTTGTGGGACTTTTGTATAACTGCATAGATTTCTCTCCCATTCATCTGGGCACCAGGTCATTGTATGAATAGGTTGTGGCATTGTGATAGTACATAATACAAAAATTTACCCAGTCTTGGCATCTACATGTTTTGTAATAAATTCACAGAGACCATGCGACAATGGCATAGTACGAAAGAACGGATCCAACGACAGGAGGTCGATTTAAGGTTGTTTCACGGTTCGTCCTTTGCATAGACCCGATTGACTTACCTCACAGGATGCCGGGAGAGGAGTAGTCTTGCAATTCTCTCCTGCCTAGATTTCTAGCTAAGCTCGCAAGGTCGGCTACAAAATATATTGTTGCAGTGTGGGTACGAGATTAGAGTTGCAATAAGATCTTGCACAAGTTCTTGAGAGGTCTCTCGGAGTTATCAGTACACTCCTACATGGTTTCTCACTTGTTGTCGCCAGCCATTCCGCCAATTCAACAAGTGTGTTCCATATCCGGTGGTGGCAAGTGGCGAGTTACTCAGAGCGGCAAAGGCAGGCAAAGGCATCAATGTTTTCCGCGATGATTTTCTGTGTATAAGTCGAGTCTTTCTCATTCTCTCTATATTATAGAATCTACACACACCGTTCTCCCCTACATATCGTAACAAACCCAAATGCATAGAGTATCGAGTGATAGATAATAACTGAGTGATGGATATCCATATTCTTGTGACTACGCTATACCGCTACATCAACAGTTCGTGCGTCTCGCCCGGGTTACCATCATAGTCTGGACTATTAACCAGTATGTGTTGAAATGGTAGCGGGGCGCTGTGAGAAAGTCTAAAAGCGATATCGTTCTCTCTACCTTAACGGTCTCTCTAGTTATATACAGAATGACAAGGCTAAATTGGCTGCTCCACTATCGGGCGGACTCGGGTACGAGGTTGAGCAGATTTCTAACAGTATGTTCGTATTTCGAGGAATGAACGAGTCTACGCCCATTTACATATGCCGTTAGGATGCTTTACAAATAACTTCGCTTATCGTGGTGCGTTCCGATGTAAAGCAGCTAGTTCTCCAGGGGACCATTCTTCATGTATTTACTGCCGCGTAGATAGCAGTTGTTATAGTCAGTTCACGGAGGATGTTGCTCCCGGTCATTTCACGGAGCAACATCCTCCGTGAATTTACTAGAAATGTAGCCCTTGCTATAGTCTGTAGATATTCAAGTTTATATACAGGTGTATATATATTGGTACATGGGACCGTCAGAAAACATCCAACATTCTCAGCCCTTGCTGCGTGGTATATTTCGTGGGCCAAGTCTGTTTTGATCAGTACGATTAGGAGTTGTGCGCGTGAGATTGAAGACGAAAGAGAAGAAGATGTGCTATATTTTGCGTCCTCGCCGACCGTTAAGCCGAAGAGCAATAAATGATGAAACAATCACCTGCGAACAAAAGCTATCTAAGGGTAAAATCCATGCCTTTGTATACAAAAAGAACTGTTCCGCAAAGATACTGAAAGTGAAGAGTGGCGCAGTCAGGTGGCGTGTGAAATTCGTGAACGAGTTTACAAAAATGACTTCGTGTATTAGCAACCGCTCTCCAGTCCTTTCTAGCAGCTTCGATGGCCTTCGAGTTAAATCCTGAGTTAATAAAATACATATTTTGTCACCGGTAGGGCCGAGACAACGTTCCGACAACCTGACTGAAATTGCTAAAGATACACACTGTAAATGACCTTTTTTTCCGTAATACAGAGGAGCGATGACATGTAGTGCTACAAGCACAGGTTTGAACTGACCAAAGGAAATTGCGTTGTAAACGAAAGGTTGAGTATGCCCTACGCAGAACATTCGTCACGAGACCTATGCAGTTTGTACGCGAGCATTGCAATTCAAAGTTAGATCTGTCTGATTTTAATCCTCAATCACGCTACCAATGACATCTACTTCTGGTGATACATAACTGCTCTGACTCTAATACTTGTGTGGTATTCGAAGATACAAACACCTAGCCTGACATCTAACGTTATCTCCGCCCTACCCGTGACCGTATATTAAAAGTGCCTATTAGTTTATTATCTATTGCAGTGACAAGGCAGATATGTACGGTAGCCATACATGCATACGCATAGACTCATCTATCTATAGCCACAAAATGCCCCAAACGTGTGCCATAAGCTAATCAGCCCGCAGGCCAAACAAAGGCTGAGATTGATTCATGAATTAAATGCAATATGGTGAGGCCGAGTGAGCTATTTGTTTCGATCCGATAACTCCATCTCTCTACACAGCCTACACTATCTATTATTCGAGCAGGGCGTACAGAGTACATAAGCTAACATCACAGCCGCAAAGATGTCCATCATTGTCTTACCCTAGTCTACAGCTGGTGTCTCAGAAGTGTTTTTTCTTCGCAGTGGAAAACGCCTCCTGTATCAGCCCCCAGGTTAGATCCCTACTGGGAGTGCTATGAGGGGCTGGCATGTGAGTTTAGCAATGTAAAGTACACACCAAACACGTTCGGCTTTCCTGCTCCCAAGTAACAAGAACGATGAGCCCAATTAGTACGAGCTGAGGCTGAGTACAAGCACCATGCAGGCTAGTACTCGGAGAATGCACCCAAGAATAACTCGAGTATGATGCGTTTCAAGTGTTGTGGGACAGTTTCTTCTTCTTGGTCGTAGCATGATTGTCTTCGCACCATTTTCCAATATTTATGACATGACTGACCACCTTTGGGTCGTCTTCACTCTGTTGTAAAGCGCACCGTTATTTTTACCAATATATCCTGTATCACGGCTTGTTTTGAAAAATTTCTCATCTCAACTCGCTTTGTATTGATCTTACATTGAGCGCGAGTATCACTTTGGCACAACTTTTGCATGCCACGCCCGATATCCAATGGAAAAACGCAGACACTCCCTCGAAGGGATGCGTCCCCAGCGCAAGTGAGTTACTCCCAATCCTACAGCAGGACATTGTTGATCAGATATATCATTCTAATCCACTAAGTAGTATACAAAAGATACCGGCATCTACCAGTCGTAAAGCATCACAGCTTCCCGCAGGTGTGGAACGCTGGATTTCTGCCTTACGCACTATCACGCATAACCAGCGGCAACGGGTCAGCGAAATTTTTGGTCCTAAACTTAGATTAACGGGTTGGCGCATGGGTGTATTCGGATCGATAATCGGCGTAACACTAGTACTCCTCATCAACCTCATTGCTACAGTCTGGGCTGTCATTAAATACCCTATGGAAGGGGGTATCGGGACATTCTTTACTGGTCCTTGCGAGAATGTAAAAACGATGTCGATCTGGGTCCACTTTGGTATAAATGCACTGGGGACACTTACTCTGTCCAGCAGCAATTACACCCAACAAGTTTTGATGAGGTATTTCCCAAAGTGTTTAATCATTGCTGCAGAAGTCTAACTCTACGAAGTCCTACTCGGGCTGATATCAATAAGGCACACAATCAAGGACGGTGGCTCGATATTGGTGTGCCGAGTGTGAGAAACATGTTGGCGGGGATAAGTCGCAGACGAGCTGTGTGGTGGTGGTTTCTCGGGCTGACTTCAGTTCCTCTGCATCTATTGTAAGTAATCAACGGCTCATGGAGGGGGATGTTGCAGTTGAGGTCTAACAGCATGTAGGTACAACTCCGCTGTCTTTGCCACACTCTCCGCAAGTAATTATGCAGTCGCTGTAACTTCAGGGAATATCTTTAGCTCCAGTTCGATGTTGCCAGTAGTTGATTGGTACCAGCATACCATCACTTATAGTAACCCTTCCGAATTCACATTGTCACACAACTACACGTCAGCACCATTGTTATACAAGTATCAATCAATGCTACATAACTATACGTCGCTATTTAATCTATATTCAAACCCAAGCAATAACACATTTGCATCGCTCAATCTCTACAGCCTATGGCTCAACGACTATATCTCTTATTTCGTAGATTTTGACTTACTAAATGCTTCTATGTTACTCACGCCACCCAGCATCGATGCGCCTTATTATTTAAAACAGAACATAACGGATCCAACGTTAGAGGTCAATACTCTGTCCTTACTGGAAAATTTTCTTTACCTGCTGGCGGACGCGGGTACCAATTTCTACTCAAGTCGAATATGGGAGGCCATGATTAACGACGCTCGAAAGTCTGCGACGCATCCTGAACATAAACAAAACTGGACGAAGCTTTCGGTACTTGATTGTGTCAATACGTACAATTCGAATTTTCTCTCCACCAACAGGAATCTCATAATCTTGATGCACAGCGACGACAATAGGAACGGCTTCAAATATGGGATGGAAATTGGTATATCTACCGGAGAACCACAGAGCTGGATTGGATGTCCGAAGCATTCAAATCTCAACCATTGCTCCGAACTCGAATCTGTAGTATCAGACATCAGAAATGGAAGAAACTGGACTATCGGCCAATACGGAGTTGCCAAGGAATGCTGGACTGAAAGAACAGACGAGCAGTGTAAGCTGCAATTTTCTACCGTAATTTTATCAATTGTGATCATCTGCAACTTCGTCAAAGCGCTGTGCATGCTCCTAGTTTTCTTTCAACGGGACTTCTATCCACTGGCGACAATCGGCGATGCTATCCAGAGTTTTATGCAAGAACCAGACCCTTGTACATGTGGCATTTGTTATGCGGGAATACGATATATTGTGGGCCAGACCAAATTACATCGACCTTGGCACACTGGAGTGCCAAGACCACTGAAGTGGAGACTAGAAAAATACCGCTGGTGGAGAGTAGCTAGCCTAACAAGGTGGATTGCAAGTATTGGTATCATATCTGCTTCACTTATTACAACATCTGGGCTTTTGTGGTCGGCGGTGAACAGCGATCGCCAATCTTACGGCAATACTACTATGAAAAATACGTGGGCACGTGGATTTGGCCGGGCTAATCTCGGTTCGGTTCTTCCGTGGATGGGCTTTACCCAAGCGTCGCTCTTCGAGGCCGTTCTCCTCGCCAATACACCTCAGCTGCTATTCTCTATTCTGTATCTGGTATATAATGCGATCTTCACTAGCATACTCATGGGCAGAGAATGGAACCAATACGCATACTACCGGAAATCTTTACGGGTCAGCGATCCGGCTATTGGTCAGAGGTCAACTTATTGGTTGCATGTCCCGTTCCAGTATGGTATTCCTCTAATGATACTCTCTGGATTGCTTCACTGGCTTATTTCACAATCATTATTCCTTGTGAGGGTTGAAATTTTGCCTAACTCTGGGAGCTACTCAGCTTATAGCGCAAAGTCCCTCACCCTCACCAGTACGCTCTCTGCAGTCGGCTACAGCACAATTTCTATCATCTTTGTGTTACCGGTGGCAACCCTTGCGGTAATTGGGGTTGCGATCTGTGGAATGCAGCGGTTCAAGTATGATATGCCGGCTGCAGGGTGCTGTTCGGCGGCAATTAGCGCAGCGTGCCACCCGGCGAATATTGACAACACGGCCACCCTTCGCCCATTGATGTGGGGTGAGATTGACACTGTGGATGAATCTGGCATCAGACACCTGTCATTTTCCGACGGCGATGTGAATGCGCCAAGGGAGGGCATATTGTATGCTGGATACGATACATATGCGACAGCGGAAGAGGTGGACCTACTCAATTAGACCTGCTATAGGGTTAAGTTACGGGAGGTGGTCAGTACTGGTGATGGAAAGTGGCGTTTCTGCGATCTTTATGGGTGAGATTGGAAACTGGGATTAAGGGGATCGGGAGTAATAGTAGCTCTGACCAGTTGGAAATGTGCTTTTCGTGCCCTCTCCCATATAACTGAGAAATGAAAAGGCGCCCATTTTATGATGAGAGAGGCACTAAACAATGCCAAGACACCTTTTAGTGCCGTTTGCTGTGTTACCTTTCGATTTGTTCTTTATACTCCAATCAAAAGTGTCTCAATTCGGAAAAATTATATAATCGCCGGCGCATGCTTTTCTACAGGTGGCTTGGATTGGCGACATTATAAAGTTCCAGTGTTGTCAACCGTCCCGTCCGTCCGACATCACTGAGGACGGGACGGGACGGCGGCTTGCCGTCCGTCCTGAGCCAGGACGGAACGGCGCCGTCTGTTTGAGGCCGGACG
>Ga0307515_10007450_pt1 | contig 21632 bp, 15 predicted proteins | sample 17_EM_MG_FD_194513 | JGI IMG/M metagenome (GOLD analysis project Ga0307515, IMG submission 194513) | Populus trichocarpa ectomycorrhiza microbial communities from riparian zone in the Pacific Northwest, United States - 17_EM | ecosystem: Host-associated > Plants > Roots > Unclassified | place...
TAACGGAGGTGGACAGGGTGACGGGGAGTATATATTCGGCAGACCGCAGCCAGTCCAGATATAGCGTGTGTAGATGGGTAGCTATATAGATACATAGATACATAGATGAAAATACAAACTGAATACATGACTGTGATTCGAGGTGCTCCCAGACATGTCGCCGGCGCTGCCAGGGTTGTCGCTGCCGCTCCCAGGTGCTTCCAGGCTTGTCGTCGATGGCCAGGCGTTGTGGAAACGGCTTCAGCATAACTGCAGCCCGTGCGAAGAGTGTAACACATGTGTCGTTCTGATGATGCGTATATGTCACCACAAAGTAAAGGAGGTACTTATGCAACGCGACCCGTTGCCTGGGCGACAGGTAGCATGTAAGTCTCCGTCCGAGCGTGCGAGGTTCCGTCAGAGCCGTCAGAGCCGTCCAGAACACCCGTGTGTTTCAGACGGAAATTAGGGTCGTTGCTGATACAGCCATTCCGCCTAGACAGAAATGTTTTTTGCTGATGAATTGTGTATTCAGTGTGAATTATACTCAGTGTATGCTGTCCATTAGCGTATACAATTACTGAGTATATACTGTACTCGGGATTCACAGAAAATGATGGCATGAAGAATTTTCAAGGGATTACATAACTTCATACTTTCAGGTGATGTTGGAGTTCAGAACAAGAATGAGAGAAATGAAATGAGATGTGGGACATCATTTAGGGAATTTGGAACTTGAGAGAATTTCATGTACAGGTATATTTATGTTTAAAAATTCAACAGGAAAGACTGTCATGCCCCAGGTTAGTTCACTGATATGAGGTATTCAAAACCTAATTAGGCAGGTTGTACTCCTGATTTCCCACTTGCCCATGTATCCCTAATATCATTCCCACCATCATCCCCCATCTCTCTTTCTTGTCCACATTTCTACCATTATTGCAGAATGCAAATTTCAGTCTTCGCATTCTATATATCTGGGCCATGATCATTTGTTACCACAGAGTGCAGTATATACAGATTAACAGAATACACCCAGTACAGTATATACCCAGTACAGCATCCATGCATAATTGGCTATCTTCATTTCATTATCAAGATTATGAATTGACTGCTGGATGTGGCTTCAGCTGCTGGCTTGGCTTGCGAAAATATTGACTATCACCAGCCAGCTTTGCACATGTCCTCAATGGTAAACTCTACTGGTCTCATTGCAACAGTTATGTCTTAACTAACCAAGGGATAAAGTCCCAGGACTAGTAGCACCACCCAATGGACCACCTGCTGGTGCACTGCCTCCATATCAACCACCTCCAATTCGTACTCCAGTTATGCTCCATCATGCCCTCCAACTGCATTTCCCAACTCCCTTGATCAAGGTCACTGAGTGTATGAATAAGATTGCATGATCACAGTCTCACAGTATATCATATTGCTAACAATATCCTGGCCTCCCAGTATATCTCCAAACTGGCTCGTTCTTGACCTCAGACTATATTCAGATATTCACAACATGCCAATACTCTTATTTGTCCCTGAGTTCACTCATTCACAGCCTTCAGGTGTATCTCCAAACTCACATATTTACTGAAGTCAAGTGCATCACTGAGTTTACATGACTATCGACACCAAGCATATCTCCACTCACACTCAATTACGGCCTCCACGTTGACACTCTCATGGGCGCCAACTGCACATCAAAACTTGCTTTATCATGGCCTCTGAGTTCATCTCAAAGCCCACTCAACAATATTCTCCAAGCATATCTGTAACTTCACTCAACAATACTGCTCAGGGGCAGTCTGAATTACTCTCCCAAACTTTCTACAGCGAGTCCAAATATATCATTTGTAGACAGATAGCAATATCGATACATTGATGCATTGACACATAGACAACAATACACACTCAATTAAGTGCTTTGGAAAACTATTCAATAATATGTAATAACTATGATCTCAGGGCCCAACTGCAATATTGACAAAGAAGATAATGACAATTCCTGACCACTGTACTGTGATTTACTATGATTGTAAGCATGCATTGTGCATTGTCTACTAGACCCTGAGTTGTCACCAGCACTGACTAATACTTTCCTGGCTATCAACCACACTCCGATGCCATTGTGGAACCGCCTCCCCCACTCCCAGGTGTTCTGGAGAACCACTGCTTCTGTCCAACAACCTTGGGATTTAACCACACCGAAATTCTAGTCTGACAACTCCCAAACACTCCCACAGTCTCCAGTGATCACAATACCTTCTGCTGATGCAGTATACCTCCAAGCATGATCTTGTTTCACCTTCAAGTATGTAATTGGGTACAGCTTTGAGTATACTGCCCAGTGCATTTCATAATATAGACTCAGGTTCTCCTCTGAGTACACTTTCAATTACTTTTCTAATCTTGCTTTCAACTATTCTTCCAATTGCACTTGATGGCTTACTTCTAGCCCACTTGGCTTTACACTCCCAATACCACTCTGAAGAAGCAAAGTACTCTCAACCCCCAAAAACTATATACTATCCCATATTCTTCAGCATGCTTGAACATAAATCATGCTCAGAGCCAGGCGCCAAACACAAGGAGATATGGGGCAGGTGACGTGTAACATGCTATGTTCAGCAGGAGGTAACATACAGTGTAGGGCAGGTGATGAGTCATGGGCAGCATATGTTGACTAAAATCAAGATCTCATTCAAGAACATGGTCTGGATCTTATATTCCCTCTGACCACCATAACTGCATCCCCCAATAACTCACTGTAATTTTGTTGAGAATAGCAGTCTTATTTTCTACATACTAGGAAGAACATTTTATCATTCACAGAATGGATCTCAGATATTAGTTTGACTCTGAGGTTGCATTCCACTTCCTATCAATTCTGGACTTAGCTGTGTAGGATGATACTGTGGCAGATGCTAATTGTAGCAATTATACTGGTGGTTGTACTGGTGATGGTGATGGTGTTAGTGATGGTAATTGAAGTACCAGAAGTACATACACAAGTAGGTTGCGTATGTTAACTGGAATATCAAAACTTTCATAGGCTTTGAACTATCGATTAGCCTGCTCTTCAATAAAACCTCAGTTTATAATCAGGCTCAACAATCTTTCAGTGGAAAGCTCTACTCGTCCAATCATTCAACTGTAGTTATCGTTGCTCTCTCTCATGTATACTGTTGGGCAGGCTGTCATCCATGATTTCAAACAGAGTTCAAGGCGAACCTAAGTTGCGGTATACTCTCCACTGGATTTCCAATGAACACTGCAGCCAGTAAACACAGATATAGTACCATCTCTGGCCACCAGTTGTATACACTATTATAGGTATACCTACACATCTGTATCAATCAACAAGGGATATCTATCGACTGATGATTGCATACCAGTCAACCGGAATCTCTCTGTAAGCTGCTTATTGGTATGTTTGTTAATTGCACTGTCTATAGTGAATTTGCTGTTTTGTTGATAGTGAAACTTCCAGACATAGCATTTTCTACCATGCAAACATATGTATATCCTCAGTCTAGCAGCATATTTTTCATCTTTCTAATGTGGATTAATCTGGCTGTAATTTGAATATTTGATTTATTCATAATGCCTTTGCTGCAAGATACTCACAACTGCTAGATGAACAAGTGGAGCTAATCGAACAGGATATCCACATTCAAACACTAATAAGGTAGCCATCTGTGTTTATTGGTTCAGAAATGTTATGTTGCAAGATTTTACTAGTTGTAAAGGCATACGCCCGTGTATGGCCTCGTAGGAAGATATATCAATAGACAGGGTTGCAAACGTGGATGTCCATGTTGTAGAGTAGTATAAAGGTAAGATTATCGCTAGAGATCTAAGGCTGGTGGCGAGCCGACTATATAAAGCGGGGATTACCCGGCCCTTGACACGTCACGTGCAGCCGTGCCATTACATTATCCCCCTCTTTAGGTGCAGACCCCCTGGGCTGCATAATCCCGTACAAGAGTAGAAAGGGAAGAAAACAATCAAATAACCGTTCAACGTATTCAAACGTACGAGCCAATAAGTCCCACAACCGATCAGTACCATATGGTTGCCATTCAGCGGATCCGGCACACGGGGAAACTCCACCTCCACTTGACTTATCTCCGGAGGTGGTAAAAACCCGTGCCGACGCCATTTGTACTGGGCCGAGATCCACAGAAGTAAAGAAGTAAAGAGAAGAGAAGAGAAGAGAAAGAAGGAACATCCAAAGTGACACCGTCCTCCATATCTCCACTTCCTGAATGTCCGGCATCCGACTATCCAATCTCACACTTGTAACTCGTACCAAGTGTAGGTCGTTGTCGGAATTTGACACAGTAATCTTGGTGAAATCCGCAATCCGCAATCATAATATGAGCCTCGTCTTGACTCGGCTGCATCGATGGTGGCTTCCGCTCGCTGCTCGTCATCCCCATCACCATCGCCAATTGCATCGGTATATCTAACTTGTTAGTATCCTAGTAACCGGTCATTCTCACCATACTTTCAAGTGTGCTGGCACTCGAGCTTTCCCAATTCCTCGTCAACTCCGCAGGCGCTGCCCATCAGCGATCATTAATGCCGCTTTGGAAGCTTCTGCTCCTGGTATCATAGCCGTCGGTGATGGTCACTCATATATCACCTCGTATCCATCTCGTAAGCTTCCCCTGAAATGGACATTCATACCATATATGTTGAGGCGCGTTTGCGCTCTCCTGACCGTCGTGCATAGCTTCGTAGGACAGCCTCGATATCTGACATCATCTCTTGCAGCCAGTGGTTCTCGCACGGTGCCCGTCAGTAGTTATATTAATACTCCTTCAGCATCAGGCAAGCCAGCTTATAGCACTCCAGTATGGTCGTTTAGCATTCGTTTCAGTAAGCCGTTTGGTAAACATCCCAGTCGGTGCCTTCGGTAGAGGGCTCCCGATGATCCTCTTATTCAATCCCAATTTGGAGTCCTTCGACCATGATCTTGGTCGCTGCGAAATCTCAGTAGTTGTCTCTACTGTCTCTCATGATGCCGTTCTGTGACTATCTCTCGCGATGCGTTTCGGTGAATCGCTCGCGGTGCCGTTCGGTAGACTATTTGGTACGTTCGGAGATCATTTTCGGTCTCGTTCGGAACTGCTTCGGTAGACATAATTGTACTCATTCGGCATAGATCAAGCGAACTTGATCTTCTCATTATCGCTCCGGTGCTCTTACAGTCGCACTGATCATCCTCCAAGTCGGTGCACTTGTAGGTACACTTGACATCCGCCCTGTGCTCGGTGCACTTATCTCCAATTGCTGGTTGCGCTCGCCAGCTTTCCTTCGGGTATGCTTTCCCCTCTATCTCCAGGTGTGCTTGCAGTCACTGGGCTGGGTATCCACATCGTCAATCTCTGAGTTCACTTGTCGTTTCATCTGGTTGGCTCTTCTCCAATTGCTTGTTGACGCTGCTAGTGATCTCTTCCAAGGTACACTCATCGACTAATCTCCAGCTGCGATTCTCTGCGGGTAAGTGCGCTCCAAGATGCTTCCTCGCAGCACTTCTGGTACGGTGATTGCTCGCAGTAGGGGTTGGATTTAATTCCGGTACGGTCATCCCCCTGTTGTAGGTCATAGCTCTACCAATGACTAATCCATTACGGCTTCGTCAGGTGCTATATCAGTTGGTTAGGCTTGATTCTGAAGTTGATTTCCAGTGGCAGTTGTGTATCTTGGGATTGTCGAGACTGAGTTGGGGTCGCCGAGACTGTGTCGTGATCTCATTCGGGTTTGTAACTTGTGCATGTGGCTTCTTGATTCATCTGGAGGTGCATTCGCCACCACTTCCTTGCGTGCACTTTTCGCCGTTCTTGGAGTACAATTGTTGCAGCTTCTCCATGTGCACTTGTCGCTGCTAGCCTTCTCTATTGGTGAATGCGTTTCACGGTGCTTCGTTCCTGCACTTCCGGTATGGTAATTAAACGTGGTAAGGGTTGTTGCGATTCCGGCACTGTCATCCCCCTCTTTAAAGATCTTCGCTCCGCCAAGAATTAATCTCGTACGGCTTGTGCGGTATCGGCATTATAGGTGTGACTCGGGGTCTGATTCGGGATCATATTCGGCATTGGAACTCGGGCATGTCGCTGCATAATTCGGTATTTCTGAATAGTGCTCTGAATAGTACTTGGTATCGTACTCGGTGGAGCCATGCCGCCGGTACATCTTGTATCAGCATATCTGCTCTCGATTGTAACTTCGTAGTTTGAAATCAAAGTCGTGATCTCGAGAATGGTATGACGTCGCATAACCTCAATATCTTAATAAAAGGGAAGGAGGTTGATTGTCATCCATCTCCCGTGTTCCATCTCCTGAGATACATCTCCTGTCATCCATCCATATCCGGTCGCGATCCATATCAGGCCGCGATCCACCTCCGGCCGCGATCCAGTTGGTTCCAGCCATTCTTTTCATCCATGTGAGTAAATGCGCTCGTCTGGGCCGCATTCTGTGACTTCTCCTGTAGCTCTGTAAGTTTTCTAACGGTCATCGGTACTGACCTCCGTGATGTCCGTCTTCCATTGACTCTTCATCGCAGTCCCATAATCCGGTGACATATCGTCCATCGTAAGAAAATACCCACTCATCGATCCGTCCATATGGCATGGGATGTCTAAGTCCAAATCCAAATGCATGATCCGGCCTCGTGAGCACGTGGTCTTATTCCACGCAATTGCGTGAATACCGCTCGACTCAACTCCAATAAATCGTGATCCGCCCATATGGCAAATTGTAGCCGAGCTCCAACTCAATTGCATGGTCAATTGACCGATGCGGTGCGAGTGTCTCCGCCTCTTTGCTGAAAACCTCCACGAATTCTCCCTATACAGCCGGGATATGTCCTCCATCATCTGTAGTCACCATCTTTGTTGGTGTGCCGGCTCCATCTGCAAACGTTAGTTCTCAATTCGTACTAGATATGGAGCGGTATGAATGAACATCCAGGAGCCTGGATTTAAAACGGTTCGCCACAACAGGGCCAAGCCCCGCCCTTCAGTACTCCCGTTGTGTCTCGGCGTGCCGATAGCAGTCTTTCAAGGTTCCCTCCTGGACGCTCTTCTGCCGCAACTACCGCCGCTGCTCCCTGCTCGCCCGTCCAGTGCCTGGTGCCTATCTCCCCACTAGAGATGCTTTCCACGGTCAGTCCCAGCAGCCCTATACGAACTCCCACTCTTCGGAAGAACGTCCCAACGAGCTGCTCACTGGCCAGTAGATCGTCAATAGCAGTAGCTCCAAGTATTTGTATATATGAAGTACAGCCACCTTCGGAACACGCCTCCTCCCTAGCCGTGATCCAGGTACATTCCCGGGGCATACCTGATGGCTTGCCCGGTCCACTGCCACCTCTTCCGCTCACCCTGGGGTTGCAGAGCCAAAAGTCGAATGCTTTGCAAGTCGACACTAGGATTCCTGGCCTGGTACCAAGGAAATTCCTATCACTCCAGCTCACAGTGTATTCACCGCGGCTGCCACCATGTGTACGAATACGCTCAATGAGCGAATCACATACTTGTCACACCCGATTGGGACTGACAACCAAATAACGACCTTGCCTCACCCAATTGGGACTGTCTGACAACGAAGTAATGACCATTCCCACACGGGGATACGACACCTCAATTGAATCTCCACACCTTAAATACATGCTGAATCCGCTGGTCTCCTGAGAGTGCCCAGCCGGTCCATCCTCCGGTAGCCCCATGGATTCTCAGAATCCCAGCTACAAATACAAATCTCCATAGCAATCCTAAAAACCCTCTTCGTATGCCATCGTATGGGTACATGTCCGTATTTGCTGGTTGGCGATTGATCAGCTTTGGTGGACTTGTTGACGAAATAGAATACAGTTGGCGCCGATGGCACTGTCCTCACAACGATCCGATTCGGTCGTCCAATCAGGTGCTAACTGTGATAATTGACAATGGTAATCACGCATTGTATCTGCTAGCCACTTTAGAATATTCGGGGGTGATTAGACTTCGCTTACGGAGCAGCCACACGATCAGAGATCGCTGCTTCACTATCTTGAACTCTGCCTGTAGGTAGACCATGATACCGGTAATCATATCGGTAACCATATCGGTAATCATAGTTGAATCATTGCATAGCCTCTGGTGGAACTCCACACAGCATCCGTAACGTAGATAACTCCATCGAGTCACTTAGAAGGTAATCGCGATTGCAACTGATGTAGGCGATGTAGATCGACGTGACTCGCGGGTATTTCATAAACCCGCCCCTCCTCTGCAGGTGCACTTTGTTCGAGTTCTGTGCCCGTTTATCGGCAATTGGCTATCATCCAAAGTGAATTGATGTATGACCGGCTTCGGCATAGCCGGTGATGAGACTCTCTGTGGCGTATGGGCTATGTAATCGTCCCTGTAATCGTCAATTGACTCAATTGGAAGGTAACTTATCAAATCTCATTGATGCTGCAATTGATAGCATTGGAGTTCTCGTATGAATCCGGTGAAATCAACTTCGATTGACTTGGTCGCTGACGCGTCTCCTTGCCGGTTGGCCTCTGGTATCAACTCGGAATTGTCTCTGCTACTGTTAACCTCAATTGGGTGTACAATTCATGCCTCTTTTGTATCTGTGATTCATAAATCTCAAGTGCGTATGAGTTCTTGTCCATAGGTATCGCGACCCGTCTCTGGCCGATTGGCCTCTAGAATCCACATGAAATCGTCTCTGTTACCATTTACCTCAATTCAATAGACATATCAAGACACTTCCCTGATGCAATCAGTGCTCTCAAATCTGTATGATATCTCGGGCGTAATTTGCGTGTCGTGACATGTCGAAAGGGGGTAATTCATAGAATCCCGTATGCGAAACGTATCTGAAATTGTAAGAGCGATGATAGTGTAAAGGCATACGCCCGTGTATGGCCTCGTAGGAAGGTATATCAGTAGATACGGTTGCAAATGTGGATGTCCATGTTGTAGAGTAGTATAAAGGTAAGAATATCGCTAGAGATCTAAGGCTCGTGGCGAGCCGACGATATAAAGCGGGTATTCCCCGGCCCTGGACACGTCACGTGCAGCCGTGCCATTACACTAGTCATCGATTTCATAAATCTAAACCTTGCCTAGGATGACCAGTGGGGATAATACATCCTTTGGTTGGTTAACCCCATCCTGTATACAGTAACACCCAGGAGGCATAAGGATCACATCCAAACAAGGGTGAATGATGAGACACTATCGAGTAGTTACTGGCTGGGACGAATACTGCCACTCGTTACCAGACTTCACAAGATTCTATTGGGCAATGAAATTGCTCAATGCTTCAATCCCTTTCATAATAGAGTAGGTAAGCAAAATGTTGGGCATTTGAATTAAAGAAATTACATTCAGCTGGAATTATAATATGTACAGTCGGTTAACTACTTTCTTGATAAGATTCATTGATTTTAAAGAATGAAACGTAGCATTCTGTGTGGGATGCAATAAATTTTCACCTTGTTTATTGAGTGATTTCGGAAACTACTTGACCAATTGATTAGTGTAACACTGGAAGACTCACTCAAACTCCTAACCAATAAATGCCCCTAATGACATCCGGACGAATAAAGAGATGAATGATACAGCTTCACTCACAATGCATAACAGGATTACCACCCAATGAAGCTCCCCAACTGTTCTGTTCTCCACTTCGGAAAAACAGTATTGACTTAAGAGTATCATCTTCCACAATGAATATACTTGAGCACACAATTCAGGAGTATCCTACATGTCGGATCCTTGGAACCAACCCACTGTTGTGCTGGTTCTCAGACTCCCTTCCGACTCTTCAGTATCGGACCAGCAACCGGCACCCATACCTCAGGACAGCCTGCCTTTAAGTGCGACAACTCCAAGTATCGACTTGCCTATTATGAAACAACGAAGTAGTTTCGACTCAACAGAAGGAGTAGTGCTGATTCAATAGTATCCTAGAAGAAGTATTCTTTAAACCGCCATGTTATCAGGCTGGTTCCTCTGACTTCCTTTGGACTCTAAAGGATTGTCTTGCTCTATTCCTGATCAACAACTTGCTTCAACAAAGGTACGACAAAAACAAAGTATAAATAGAGGTGGGTTTATCCATGATATAGAACTGAAGATGAACGTATAACTCCACACTTCAATAGAGAAGTATCTGCATTGACTTCAATAGTGAACTAGTAGCTAATAGCCAGGGCACATGATGAGGCTTAACGTCCAAGTGGAGAAGGTCAAATGATATCCGTAGATTCATCTTACTGTCAATTGTATGTTCGATGGAATGTGATCGATGTGCTTTATCCATGCCTGTATCGCAGATATATATCAGAAGATCCACACCCCTAACAATCCTAACACTGCCAAAGCCTGTTTTGGGAGTTTTCATACGTAACTGCCTGATCATCCTTGCCTTTACCCATTCATGGTCAAGTTCTAACTGGGAGGCGTATTTACTACATCATCAACGAACTGAGCTCGTATGGAGATAAAATTTCTACTCATGATACCTCACATTCAGATGAACTTATCGGAAGCCAATTCTCAACACATGGGTTCGTGTCTCAAAGAGCCAGTGAGTATTCAGGGTCGGATACCTATGAGGTATGTATCGGTGTAATGATTGCGGAACACAACAGAACTATTTATATGACTCCGTTTTATTGGAACCAAATATACAATATTCTCCAACTGAGCTGTTGTGCCATTTAGTGAGCGGAGAGTATCCCACACCACTCAGGACATATAAATCCCAGATCCTATTCACCCTGGCCAAGAAGGTGTGGTTGATATAAGGGTTGATTTGTACAAGTCAATTTGGTTACCAGGTCTTCGATGGATCGATTATTGGTAATTTACTTATCTCATATATGACTGCACATTTCTCAAGATGTCATGATAGTTTGATATTGACGACATCTCATCCGATCAGGAATAAACCATTGGGGCATAAGAGAATCATCGTTAATCTGCAACTAAGAATAGGGTTTCCTGCCGATAAGAAGTGACCATTGACAATAGAAATTCTACAACCAATACAGATTTACAGATAATACATATCTTACCTACACTCGTCTTAATTGCAGTCGTTATGCTATTGATACGAAGGTCGGGTAATGGAGATGTTACAAATTGGCAAACAAATCTGGAATGGAGATTCAACACAGAAATGTGAGTGAGAATTTGTGATTTTGGAACTAGTGTCCATATTAGAATAATCAAGTGATCCAGTATGATCCCAGAAGTATACCTGTAACACCAAAGGTGTAACAATTAGGTATCATTGTTCCAATTTGCATTGTAACTGCTTTATCTATAGAGTTACAAATATCATGAGGGTTGAACATTCCAGATGCAGCATTCATAGTTGGTAAAGATACATCAATTCTAATGAAAAGTCAGTGCTATCATACTCAATATGGAGGTGGTAATCAAGTGGAGGTGGATATCGAGTCATACAAATTATCGATGATGACGCACATAGCTCTTGCTTATTTCACATTTTTTATTGACAATGGCCACAAGAGAAGGTCATCAGTAAGGAAGATGATCTCAATGAATGAGTGCTAGGGAAAGCCATGGAACATCAGCAAAATGTATTGTTGACAGTAGGAGCCTCTGAGAGTATCTAGGAGAGGTCAGACCAGAATCTTGAGGTTATCAAATCCAACAGTTCAGAGGACCAATGTAACGCACGTTACAATCAGCCAGGAGCGCCAGGAAAACAGCACCTTGGACATTGAAGATCTGGTGGCAACCAGCACAGCACTTAGGAGCATCAGCAACCAGACTGGGAGCGGTGTGAGCATTCCTGGGAGCACGGGAAAACTACGATGACATGCCAGATTGGACCGACAACAAGTCTGCTCGTGCTGATGACAAGCCTGCGAGCACTAATAACCTGCCTGAGGGCAAGTTGAAACTTAGTTGTGCAGTTTGGGAAATGTATCGTCTTCATTGGTTGGCTGCTGGTGTGCCTGGAAATAATACCTACTACATGTCATGCGTGGATTTTAAAAGTCGTTTGTATTTACATCTATGTACTGTAAACTCTGTGTATCAATTTTGCAACCCATCCACCCATGGTCATCTGAGCTGGCTTCTGGTGATTTGTATCAGCATTTCGAGGTGTGCCCGAAGATGTCAACTTACTAAACTCCACTGTTGACAGTGGTCCAGACAGTCCCAGTTCATTGTTGTAATTAGTGCAGGCCAGTGTGAAAAATAGTTGCACCGGACTGAAAAGGGAATTAAATGGATTGCACTGCACAGATAAAGGGTGGGCCAGTCCAGTGCAAACAATATACATAATACCTGACCAACGGTATCAGAGAAGCATCTTGTCAGAAGTCAGACTCCTTGGATAGTATCCTCTGTGAGAATCAACCTCCTTGCATATCATTCCAGTCAGATTATCACAATTGGGCTGATTTATACAGAGTACTGTTATTATGTAACATGGGGCTATTGTTTGAATTGGGGCTAGAGCCTGTAAATCTTGGATGACTATGGATTATCTTGGACAATTGGGAGAATGTGACTTTAGAGACTGATACCAGCTTTCACAGCAGCATCTATTAGTCAACTTATCCTTTTGAATAAGCTTGGAAATGATGCAATAATCATGCTACCTACTAGGGCTGTCCAGACCAGTCCAGACTGATTCGGTAACATTGCTCAAATATTCCAAATTGGTCCAATTGTAGTGTCAAATTGGAGAACAGAGTACTACACAAATCCAGGGCAGTCCATGTCAGGACTGGTCCACACCTGGACCGCTGGCAACAATGAGAAACTAAGTGATGCGCATTGCAGAGTGTAATCAGAATTGTTTGCATGTGCAATTGACCCCCAAAATCGAGACAACCAAGCAATACACTTGCTAGCCATTGTCATGTGCAGTTAGATATACAGATAGAGGGCTTGTTCAAGCAAGATCGGTGAGGCACTTGGAGGCAATAGTGATGCGAACCTGGAGTCCAGAATGAAGTGAGATTGTAGAGGCAGTGTCGGCCAGAGATTGTGTGAACGTTGCGATGCACCAGGAGGTTCTGATCGAGCGACAATGGCAATGAGCTTGGAGGGCATCATACAGCAAAGATTGGGGCCGTAATCAGGCAAGTTTGGAAATGCACATCATGCCAGAGATTCAGTGAATTCAACTATCCACTTGGAGGCTTTAATGGAGCATGTTTGTAGATACAATTGGAAATTATAATTATGAGACATGAGAGGAATATTTTGTGATGGTCGATCTGGAGGCGTTCAATGAAAGGCACACCAGGTGCTGCGACTCGATTCATTGGTAATCACATCCCAACACTGGGACTGGGACGAGGTGACATGACTTTGAACATCTTTTGGGAGCTAGCAGGTAGCAGCTTGTCTGAAGGCTGTCAAGCTGGAAGCTGAAGTTACATTCTGGGGTAAACTTGTCATTATGGGACAGAGGGGAGATAGATACTTTTGGGTAGATGCTGTTCATGTTGTATGCTGCACTTGGTGTTCACCCATGATCTTAGCAGGGAGTAATACAGAGGTTTGACTGAACTATGCGGTCTGCAATGATAGTAGACTTGGGGACAGGAGAGGGGGATGGGGGATGTAGATAGCAATGGTATAAACGATACGAATGGGCATGAGAAATCTGAAGTATGAACTGCAAGAGAGGATTGAACAAATCTGGGATCTGTGGTACTACCCGACTGATCGGGACTCACAGCTGCAGCTTTGGGGATGGCAAAGTGATTATCTCACCGAATTCTCTTAAGTATCAGTTTCTCATGATAATACCCCAGTATTCTCTCATCTCCCTGATTCTCTTCCACAACTCTACCATCACATGGCAATACCAAGTTACCTTATCCCTTTCCATGTTACCAAGGCAGAATCCTAAGTGAATACCAAATACAGTATAGACCAAGTACCGCATACACTTAGTACTGCGAATACTGAGTACTTTATCAGCAACATGCAAATTGGTCCGAAAGCCACTGAAATCTCCCAGACACTCTGGGGGACCTCACCAGTGCGTCTATGTACTTCCAGATGCTCCAAAACCCCTCTGGAGTTACGCATAGAGCTCCCAGACTGCGCAAGATCATTCCCAGGTGCTCCAGAAAGCACCTGCATTCATGGTGTTGCAGTCCAGATGTTGCGAGATTTGACGGATGGGATATTCAAATTTTGTAGCGGCTTTGTCCCCTACGCAGGGTTGCAGCAGGCTCTGTAAGCATCAGCGGCCGCTGCTAAGCTCTGCCGGAGAATTTGAGAGTAACCCAGACTACTGCACAGCACTGCGGGCGACTTCGTGCTGTTTTCTCACAGCTGTTGTACTAACATCACCACATGGCGTTTCGTCTAATCTCATTCGTCTTTGTTATAGTCACAAAATTCGCCACATCATAATATGGCATGCACAACTTAACTCTCTCTATGTTTGTACATACAGTCAATCCGGCCACGGATGGTAGTCGACGATAATCAGATCAGCGATGGGTGAAGCCAGTGAGAGAAGCTAGAGATACACCAGTCAAAGGCCATTATGGTGAAACAATTGAGCTAAAAGACGGAGAACACACAATCAACACTCCGCCGCACCTCTTGCGACATCCAAATGGAATGCCTGACAACGAGTGGTTCTGGCTCAAGAAATGTAGGCAGCGAGTGGAAGGATATGATACTACCCAGTCTTGAGGATTCATGAAATCTTGGAAAGAGCAAGTAACAGTACCAGTTGGGAAAGATAGAGTGTGGATTTTCATTGTATGATTAGATGAGATGAAAATGGGATGCTTTTTATCTACTCAGGGGTCTGCTGAACACAAACTCCCCATCCCTTGGTCTGCGTCCGTTACCCCTATATATCTGTGCCCCCGCCATTGCTTATTTGAGAGATACTTGGAGGCTGTGATGGAGTGAGTTTGGAGATGTGTTTGGCAACAGAGATGGGGTGAACTCAGAGATGCACTTGGAAGCCGGGATCAAGTGAGTTTGATGATGCTGGGAGAGATGAAGATTGAGTGAATTCAAAGATGCACTTCAGGGCCGGTATCAAGCGACATTGGAGATGTACTGGGAGACTAAGATTGAGTGAACACCAGAATGCACTTGGAGGCCGTGATTGAGCAAGTTGGAAGATGCACTTGGAGTCCATAATGGAGCAATTTTGGATATGCACTTGAAAGCCTAGATTTAGTGGACTCAGAGATGCACGTGGAGTTCGTAATTGAGCGTGTTTGGAGATATACCTGGAGGTCATGAGTAATCAAAATTGCAGGAGTACATGCCGGAAGCAGATTGGTAGGGAGGTGTGACCGGAACTGACACTCAATTTATTCGTTCACTAGTGATTCAGGAAATGTAGAGATCTCAGCACACAACCATCCACCGATAGATGAGAAACTACATGAGAGCAGGTTACGGTCAATCATGGGATGCAGCGATTCTTGCTGTATACTGGAATTGGTGTCAACTCACAATGATGAAAAGGAGAGATCAAGAGGAATGACTTAGCTTTATGTTCTTAGGTAATGGTAGAATTGAGAACAAGAAAGAGAGAGATGAGAGGAGATGGAGGAAATCATTATGAGAAACTAGAACTTCAGAGAATGTTGTGTGCCAGTCAATTTACTATCCTTGATACACCCAGTACAAGTCCCAACCTTGTGTGTTATATAACCCCTGCATGGTCCTCTAAACGAAATCGGGTAAGTGGGACTCAAGATTTCTCATATCGGCTCATATCCTCCATCTCGATCAAATCATCATCCCCCATCTCTCCCTTTCCCATCCAGAACTCCACCGTCATTGCAGATCATAAACTTATGTCATCCCTATATATCTCTGCACGCCATGATCATAAGTTCACACTGTGTTGCAGAATACACTGAGTGCGGCAGAAACAGTGTACTGCATCCACCACAGATTGTCTGTCGTCCCTTCATTCTCACAATTAGGTATGGATCCCTAAATGGACCGTCAACTTTCAGCATGCCTCCATACATGGATCAACCGCCACCAGCCAGTTATCCATAGAAGCCTCACAGGTGAAGTCATCTCTTCACATTCCCACTGATTGAGTGGTAAAATCTAATGAATAGAGTCTCAACACCGGGCGCACCTCCAGTCGACCACCTCCAGATTGATCTCATCCATGTACTCCTCGACTCTCGCTGGATTATGGCCTCTATGTGCATCTCCCAACTCACTAGGTCACAGCCTCACAGTGCATCTCTAAGTTCATCTGATCATAGCCTCTGACTGTATCTTCAAACCACTTCAACCACAGCCCCAAAGTGTATCTCTGAGTTTCTTCAATTGTCATCTTCATGTGCACCTCTAATTGCTCTCAAGCACAGCCCCCAGCCAATCCAGATATACTTGTGGTAAATGGGTAGCAATTGTGATACATACATACATCGATCAGAATTCAAACTGAATACATGTGTTTGAAAAATCCTTGAACAATAAGTGGTAGCTATGTTATCCAGGTGTACCAGCAGCATTCCCAAAGAAGATAATGTTTTTCCCAAACTGCTCTACAGTGATTGGACATGATCCCAGGGTTGTTGGCGCTCCCAAGCTTCTGGTCAGCAGTTCCAGGCTTCTCACCAGGGCTCCTTGGTCCTCCCAGGCGCTCCCAGGTACTTCCAGGTGTACCTAAAGGCCACTGCATCAGTCCAGTAATCTCTGGGCTTTGACCACCCTGTGATTCTGGTCCGACAACTCTCAGACACTCCTACAGCCTCTCAGTGACCAAAGTGAATTGTGCTGATGTGCATTTTCACAAGATCGACTGTCTCCCACTCCAAGCCAGTCTCAAATCTCCCATTACTTGGTAGATCATGTAGAACTCATCACTCTGCGTTGTAATGATTACTAGTTAACCAACGAATGAAGTCTCAGCAACTGTCCGTGCCTCATCATAATCTACTGCCGCTAGATCAGACTCTTCGAAGTACTCCTTCAGTATTGATTGATCATGGACTCCGAGGGCATCTCCTAACTGGCTCTGTCATCCACCCCAAGTAAATTCCAGAATTCTTTTGATGATAGACTCCAAGTGCATCCCCCCACCTGCTTGATCACAGCTTCAGAGTGCATCTCGATGTTTACTCCTTAACCCCCTCTCAGTGGATGTCTCAGTTAGCTTGACCTATAACTTGAAGTGCATCTCCAAAATAAATCCATCATGGTGAAGTGAAACGACAAAGTTAGAAGTCAGAGAGCTCATTGTCAACACTCTGTGACATCTGTCGCAACACCCAATCGGAATTGTTGAGACAGATCGCTCCTGCCTTGGTAGTGTAATACACTACCTGCCCATCATCGATCAAAAATATTGCGAGTATCTATCAGATTTCGGCAAGAGTGCACATGAAACCACACAGATTGTGTGAATCTATGAAAGCTTTACAAGAGTGCATGTGAACAAGAGCTGGGAAAGATCAAGAGGGTATTTTGTCTAATGTGATGATGTTGATCTGCTCTGGGGTCCCCCATTTATATACTTCCTGTTGCTCAGTGCATCTCTGTGATCCCTGTATCTGTGTATGCCCCCCCTGCCTTTCATCCCATCTCGGTGATCCCTTACACCCAGTAGGTGCCCTTGAATGCTTCACCACACCAAACTGAGTGGCGGTGGTGTTTAGCAATTGATTTTCCGACTACAATGACCTCCCTGTGCAGCTCAAAGTGCTCTTAGTTGGTGTCTTCAGATGCTCCTTCTATCAGATTCACATCAAGTAATGCCATTAGCCAGATAAAACCATATGTATATATGGTGAGCGAGTTACGTACTACATGCCACATAATGGTGTAGTGAATTTTGTGACACGATGAAAGACAAATAAGATAAACACAATGCCATGTAGTTATAAATTCTGAAGAACTACTGCTGTCAGAAGATCGCACCAAGTCTCCAGCGCAGCTGGAAACGAGTCTCAGCTGCACTCGATGTTTCCCACAGACCTGCACAGAAAACACAGCTGCTCCAAAAGTTGACTATCCCACAAGTCAATTCTTGTAGTGTCCTGAATGCACCTCCATATCTGCAGGTGTTTTCAGAAGCATCTGACTATGCTTGAGCAAAGGCTGAGGCCACTTTGCTTAACTACAGTAGGGTCTGGGAGCATCTGAAAGTCATTAGGAGCATGGGTGAGGTCGGCTGCAGTGTCTGAGAGGTGTGTATGTGGCTTCCAGACAGATTTGCAATGTCATAATCAATGCGCGCAATGTTTTAAGACATAGTGTTGACGTGGGATATTAACGTAGTAAGTGTGGGATTATTAGGTTGTTCAGAGAGTAGTCTCAAGTGTTGCAGCGTCTGGTAATGTGGCATGATTGTACATAAATGGATTTGTTAGGTATTGTGTAACATCATGAGTGAAGATTAAGATTTTGTATCAAAGAATCAATAATGGTTTCAGGGTCCTATATGAACTGTAAATACGGTGAGATTGTGCAGCATTGAATGATTTCCTTTTCAGTTCTCATAAGACATTGTCTTCTATAACCTCGCAATGAATGATATTGTAAATAACAATAACCTCTTGTAATGTTTCTCAATATAAATTGGGAATTCTACTGTATCAATTTCATTTCGTTACTGACATCACATTGGTCAGACTCTCCCAGTTATGTAGATAGTGGAGATGAGAGTGTACATTGTTGGTTAGGTTGTTAACATTAAAATTCCGAGGCCTGAAGGAGTAACTACAAGTGCCAAGCCATTTGGTAGAATGTAACACATGTCTGAGACCAGGTAAACATGTATCACGCTGTTGGGGCACCTAAGTCTGTATTAAATATCTTTCCACTCACTTCTGCATGAACTCTTACCTATTATGTTGTTCAACTGTACCCCTAATACCACAAGTCTACCCCCACATAATGGTGAATGCACTATTGCCATAGGCTTCTCTGCTGATGGATGGTGTGAGAAGGTAGATAGCACATGGGAAGGTACTTTCCACTGGCCAGAGAATGGTACATTTATACAATCCAACATACTGCTATTTATATACAGCTCAATACCCAGCATTTGTCTCATAGCCACAATAATTCACAAATGGAAGCTTCAACTAGTTGTCATTCAATTCATAATACTCTAGAGGGGAATTACATTGACAGCTATGCAAAGGTAAGTAACAAGTTGCAGTACATGTGAAAGTGGGAAATTTTTTGGGGCTGTTACTGGCAAATCATTAAGTTTTATCTGGTTCAAGCCAGTGTCTTGTGACAATTGATTGTAGGAAATATGCAATCACGGATCATTATGCAGTATAATAACTAGTAGATGGTATAAATAACCTATTAGATCACTGCATTCTTATATTTCAAATCTTCAAACCAAGAGGACATTTGTTGCAGTGATTTAAACTACCTGAGTGGGTTAAGGGGATACTGGATTTACAAGTACCTATACATGATCTCCAGTGGTCATAATTTGTATCCATTCGCCATTATTGGGCCCATGAAAGGACGCACTTTCGCATGTGCTTCACCTTGTCACATATAACAACACAGCCACCCATGTAAACCCTCCCCTAGAATATTATGAATTGAGAGATAACTAGTAGAATCTTCTATTTACAAGTTCTTGTCGCAGTGTGACAAGTTCTGTGGTGCTGAGTTGCATATCATTAGAGGTACTTTAGAGATTGTGAGAGTACCATCCATCAGCCCAGGGGCAACCACCTGCCCACTTCCCATTGACCACACCCCAACAACCATGAGCAGAGACGCCCTCAGACCTCGGAACCTTAATGTCAACTACCTACCCCCACCGTTTATAATCGCATCTCCACGATCCTCACCACAAAATGTGAAAAGCAAAGTGCCAACATTCGTATCATGGACAATCACTCTGGGTCAAAGCGCTCCTCCTCACAACCACCACCACCACCTACAGTGGTACAGCATCGACCTGTAATTATTCCTGATGTGTCTTCACTCACTACTGAAGCTCCACCTGCAATAATCAACCTTGACGACAATTATAGCTCGTTATATAAGGCATATATTGAAGCAGCCTGGTCTATCACAGCTGGTCACTTGGCCAGGCGGTGCAAGAAAACACTCAAACAACCGATTCAAAATTTGCCACAACTTCCTAAGCTTCCCATATTCGACCCTTTACAACCAGTTGGCCCTCCTCAGAAAGCATGGAACCGATTGCCCCTCTCATACTCCAAGCTGGATGCCATTACTCCATTTCAAATCTTCAATCTCTTTCTTACCAACTCCATTATGGGACAGCTTGTAGCCAACACCAATTTCTGTGCACAGCAGCAGCTTCTTGGGCCAGAGAAGGAGCGGCAGCATTCCTGGCAGCCAGTTACTGCTCAGGATCGTTATCTCTGGCTGGCAATTCAAATTCACATGGATGTAAAAGACGTACACCTACACCTTACCACAGACATATGATATAGAGATACGGTTGCACACGAGAGCGAGTGGGTATATATGGAGAGTATAGTGGTAAGATATTCGATACAGATCCAACTGCCGTAGAGGCGACCTATATACACTGGCCCTTACCCTACCTCGGGTCACGTGTCGCCGTTACAATGGATCCGATTGGAGTTCCTCCTGAGAGGTAGAGGATGAAGCATGGTGTTTACCTTCCCAAGGATGGATTACCACCAGCTGCCTACCTTGGCAAGACTTGCTTTCAGGAGATCTGCCGCTTCTTTCATGCTTCTCCATACAATTCACCAACTGAAACTCCTGAAGGCCTACCTTGTTGGCATTCAAAGGTGGATATTCTACTAGAGCAACTGTGGTTTTTCTCACAGCAGTACCAAGTACCTGGCAGCAATGTTACTATTGATGAAGCCATAATTCTATTCACTGGCAGGTCAATTCACATTTCAAAGATGCCAAACAAGCCGATTAGTCAAGGATATAAGTTTTTCTACATGGCAGAGAAGGGCTATGTCTGGGAGTTCCACCCATTATCGAATGCCGTTGGAGGGGATCCTGTTGATGTAGCATCCCATCTGTTATAGCTTTCAGACACTGCAAAGATGATTTACCATTTGATTAGATGTTTGCACCAGAGGCATCGAAAGCTCTCCTTCAATGTATACATGGACAATATCTTCACAACACAATCACTGCTGGCAAAGCTTCATCGGATGGGGATAGGAGCATGTGGCACATGCAGGCAGCAGTGTTGAGGATTTCCCAAGGAGTTACAGGTTGGGAAGAATGCCAAATTGCCATATCGTATTCGAAGTGGAGCTGTTAATGATTGGGTTGCAACCCTGCTCTGGATGGACAGTTCGCCTGTTACCATGATGTCTACAATCCACCCTCTAAGTGGTGAGGATTCACTGGTACTGAAAATGAGAAAGCATCCAGGCAACAAGAGTACCAATGCAAGTGGAGCAAATTCTGTTCAAATAGTGATGATAGAGAAGCTTTATTGTAGTCTAAAGTACAGGTACATTCATGGACTTATATACGCGGTAGTCGGAGTATGTCGTTGTATGTCTTGTACGCATGCATGCGCACTCAGCTGGCATCTCCAGCTGAGTGGCATCTCCAGCTGAGTATGGAATGACCATCATCTTAGAGAGATTATGCATCAGCCCAACTGAAGCCATATGACAGGAGATAAACCAT
>Ga0307515_10007451_pt1 | contig 21631 bp, 20 predicted proteins | sample 17_EM_MG_FD_194513 | JGI IMG/M metagenome (GOLD analysis project Ga0307515, IMG submission 194513) | Populus trichocarpa ectomycorrhiza microbial communities from riparian zone in the Pacific Northwest, United States - 17_EM | ecosystem: Host-associated > Plants > Roots > Unclassified | place...
CGGCGCCATCCAGAAGGTGCTGAAGAAGAGTGGGTGGGCGGCGGGCGACGTCGATCTGTGGGAGGTCAACGAAGCCTTTGCCGCGGTCACCATGGCCGCGATGGCCGAGTTCAAGCTGCCGCACGAGATCGTCAACGTGCACGGCGGCGCCTGCGCGCTGGGCCACCCCATCGGCGCGAGCGGGGCGCGCATCGTCGTCACCTTGCTCGGGGCCTTGCGCAAGTACGGCAAGAAGAAGGGTGTGGCGGCGCTGTGCATCGGCGGTGGCGAAGCGACGGCGTTGGCAGTGGAACTGCTCTGAATGGACAAACTGGACACACGGCTGATTGCAGTCGGCGAGAAGGTCACGCGGCGCATGCGCTATTCGCGTGACGACATCGCCCGGTTCTCGCACATGACGCTGGACGAGAACCCGCTGCACCTCGACTCGATGGTCGCGCAGCGCGCGCGCTTCGGCGAGATCGTCGCGAGCGGCCAGCAGACCTCGGCCATTCTGATGGGCATGCTGGCGACGCACTATTCGCGCAGCGACGACGGCGTGGCGCGGCAGATGATCTGCCTGAACATGAATTTCGCGTTCAAGGCGCCGGTCTTCGCCGAGCAGGAGATCGTGCTGCAGTGGCAGGTGTCGTCGGTCACGCCCAACGCCAAGCTCAAGGGCCTGGTCGGCTTGCTCGACGGACATGCGTCGGTGGTCCCAGGCAAGCCCTCCGTGGTCGCGCGCGGCACCATCCTCGTGAGCTCGCCGGCATGAAGGTTCTCGTCATCGGCGCCTCGCGCGGCATCGGCCTCGAATTCGTTCGACAGTACCGCGCGGCGGGCGCCACCGTCACTGCCACCGCACGCAGCGAAGACGCCTTGGCCACGTTGCGCGAGCTCGATGCCAAGGCACTTGCGCTCGACGTGGCCGATGCCGCAAGCGCATCGGGCCTCCCCTGGCAGATCGACGGCACAGCATTCGACGTCGCCGTGATCTGCGCCGGCGTCTACGGCCCGGACACCAGCGGCCTGCAGCCGCCCACCGAGGCCGACTTCGACGCCGTGATGCACACCAACGTGCTCGGCCCGATGCGCGTGATCCCGCAGATTGCCGAATACCTGGCACCGGGCGCGAAGCTCATCGTGCTGTCGTCGCGCATGGGCGCCATCGGCCCGCGGGTCTCCGCCAGCGGTTGGCTCTACCGTGCCTCCAAGGCTGCGGTGAACTCCGTGCTGAAGGATGCGTCGCTGGTGTTGAAAGGACGCGCGACCTGCGTGAGCCTCCACCCGGGCTGGGTGCGCACCGACATGGGCGGCTCCGGGGCCGACATCGAGGTGAGCGACAGCGTGGCGCAGATGCGGCGCGTGATCGCGGGCCTGACGCCGGCCGACAACGGACGCTTCTTCGACCACGACGGCACACCCATCGACTGGTAGCAATGAGCCAATTCTGGAGCGACGTTGTTCACCATCTCACGCCCTATGTGCCGGGCGAGCAGCCGCAGATTGCCGGGCTGATCAAGCTCAACACCAACGAGAACCCGTACCCGCCTAGCCCGCGCGTGCTCGAAGCCTTGCGCATGGAAGTGGGCGACACGCTCCGCCTCTACCCCGAGCCAACGGGCAAGGCGTTGCGCGCCACCGTGGCGCAGCAGATGAAGCTGAAGCCCGAGCAGGTGTTCGTTGGCAACAGCTCTGACGACGTGCTGGCCCATGCGTTCATGGCTTTGCTGCAGCATGGCGCGCGGCCACTGCTGTTCCCCGACATCAGCTATGCCTTCTACCCGGTGTACTGCCGGCTCTACGGCATCACGCACCGCACGGTGCCGCTGGACGCGCAGTTGGGCTTGCGCGTCGACGACTACGTGCAGCCCGATGCGGGCGCGATCATCTTCCCGAACCCGAATGCACCGACCGGTCGTGCGCTGCCTCGCACGGAGATCGAACGCCTGCTCGCAGCCTGCCCCGACACCCTGGTCGTGATCGATGAAGCGTATGTGGACTTCGGCGCCGAATCGGCCGTGTCCTTGATCGATCGGCACCCCAACCTGCTGGTGGTGCAGACCTTGTCGAAGTCGCGCTCGCTGGCCGGCTTGCGCGTGGGCTACGCACTCGGCCAGGCGCCGCTGATCGAAGGCCTCACGCGGGTGAAAGACAGCTTCAACTCCTACCCGCTCGACCGGCTGGCCCTGGCCGGCGCGGTGGCGGCGATGGAAGACGCACCGTACTTCGAGCGCACACGCCGCGCGGTGATCGAGAGCCGCGAACGACTGGCCGAGGCGCTGCGCGCCTTGCACTTCGAGGTGCTGCCCTCGCAAGCCAATTTTCTTTTTGTGCGCCACCCCGCGTATCGCGGCGCTGATCTCGCAGCCGCACTGCGCGAGCGCGGCATCCTGGTGCGCCGCTTCGACGAGCCGGCACGCATTGCCGACCATCTGCGCATCAGCATCGGCACCGATGCGCAATGCGATGCCCTGGTCAAAGCCTTGACCGAGCTGACCAGTCACTGAGGAACAACGCATGCTGCTGTCCGAAGACCACATCGCCATCCAAGACGCCGTGCGCGCCTACGTGCAAGATCACATCGCGCCGCAGTCTGCGCAGTGGGACAAGACGCACCACTTTCCTGCGGCCGAGCTGAAGGGCCTGGCGGCACTGGGTTGTTATGGCGTGGCCGTGCCCACCGAGTGGGACGGCGCGGGGCTCGACTACCTGAGCCTGTCGTTGATCCTCGAAGAGATTGCCGCCGGTGATGGCGCCACCTCCACCGTCGTGAGCGTCAACAACTGCCCGGTGTGCTCGATCCTCATGGCCTGGGCGAACGATGCGCAGAAGGAGCAGTGGCTCAAGCCGCTGGCGCGTGGCGACATGCTCGGCGCCTTCTGCCTGACCGAGCCGCATGTCGGTTCGCAAGCCGATGGGTTGAAGACAACCGCCACGAAGGATGGCGACCACTACGTGATCAACGGCGTGAAGCAGTTCATCACCAGCGGCAAGAACGGCGATGTTGCGATCGTGATGGCGGTGACCGACAAGGCGGCCGGCAAGAAGGGCATCAGCGCGTTCATCGTGCCGACGAAGACACCCGGCTACACGGTGGCCCGTCTCGAAGACAAGCTCGGCCAGCATGCAAGCGACACCGCGCAGATCGTGTTCGAGAACTGCCGCGTGCCGGCGGCCAACCTGTTGGGCGAAGAAGGGCAGGGCCTGAAGATTGCACTGTCGGGGCTCGAAGGCGGGCGCATCGGCATCGCGTCGCAGGCCGTGGGCATGGCGCGTGCGGCCTTCGAGGCGGCGCTGCGTTATTCCAAGGAGCGCGTCGCGTTCGGCAAGCCCATCTTCGAACACCAGGCCGTGCAGTTCCGCCTCGGCGAGATGGCAACGCAGATCGAGGCCGCGCGCCAGCTGATCCACCACGCCGCGAGCCTGAAGGATGCCGGCAAGCCGTGCCTGAAAGAAGCCGCGATGGCCAAGCTGTTCGCGAGCGAGATGGCCGAGCGCGTCTGCTCCGATGCCATCCAGGTGCACGGCGGCTACGGCTACCTGAGTGACTTTCCGGTCGAGCGCATCTACCGCGACGTGCGCGTGTGCCAGATCTACGAAGGCACGAGCGACGTGCAGAAGATTCTCATCGGACGCGCGTTGGCCTGAACGCGCGAGCAGGCATGACCGAACAGGAGGCACGCCAGGTCTTGCTGCTGCAGGCGCACGAAGGCGAGGGCGGCAAGCACTGGTCGAGCGAAGACCGCCTGTGGGCCACGCGCCAGGCCGCGGCGGTGGCGGGCGATGAGGCCTCGCCAGAGCGCTTCGTGGTCGCGCGCGCGATGGTGGCCATGCAGCGGCTGCTGCCTCGCGACGCGTCGGCGCGGCGTTGGCTGGAACGCCGCGCCTGGCACCCGGCCTGGGTGTGGCTGGGGGCAGTGCTGGGCTTCATCGCCGGCGTGGCCGCCGACCGCCTCGGCCCGCCCGAGCACGTCAACCTGCTGGCCCCGGCTGTGTGGGTGGTGGTGCTGTGGAACCTGTGCGTCTATGTCGCCGCGCTGATGCCCTGGCATGGCGGTGTGGGCAGCCAACTGGGGCCGTGGTTCGCGCGCCGCGGGCAGGGCACGGACCTCGGGGCTTCGCTGCTCTGGGCACGCCACGCCACGCCCTTGTCGATGAAGCGCGCTGCGCTCGTGCTGCACGTGGCGGCCGCGGCGTTGGCGTCGGGGCTCGTGGCGGGCTTGTACCTGCGCGGCCTGGTGCTGGACTACCGCGCGGGTTGGCAAAGTACTTTCCTCGACGTGTCTGCGGTCCAGACGCTGCTGAACACGCTGCTCGCGCCCGCCAGTTTGCTCACCGGCATTGGTGTGCCCGACGTCGCGCCACTGCGTGTGGGGCCGGGCGCGCCAGCGCAGGCCACGGCCGCACCGTGGATCCATCTGTATGCCGGCACCTTGATGCTGTGGGTCGTCGTGCCCCGCTTGCTGCTGGCCTGGTGGAGCGCCTGGCGCGCGGACGCGCTGTCGCGCCGCTTTCCGCTGCCGCTGGACACACCGTATTTCGAGGCTTTGCATCCGCTGATGCGCCCCGGCCTCTCGCGCGTGGTGAGGTTGATGTGGGTCACGCCGCCCGGATTCGGGCCGGTGATGCTGCTCGGCCACGTGGTGCCGGCTGAGCTGGACGCACCGCTCACGCTGCTCAGCAGCGACGAGGGCGACGAGCTGCAACTGATGCCTGCCCACCAGGCGCCTGCCGCACCGGCCGCGCGCTGGTGGAATCGATGGCACGCGCCGCACGAACCGGCGCCGCCCGAGGTCGATGCTGTGCTGCTGGTCAACACGCCCGGTGTGCCGCAACCCGACCGCGTCTCGGCGCTGCAGCGGCCGGTGCTGGTGCTGCGCGACGCCGACATCGCCGAGCCGCCGGCGCTCCCGCTGCGGCGCCTGGCCGACGGCTGGTTGCCCGAAGGCCGCCTGTGGCGGGCGCTGCTTCAGCTGTTCGACGGCGACCCGCGCCTCGTGCGCCTGGCCGGGAGCTGGACTGCACGCCAACGGGCCGTGCTCGACGCAGGCGTCGACGAGATCGCGCAGACCCTGGCCCGTGTGGCCGGTGCACGCCAGCCGGTGACAGGCCCCGGCGCTGGCCTGCTCAGCAGCAACCGCGCCGAGGCCGAGGCGGCGCGCGAGCTTGCGCGTGCCTCGCTGCTGGCGTCGCTGGACCAAGAGCTGGTGGCGCACCGAACCCGATTGCTGGCGCTGCTGGGCCGCCCTGCATCCGACAGCGCCGATGCCCCAGGCGTGCCCGGCGCCGAAGTGGCGCTGCGCGGCCGTGTCGGCGAAGGCCGGGCGGCCGTGGTCGGCGGCCTGCTCAGCGGTGCCGCGGCTGGCCTGAAAGCCGATGTGCTGAGCGGCGGGCTCACGATGGGCGCGGGTGCGCTGGCCGGTGGCCTGCTGGGCGCCCTGGGTGCCGCCGGAGCTGCGCGCGGATTGAACGTGCTGCGCGGCACCGACCGCAGCCATGTGGCCTGGGACGAGGTGGCGATGCAAGCCATTGCCACCGCGCTGTTGCAACGCTGGGCTGCGTTGCTGACGGGCCATCCTCACGATGAAGCGGGCGCTGCTCTGCTTGCCAAGGCGGTCGAGGATCGACGTGCCGAACTGGCGCGAGCCTGGGCGCTGCGTGGTGCGTCGGACGAGGCTCGTCAGAAAACTGCCGCTGCATTGCGGGCGCCCCTGGCTGCGGCGTTGATGCGGGCGCTGGGCCACCCCAGCGCGCCGCCGTCGCACAGCGGGCGCTGAACAGCGGACACGCTCAGCGCGTCGAGCGTCGCCGGGCCCCCACACGAGGTGTCGTGTCTTCGGGCCGCCGCGCCATCACCCACTCATAGAAGCCTTGCGCCGCAACCGACAGCCCGCGGTCGCGCCGCCGCACCAGGTAGAGGTGGCGCACCAGCCCAGGCCATGAAAGCCGGCGCGTCACCAACCCCGGCACCTGGAAGTGGAACAAGGTGAGCCAGGGCACGACGCTGATGCCCAGGCCGGCGCGCACCATGCCCATCACCGTGGCGAGCTGGTCGACCTCGAGCACGGTGTTCATCATCTGCGGCTGCGTAGCGGCGTCCAAGTACTGGCGCACGCTGGACGTGCGCGACAGGTGGATGAAGGGGTAGGGCGCCACGTCGCGCGGGCGCACCTCCTTCAGCCGCGCGAGTGCGTGGTCGGCCGGGCAGACGAGATGGAAGTCGTCGCTGCAGAAGGCCTCGGCGCGCAGCTCTGGCGTTTCGGCGCGCGTGGCGGCAAGCGCAAAGTCGGCCTCGCCGCTGCGCACGCGCTCGATGCAGGGCTCCGACAGCACATCGGCCACCTGCATCTCGATGCCTGGGTACTCGGCGCGAAACCCCGCCAGCACCTGCGGCAGCCAGCCTGCGGCAAGTGACGGCAGCAGCGCGATCGACACGCGCCCGCGGCGGCGTGCGGCCTGGTCGCGCACACCGCTCAGCGCGTTGTCAAACTCATCGAGCACGCGGCGCGCCGAGGCCTCGAACTCGCGGCCTTCCACCGTCAGCTCCACCGAGCGCGTGCTGCGGTCGAACAGGCGCAGCCCCACCGCTTCTTCGAGCTGGCGGATCAGCGCGCTGAAGGCCGGCTGCGAGAGGTGCGACTGCACCGCGGCGCGTGTGAAGTTGCGCTGCTCGGCCAGCGCGATGAAGGCGCGCAGCTGGCGGGTCGACACATTCAGGCGGCTCGCGGCATTCATCTGCATTCCAAATCAACTCATCTGAACTTACGAATTCTCATATTAATCGCCAGTGCCTACATTGCACTGAATCCGCCTCTCAAGGCGTTCCACAGATACCCGCGGCCAAGCCCTCGGGACAGGAGACACATGAACCGCGAACACTTGCCGACATTGCATGTGGGCTGCGCCGCCGGCTTTTCGGGGGACCGCACCGACGCGGCCTCGCCGGTGGTCGACGCGCTGATCGCCGCAGGCGGCCCGGCTGTGTTGATCTTCGAGACGCTGGCCGAGCGCACGCTGGCGCTTGCACAACTCGCCCGGCGCGCAGACCCCGATGCCGGCTATGAACCGCTGCTCGACGAGCTGCTGCGCCCGGTGCTGGCGCGGTGCCTTCAACACGAGGTGCGCATCGTGAGCAACTTCGGCGCGGCCAACCCCGCGGGCGCAGCGCGTCGCATTGCCGCGCTCGCACAAGAGCTCGGCCTGCGCGCGCCGCGCATCGCGGTGATCGAGGGCGACGACCTGATGGGCGAAGCCCACCGCGCCCTGCTGGCCGACGCGCTCGGGTCGCAAGCCCAGGGCCTGAAGATCGTGTCCGCCAATGCCTACCTCGGTGCCGAGGCGATCGCCGATGCCTTGCTGGCCGGTGCCGAGATCGTGGTCGCGGGCCGCGTGGCCGATCCGTCGCTCACCGTCGGCCCGGCACTCGCGCACTTCGGCTGGGCGCGTGACGATTGGGACCGGTTGGCCCGCGCCACGATGGCCGGCCACCTGCTCGAGTGCGGCGCCCAGGTCACCGGCGGCTACTACGCCGACCCCGGCTACAAGGACGTGCCCGGCATGGCGCAACTCGGCTACCCGATCGCCGAGATCGATGCCGACGGCCGCTGCGTCGTCACCAAGCCCGCCGGCACCGGCGGCCGCATCGACGAGCACACGGTGAAGGAGCAGCTGCTCTATGAGCTGCATGACCCCGCGGCCTACCTCACGCCCGACGTGGTGGCCGACATCACCGAGGCGCAGGTCGCGCAACTCGGCGCCGACCGCGTGCGCCTGAGCGGCGTGCGCGGCCACGCGCGGCCGGCCACGTTGAAGGTCAACGTGTGCCACGAGACCGGCTGGCTCGCCGAGGGCGAGATCTCCTACGCCGGGCCGCGCGCCGAGGCACGCGCCCGCCTCGCGGCGGAGGTGTTGCGCGAGCGGCTGAAGGGCCTGGGCCCGATGCGGGCCGACCTCATCGGCGTCAGCAGCGTGTTTGCAGACGACGCCGGCGACTGGCCTGCATCACACGCCGACACCGGCGCGCGCGACGTGCGCCTGCGCGTGGCGCTGCACCACGCCGACCCGAAGCAGGCCGAGCGCCTTGCGCGCGAGGTGACTGCCCTCTACACCTGCGGCCCCGCCGGTGGCGGTGGTGTGCGCACGGCGCTGCGCCGCCGCCTGGGCACCGTGAGCTGCACCGTGCCGCGCGACAGCGTGCACGGCCGCTATTTCTTTCTTGCTTGATACCGAGACGAGGCGCCCACGATGCCCACCACGCTGACCGTACCGCTCTACCGCGCCGCGCATGCGCGCACCGGCGACAAGGGCAACCGCTCCAACATCAGCCTGATCGCCTGGCACCCGCGCCTGTGGGAGCTGCTGGTCGAGCAGGTGACCGAAGTGGTGGTCGCGCGCCAGTTCGCGCACCGCCGGCCGAGCCGCGTGGTGCGCCACCTGCTGCCACAGCTGCATGCGATGAACTTCGTGCTCGATGACGTGCTCGACGGCGGCGTCAACGACGCGCTCAACCTCGACAGCCACGGCAAGGCGCTGTCCTTCCTGCTGCTCGACCTCTCGCTGGAGGTGCCGGCCGAGCTGGGCGATTGCCTGGTCGGCCCCAGTGCTTCCCCTTCGACCTGATTTCTCAAACAACGAACGGAGACGAACCATGAACACAAGCACCTTCACCCACCGACGCCGAGTCACCACCGGCCTGCTGCTGGCCTTCGCGCTGCCAGGCGCCGCATGGGCGCAGGCCTACCCGGCCAAGCCCATCACCTTCGTTGTGCCCTTCGCGGCCGGCAGCGCCACCGACCAGCTCGCGCGTGCGCTCGGCCAATCCGTCACCAGCGACACCAAGCAGGCCGTGGTGGTCGACAACAAGGCCGGCGCCAGCGGCATGCTGGCCGCACAGAACGTGGCCAAGTCGGCGCCCGATGGCTACACCGTGCTCATCACCACCAACACCACGCACGCGGCCAACGAGCACCTGTACAAGAAGCTCTCCTATGACCCGGTGAAAGACTTCGCGCCCGTCACTGCGCTCGGCAAGGGCAGCCAGGTGATGGTGGTGAACGTGAACTCGCCTTACAAGACTGTGGGCGACGTGCTGGCCAAGGCCAAGGCCGAGCCGGGCAAGCTCGCCTTCGGCAGCGGCAGTTCATCGAGCCGCGTGGCGGGCGAGCTCTTCAAGCAGATGGCCGGCGTGGAGTTGCTGCACGTGCCGTACAAGAGCAACCCGCTCGCCATCACCGACCTGCTCGGCGGCCAGATCGACCTGATGATCACCGACACCTCGACCGGCGTGCCGCAGGTGAAGGGCGGCAAGCTTCGCGCGCTCGGCGTGTCGACCATGCAGCGCACCGCGCTGCTGCCCGATGTGCCGACCATCGACGAAGCCGGCGTGAAGGGCTACGACATGGGCTACTGGTTCGCTGCCTATGTGCCGGCCGGCACGCCTGCGCCTGTGGTGCAAAAGCTGCGCGAGCTGCTGGTGAAGGGCACTGCCAGCGAATCGGCCAAGACCTTCTTTGCCAACAGCGGCTCGGTGCCGTTCACCACCACGCCCGAAGGCCTGGCCAAGTTCCAGGCCGGTGAAACGGAAAAGTGGGGCCGCGTCATAAAAGCGGCCGGCATCGAAGCTGAATAAGCGCTTTTTTTTCATCCCCGTTCCCCCTGACGCGGGCGCCGCAGAGCGCCCCGGTGGGCGGAGCTTTGCTCAACGACAGGAGACAAACATGACACGCAAGACCCTCACGGGCCGCAGCGCTGCGGCCTTGCTGGCCCTGGCCTTCAGCCTGGGCGCCTGCGGTGGCGGCGACGACGACGCGCCCACCCCGCCACCCGCCGCGGTGATACCGCAGCTGCGGCTCACCATCAGTGCGACGGAAGACTTCAGCGGCAGCTACGGCAGCGTCGGCGCCTACGAAAAAGTCAGCGGCAGCATCGCCGGCGAGGTGGACCCGAAAGACACGAAGAACGCAGTGATCCAGGACCTGCAGCTCGCCCCCGTCAACGCGCGCGGCATGGTCGAGTACAGCGCCGAGTTCGTGATGCTCAAGCCCAAGGACATGAGCAAGGCGAGCGGCGTGCTGCGCTACGACGCGCCCAACCGCGGCAACATCCTGACGATGGTGAACCCCACCGCGACACCGAGTGATGCGGTCTACCTGGAGCGCGGCTACGTGCTGCTGTACTCGGCCTGGCAAGGCGATGTGCCCAAGAGCAGCGCGGCGCGTCTCACGCTCACCGTGCCGGTGGCGAAGAACCCCGATGGCAGCTCGATCACCGGCACCTACCGCAGCGAGCTGATCCCTGCGGCCGCCACGCCGGTCATGTCGCTGCCCGGCGGCGTGTTCAACGGCACGATGATCCCGTACGCACCGGCGAGCCTCGACAACACGCTGCCCGGCTACTCGCTCACACGGCGCATCAACGACACCGATGCGCGCGTCGCCATCCCGCCGAGCGACTGGAAGTTCGCCAACTGCGATGCCGCTGCCAACCCATTCCCCGGCACGGCCGACGGCGCGAACATCTGCCTGAAGGGCGGCTTCGATCCGAAGTACCTCTACGAATTGGTCTACGTGGCCAAGGACCCGAAGGTCATGGGCGTGGGCCTCGCCGCGCTGCGCGACACGGTGAGCTTCTTCCGCAGCAAGGCGGCCGACTCGGCCGGCACGGCCAACCCGCTCGCCGGCCGCATCACGCAGACCATCGGCCAGGGCACCTCGCAGTCGGGCAACGCGATGAAGACGTTCCTGCACCTGGGCTTCAACCAGGCGCTCGATGGCAGCAAGGTGTTCGACGGCCTGTATGCCCACGTGGCCGCACGCCAGACCAACATCAACACCCGCTTCGCCGTGCCCGGCGGTGGCGGCGCGATCCGCACCGACCACACGGCCTTCGGCCAGACGGCACCGCGTGCGCTCGACAAGGACTACGTCGACCCGATCACCGGCCGCAAGGGCGGCGTGATGACGCGCTGTGCCGCGACCGACACCTGCCCCAAGTTCTTCCTCGGCTTGTCGGGCACCGAGTTCTGGCAGTTGCAGGGCTCGCCGGTGCTGACCGATGCCTACGGCTTCAGCGACCTGGCCCAGCCCGCCAACGCACGCATCTACTACTACGCCAGCACGCAGCATGGTGGCAACGGCGGGACGGCCAGCATCCTCTACGCGCCGACGAACAGCGTGTACCCACGCGGCACGGTGGCCCATCACACCGACACCTTCCGCGCGCTCTTCATCGCGCTCGAAGACTGGGTGGTGCACGACATCGCACCGCCTGCGAGCCAGGTGCCGTCGATTGCCGCCGGCACGCTGGTGCGGCCCGATCAGCTCGTCTACCCGCAGATCAAAGGCCTGACCTGGCCCGTGAGCGGCGTGGCCACCGCCATCCCCGACTTCAGCTACCGCGGCTGGTTCAACGGCTACAAGGTGCTCGACTACGGCCCGCAGTACGTGCCGCAAGACGAGTCGGGCATCGCGACGCAGCTGCCCCCGCTGGTTGGCGCCGACTACGCGATCATGGTGCCGAATGTCGACGCCTCCACCGGCCTCACGACCTCCGGCATCCGCGGTGTGGAAGTGCAGGCGCCGCTCGGCACCAGCATCGAGTTCAACTACGTCGCCACACCCGGCATCGTCGACCTCACCAGCCTGACGGGAAGCTACTTCCCCTTCCACACCACCGAAGCGGCGCGCTTGGCGGCCGGAGACACGCGGCCGTCACTCGAATCGCTGTACGGCAACCAGGCGGGGTACGTGAGTGCGGTGACCACTGCGGCCAATGGCCTGGTGGCGCAGCGCTTCCTGCTGCAGCGCGATGCGGACCTGCGCATCCAGCAGGCTGCGTCGGCGGCCGTGCTGCCGTAGGTGCTGCTTCGGGCATTGCCGCCGGAGCGGGGTGAGAAAGACGGCTGATCCATAGGAGCGGGGAAGAGGAACCGCTCAGGCTGAGGTATCAAAGCCCCGCTCACCCGCCGGATATGTCCAGCGTTCGTGTCGATTTCGAGCCCGTCCGTTCGTCGTGGTGGATGAGTCGTCGCACTCCGTCAGAGTGCAAGACCCATGACAAGCACCAAGGCACGCGATTGCAAGCAACCCTCACCCGGTCGCTTGAACTCAGGCTCGATTCTCAACACTGGACCAGCGAGGCACCATGAAGTTTCTTCTCACTTCCGCCGGCATCAAGAACGCGAGCATCCGCGAAGCGCTGCTCGAACTTCTCGGCAAACCCATTGCCGACTGCAAGGCCCTGTGCATCCCGACCGCGGGATACGGGCACCCACAGTGCGGCCCCGAGAGCGCGTGGCGTTTCATCAGCGGCAACGAGTCCACCCCCATGTGCGAGCTGGGGTGGAAGTCCCTGGGTGTGCTGGAGCTCACCGCATTGCCCAGCGTCGACAAGGAACGCTGGGTGCGCTGGGTGCGGGAGGCCGACGTCCTGCTGGTGAACGGCGGCGACGCCCTGTACCTGTCCCACTGGATGCAGCAGTCCGGGCTCGTCGACCTGCTGCCCTCGCTGCCCGACACGGTCTGGGTGGGGCTGAGCGCCGGCAGCATGGTGATGGCTCCGCGCATCGGGGTGGACTTCGTCGGTTGGAAGTCACCCACCGGAAGCGACGAGACGCTGGGCCTCGTCGACTTCTGCATCTTTCCGCACCTGGACCACGAAGCCCTGCCGGAGAACACCTTGGCCGACGCAGAACGATGGGCGGCCGGTATCCCCGGCCCGGCGTATGCGATCGACGACGAAACTGCCATCAAGGTGGTCGACGGCAAGGTCGAGGTCATCTCGGAGGGGCACTGGAAGCGCTTTGACCGCTGATGCCGAAAGGCCCAGCGTCTCGTCGTCACCGCCTCGCGCTTTCGCTGTGCTCTTATTCGAGCGGAACCGCTTCGAACGCCCCGCTCTCGCCGGCGCGCTCGAAGGCCGAGCCAGCCGGGTGGTCCAGCAGTGGCGCTACCTCGGGATGCTCGGTGGCGAAATCCGCCAACACGCAGGTGATGTAGTGCGTGGGCTGGTTCATGTACTTCTCGCTTTCGCTGCCGCTGAGGAAGCGCCAGCCGCTGTCGCTGGGCGTCGCTGGGGCGGTGCGATAGGCATAGCCGACAGCCTTCTGGTGGGTGGTAATTACCTCGGTGGCAACGCAGGTGAGAGAGGTCATGGAGGAGGGCGCTGGAAAGGGTGAGTTAGCCGGGAGGGCGAGAGGGTATCCGAGCAACGCTCGCTATTTTGAATGGTGACAGCTTTGCCAGCCCGTGCTGTCGGTCGCCTCGGCCAGGTACTGCTCACATCTTCAGCATCGCTCCTCCCAGACTGCGAACTGCCGCAGGTGGGTTCATGACCGCGTGTCCACCGCGATCCAGTTGGTCTCCCACGTGGCGCCGCCGTCGGCCGAAAACGCCTGTTCGAAGCGACAGGTGTCGGCGCTCGTCGATTCGATGACGAAGCGCACGAGCACGCGCCTGCCGTCGAATTCCTCCACGCTGTAGAACACGCCGCGCGGGCCGCCGCCGAAGCCTCCCGTCATGGGAGCGGCGAGCGTGCCGGACGCTGCATTGGAGAAGTTGAGCGTCCACCGCTTGTTCTTCGGCTCGAAGAGCCGCAGCGACAAGCCCTGGAGACGCCCCTCGGGGCCGGAGACATCGAGTTCGACGAGGTTCGCGCGACCGCCCAGCACCGGGCGCACGATGGTCGTGCCGGTGTAGTCGGCCCAGACATCCGATCCACTCAGAGGGTGCAGGCGGCGGCGCAGCGTCGTGTGCCAGCGGCCGTGCTCGAAGTCGAAGTCGTGCAGCGAACCGGCGGGTGTTGCCGGGATTGCGAGCGCGGCGTCCGGCTCGGTGTCGGCCGACGCCGTGGAAGGTGGGGCACCAACGGCGCAGGCGCTGGCAACTGCCAGCAAAGCGGCGATGCCGCGCAGGGTCGAACGAGTGGGCAGCAGGAGCATTTTGAGAGGCAACCGAAGGAGTGTTGTGACTACACTGAGGCAGGCTGAACGCCGCCTGTGCTCGATGCGTTCGGGCGACGGAAACAACTCTATCCAGCACCATGGACACTGCCAAGAAGGCACCCGGAGGTAACCGTTCGGGCGTTGCACGTGTCAACGCGATCCCGGGTTGCGCGCTGACGGCTGCGCTGGCCGCCATCGGGGGGCGGTGGAAGCTCTTCGTCGTGTATCGGCTGGCAGACGGCCCACGCCACTTTGCCGCGTTGAGACGCAGCCTGCCAGACGTATCGGCCAAGGTGCTGGCAGAACAACTGCGCGAACTGCAAGCTGACGGTCTCGTGAGCCGGGAGCGGAGCGGGCCTGTGCCCGCTGCCGTTCACTACGCGCTCACGTCGCACGGGCGCTCGGTGCTGCCGGTGGCGGAAGAGATCCGTCGCTGGGGCATGGCTCATCAAGCAGCGCATGCGAATCATGTCCAGTCGGATGGCGTGGTCGATGCGCGCGCAGTGTGCGACACCGCTGTTCCCGGGGCGACAACGCCGGCAGCGCACACGGCGGCGGCACCGATCAAGTAGCCTCGGCAGTCTCAGCGATCTGGTTCGGAGGCCACCGACCGGCGACGGTCCAACAGGAAGCGTGCAAAGAACTCGGTGAGGTCGTCATGTGCGTCCAGCGGAAGAACATTCGCGACGTACTGGTCGGGGCGAACGACAACCATCGCCCCCCTCGCACGGTCGATACCACGCAGCACGAAGATGTCCTGGCCGTTCTTCAGGTCGGGGCAGAAGGCCTTCTCATAGTCGACCAGCCCGAAGCGTCCCTTGCGTGGCAGCAGCATCGAGGGGAGCCGATCGACGTCGAGATCGCGGTGTACCTGCTGATAGATCGCGCGGAAGTCGATGACGCTGTCGACGTCGGCACCCTCCGGAGTGAAGCGGCGGACGGGCGATCGCGGTGACTCTGCGAGGAAGTCCGCCAACGCGAGCAGCCGTTCGCCAATCGCATCTGCGAAGGCGTAGATGCGCCATGCAGCATCGGCTCGTGCCACGTGTCCCAGATGCATCGGCTTGGCGTCGGCCAAACGCACGACAGGGGCCGAATGGAAGCGCATGCCGATCGTGAAGCCGCGTGCAAGGTCTTGATGCCTGGGCTCGGCGGTCAGGACCGTTGCTGGCGGATAGTGCGTCGCGACGCCGGCCGTGTACCGCCCGGACTTGACGAAGTAAGCCTGGAGCTCCGCGGGGTCGACACCGCCGAGTTCCGGGCGATCCGGATCCTTCGGCGGCGACGCCATGATCTTCGACCACTGCTTGTCGAAGTCGATGAGACCCTGGGCGATTGCATGGCGTTCCGTGCTGTAGGTCCGCAGCAGTTCGGGCCCGGCACGGCCTTCGAGCACGGAGACGAGCTTCCACCCGAGGTTGAACGCGTCCTGCATCGACACATTCATGCCTTGCCCGGCCTTTGCACTGTGCGTGTGGCAAGCGTCGCCTGCAATGAACACCCGCGGCAGTCGTGAGCCCGCTTGCGCCGGCGGTACATCGTCGAAGCGATCGGTGACGCGCTGGCCGACTTCGTAGACCGACCACCACGCGATGTCCCGCACCTCGAGCGTGTAAGGGCGGAGCACGCGCTGAGCGATCGCGATGATCTTGTCGGCGGTGTTTTGCTCGCGCACCGCGGCGCGGTTGTTCGGGTCGACCTGGCCGAGGTCGACATACAGCCGAACCAGGTAGCCACCCTCACGCGGGATGAGGAGGATGTTGCCCTCGTCGGCCGACTGGATCGCCGCCTTCAACCGGATGTCCGGGAAGTCGGTGACGGCCAGCATGTCGACCACCCCCCAGGCGTGATTCGCAAAGTCGCCGCGCAGCTCGGCGCCGATCGACTGGCGCACCAGGCTTCTCGCGCCGTCACAGCCAACCACGTACTTGGCGCGAACCTCCGTCGTCGCGCCGCTGTCGACGTCGCGCAGTGTGACGCGGACAGGCTCTTCGCCGTCGAAGCCGACATCGAGACTCACGAACTCGAACCCGTAGTCGGGCTTGAGTCGGGTCGGCGACTTGCGCATGTAGTCGAGCAGGTATTCCTGCATGCGTGCCTGGTTCACGATGACGTGCGGCAACTCCGACAAGCCGTCCTCGGTGTCCTGAACGCGGCCAGTGCGCACGATCCTGGAGCGGTCTTCAGGCGAGGGGCGCCAGAACGCCGTCTCGTTGACCCAATAGGCTTCCCGGAGCAACTTCGTACTCAACCCAAAGGCCTCGAACATCTCCACCGTGCGGCATGCAACGCCGTCCGCCTGACCCAGCTGAAGAGGGCCGCTGTGGCGCTCAACGAGTCGGGTGCGGATGCCGGGGAACGTCGAAAGCTGTGCCGCAAGCAGCGTCCCGGCAGGGCCGCTGCCGACGATCAGCACGTCGACGGATTCAGAACGCTGGGCGCACTTGTTGTCGGCGTCGGGAGCCGCTGCCGAAACGTCAGGGTCACCGGGCTTGTAGCCGTTCAGATGGAACTGCATGTTGGTCTCCGATGAGAACGTGTCAGGCGCGCCGCTCGGTCTCTTCCCCAAGGAACGCACCTTGGTCGATCAGTCTTTGCTGGAGGTTCCTTCGATCGATGTCGTGCACCGAGCGGCCGGTTCGGATCGCGAGCGCGGCCGCCGTCCCGGCTGCCTGACCCATCACAAAGCACGCGCCCGTGACCCGAGCGGCGGACTGCCCATCGTGGGTCATTGAAGCGCAGCGACCCGCGACCAGGAGGTTCTCGGCACCACCTGCCGTGGAGCGACGGGGCAGGAGCATGCGATAGGGCAGCTCGTTGTAGCCGCGCGATTCAGGAATCGGGGGCCAGGCCCAGTGCACATCGCCGGCCACATGCTTTTCCAGTGGCCAGCCGTTGACGCCGATGCTGTCGTCGAAGTCGGCGCACTGCAGCACGTCGTCCGCGGTCAGCATGTACTCGCCGATCAGCCGCCGGGTCTCGCGAATGCCGAGCTGCGGGGCGATGTCGAGCACGTAGGCCGCTTCGAATCCCGGAACCTTCTCCCTGAGAAACCGAAGGTAGTCGACGATCTGCCGGCGCCCCTCGATCTCCCCTTCGCTCAGCGACTGCGCATCGGTGCCGTCGGTGGCGGAGCCGTCCGGCTTCTTCAGTTGCGTGACGTTGACTCGCCACTCGTAGGCGTGCTTTTGCGGGCGCACGATGGCGCCGCGGCGCGGAAAGACGAACTCGCCGGCGGCCTCGGCGCTGTCCATCAACGCCGGGATCGTGCGCCAGGCCTCGCCCGCGCGATCGGCATTCACCTCGCCGACCCGGAACATCAGTGTGGGATACAGCAGTTGTCCGGACTCATCGCCTTTCTCGGTTGGAACACCCGCCCACTGCGCCAGGTCGGCGTCGCCGCTGCAGTCGATGAAGCATCGGCCGCGAACCGCCAGTCGGCCCGATTTGGTTTCGAGCAGGACGGCATCGAGCGCTCCGTCGCCGTGCTTGACCACACCCGCCGCGAACGCATGGAACAGCAGCTGGACCCCGTCCGCAAGGAGCAGGCTGTCGGCAGCACACTTGAATGCCGACATGTCGTAGGCCTGGGCAAAGGTCTTGCCGAAGACGAGATGCGGCTCGTTCAACCCGTGGAGGTCGCGCATCCGCTGCAGCAGATCGCTCGCCACGCCGTGAACCACCTGCTGGATGTTGCCGAACACATTGGCATGCAAGCCGCAGAAGTTCGTCACGCCGGCGGCCGTGCCCATGCCGCCCAGAAAGCCGTAGCGCTCGACCAGCAGAACACTCGCGCCGTTTCGCGCTGCGGCGCAAGCCGCGGCGATGCCGGCCGGCCCGCCTCCCAGCACGACGACATCGAATGCGCCGTACAGCGGGACCGAGCGGGAAGGCTCCGCGATGTGTGCCGGAACTTCGTTGAATGTCATGGTCATCTCCACTCAGTCCAGGGCGATCTTGTGTTGCTGGATGATCGGTTTCCAGCGTGCGACGTCAGCGGCCAGCAAGGCGCGGAACTCGGCCGGCGTGTTTCCGACAGGATCCATGTACCGGCTGGTCAACCGTTCCTTGACGGCGGGCTCGGCGAGTACCTGCACGATCTGGTCATGCAGCTTGCTGATGATCGACGCTGGTGTCTTCGCTGGCACGATGAAGCCGATCCACGCATCGGCGCGTACGTCGGGCAGCCCGCTTTCGGCCAGTGTGGGCAGATCGGGCAACGACGGCGAACGTTGAGCAGAGGCCACCGCGAGCCCACGCATCTTGCCGGCCTTGATGTGCGGCATGACGGCGGCAGCCGGCAGAAGGGCCATGTCCACCTCGCCGGTCAGCACGGCGGTGACAGCGGCACCGGAGCCTCGGTACGGCACGTGGACGAAGTCTGCGCCGGTGCGTGCTGCGACGGTTTCCATCGCCAGATGCGAGATCGAGCCCGCGCCGATCGACGCAAAGGTCAGCTTTGCCTGGCCACCTTTGAGTAGGGCGAAGAAGTCTTTCGCACTGCCCGCCGCATGTTTGCTGGCGACGACCAGCACAGACGGCTGCGACACCGCGACCGTCACCGGCTCCAGGTCTCGCGCCGGGTCATACGGCATCTTCTTGAAGAGCAGAGGGTTTACCGCCAGAGGGCCGGCAATGCTGACGCCGATGGTCTGGCCGTCGGGCGGCGCCTTGGCGACCAGATCGGTTCCGATGTTGCCGGATGCACCGCTCTTGTTCTCGACCACCATCGACTGCCCGAGACGTGCGGCGAGCCGCTCGGAGACGATGCGCGCGACCAGATCAGGCGTTGAGCCGGCGTCGAAAGGAACGATCACGTGGACGGGGCCCGCGGGCCATTCCTGCGCGAACGACAAGGGCGATGCGGCTGCGATTGCAGCGCCGACAAGCATCAGCACGAGACTGCGGTGTTTCATGGGTTGTCTCCAGGTGGATGAGATATGGCGTGAGTTGCACGCTCTTGTTGCCGAAAGATTACGCAACGCGCACCATTACGTCCATTCAATGGCGTCAATACGTTCCAGCGGGAAACTAAATAATGGACATGAAGTTGCTGGCCGTCTTCGATGAGATCTACAAGACGCGGAGCGTTTCGCGCGCTGGCGAAAACTTGGGCATTGCGCAGACCTCGGTCAGCTTGGCGCTGGGGCGCCTTCGGCGGCAGTTCAACGACCCGCTGTTCGTGCGCACGGCGGGTGGCATGGTGCCGACGCCCCATGCCGTGACGCTGTTGCAACCACTGCGTCAGGCCCTCGAACTGCTCCGTGTAGCGACGCGCCAGCAGGTGGTGTTTGAACCAGCCTCATCGTCGAGAACGTTCCACATCGCCATGACGGACATCAGCCACCTCGAATTTCTGCCGTCGTTGGTCAACAAGATCGGGAAGCTCGCCCCGGATGTTCACATCAAGGTCCTTCGCATCACGCCCGAGACGCCGAAGTCGCTCGAATCAGGGGAGGCCGATTTGGCCGTCGGCTTCATGCCGGAACTGGAGGCGGGCTTCTACCAGCAGAAGCTGTTCGACCAGGGCTTCGCCTGCGTCGTGCGACGCGACCACCCTCGTGTCGGGCAGCGCCTGACCGAAAACCTCTTCAAGCGCGAGAAGCACGTCGTCGTCACGGCGCCTGGGACTGGCCACGATCTTGTTGAGCAGACGCTGGACCACCGGCGCATCCAACGAAACGTCACCTTGTCGCTGCCCACCTTGCCTGGTGTCGGCAACTTGTTGGCCAACACCGATCTCATCGCAACGGTGCCCGAACGTGTTGCGCAGATGCTGGTGCGGATCGCTCGCGTGAAGGCGCTGTCACCGCCTTTCAAATTTCCGACGTTCTCGATCAAACAGCATTGGCACGAGCGCTACCAGCAGGACTCTGCCAATCGGTGGTTGCGATCGACGGTGGCAGATCTCTTTCTCGACGTTTGAGGCGAGGAATGCCGGACCGGGCAGTCAACTTCAGCCAGGCACACCGGTCAATAGAACCTGCGGCGCGCGCGAGTCCGACGCCGTAGCCGTAGCCGAGATTCGAAGGAATCAGCGCTAGAGTGAGCTCGCGTTCGGTTTTTACGAAGTGATGTTTGCATGCTGAATTTCCGCCACCTGTACTACTTCTGGGTCGTCACCAAAGAAGGCGGCTTTGCCCGCGCCGCCGAGCGGCTGGACATGGCCGTGCAGACCATCAGTGCGCAGGTGCGCGAGCTCGAGAAAGCGCTGGGGCATCAGCTGCTCAAGCCCGCTGGCCGAGGCATCGCGTTGACCGAGGCGGGCGAGGCCGCCTTCGCACGCGCCGAGGAGGTCTTCCAGATCGGGCAGGCCATAGCGGAAGAAGTGCGCGAGGCGGCCAGCAACAAGGTGGTGCGCCTGTCAGTGGGCCTCTCGGACGGCATCTCCAAGCTGGCCGTACACGCGATGCTCGCGCCGATCCTCACCACACCGTCATTGCGGCTCGTTTGCCACGAAGGCGAGGTGCAGCAGCTGCTCGCCGAGCTGGCCATGCACCACCTCGATCTGGTGCTGGCCGGTCAGCCTGCTCCCAACAACAACAACTTGCGGTTGACGAGTGAACGCCTCGTTCAATCGCCGGTGGAGTGGTATGGGCCTGTCGCGCTCGTTCGCAAAGCTGAAGTGGCCGAATTTCCGCAGTCACTGGGCAGGCTGCCGATACTCCTGCCCACCGGCCATTCGGCGTTGCGGTTCAGCCTCGATCGCTGGTTCGAAACCGAGGGCCTGCGGCCACGCATCGTGGGGGAATTCGAAGACAGTGCGTTGATGGCCGTCTTTGCAGCGCGCGGGCTGGGTGTGTTTCCGGTCAGCCGACTCGGCGCCTCGGATCTGGCCCTGATGCACGGGTTGCGACTGCTCGGTCACTCGCCCGGCGTGTCCGAGGAGATCCATGCGATCCGGTCGCGCCGCGGACAACATCATCCGCTCGTGATGCAGCTGCTGGAGAGCGCACGCAGCTGATGGTTTGCTCGGGCGCGCATGTCTGCGCGCGCGCCTGTGCTAAGCGTGGAATGCACAGCGGCAGGTTCGGTTTTTACGAAGTTCCTGTCACTGATTTGCTTCTTTTTCAGAACGCCGATGCCCCTTACCTTCTGGTCACACCTCAACCAAAGGAGAGCTGTGATGCAGGTTCTTTTCAAATCTCGTGATCCACAAGCCGACGAACTGCGGGATGTGGCTCAACGCCGCGCGCGCTTCGTGTTCCGCCGCCTCGACTGGCTGGTCCCGAAGGCCATCGTCCAGTTGTCGGATGTCAACGGCCCGCGCGGCGGCCTCGACAAGCGCTGCCAGGTTGAGATCAGGAGCGACGTCGCCGGCACCGTGGTGGTGGCATCCGTGGCGCGCGACTGGCGCACTGCCTTGGACAACGCCTTGTCGCGGGCCTTGCGGTTCCTGATGCGCCAGTGGCGCCGAGGAAATGACAAGAGATCGCTGCGCCAACGCGCCCTGCCTTTGGTCCACCAAGAGCAGCATGGCTGAACCACGGCTCAAGGAAAACCACTTAAGGAGAAAGTATGAAGTGCCCCAACTGTCCTCAATCTACGCTGGTGATGACCGACCGCCAGGGTGTCGAGATCGACTATTGCCCCACCTGCCGCGGGGTCTGGCTCGATCGAGGAGAGCTCGACAAGCTGGTCGAGCGCTCCGTCTCGGCTGCCCCTGCCAGAAGCGCCGGGGAGAACAACGAAAGACACCCCGGATTCGTC
>Ga0307515_10007452_pt1 | contig 21630 bp, 16 predicted proteins | sample 17_EM_MG_FD_194513 | JGI IMG/M metagenome (GOLD analysis project Ga0307515, IMG submission 194513) | Populus trichocarpa ectomycorrhiza microbial communities from riparian zone in the Pacific Northwest, United States - 17_EM | ecosystem: Host-associated > Plants > Roots > Unclassified | place...
GGGTCCGGGTTTGGCCCGCCAAGACGCTGCGGGTCGGGTTTTTGGACGGTTCTGGAACCGAACCGAACCGTTTTTCCGGTCCGAACCCGGACCGCTGGCGGGTTACCCGGACCCGTTGCTAACACTAGAGATGTGCGCGTGGGCCTATGGAACTATATACGGCTGCCAGCCAGAGATGGACCTATACTTGTCTTTACTGCCTGCTGCTATACCGGTACTATACACACTATCGCTGCGAGTCTGCATGAGAGCCCGCTGGCAATTGAAAGCCTGCTCTAGAGCCGACATCAGAGCCCGCTTGAGAGCCTGCTTGAGAGCCTGCTTGAGAGAGCCACGCTTCGGGAGGAGTAGAGTTTTCCTCCACTGGAAGCCTTTGGCTGATGGCAAACTCTGAGTCTGTGGAAGCTTTGGCTAATGGAAGGCTCTAGGTCTGTGGAAGCTTTGGCTAGTAGAAGGCTCTAAGTCTGTGGAAGCTTTGGCTAATAGAAGGCTCTAAGTCTGTAGAAGCTTTGATGCTAACATTGACGTAGCCATCCTACTTGTCTAAGTGCTTCTGGTACTATGATCACCATCACCGACACCATCACCATCGCCGTCATTACCATCAGCCCCAGCCCAAATGCGCACACATATGCCCACGATCCATGGGGAGCAAGCAGCAGATTCTGCTGGAAAATCTGAGTCGGAGATCTGCTCTCCCCAAGATCCAATTGTTTACCATTTCTACAGAATCTAAGGCTGCAATGGTCAACACCATGGCCGTGAGGCATCGTGAGATTTCGTCGTGGTGGGCACGCTGAAGATACGATTCAGACTATGATATAGACCGACATCATGATTTCGGCCGCCCGCCACCCGCTATCCGCCACCTGCCACATGCCTCACGCCACCTGTCTCACGCCCTCCCGGTGCGTGGCGTCTGCAACTCAACAAGTCTCTGGCTCGAGCATGTAGGAGCATATTCGGGAGAAGTATAATTGTCCACAGGAAGCTTTTGGCCGATGGAATACTCTGAGTTTGTGGAAGCTTTGGCTAATAGAAGGCTCTAGGTCTGTGGAAGCTTTGGCTAATAGAAGGCTGTAGGTCTGTGGAAGCTTTGGCTAGTAGAAGGCTCTAGGTCTGTGGAAGCTTTGGCTAGTAGAAGGCTCTAAGTCTGTGGAAGCTTTGATGCTAATGTTGACGTAGCCAACCTACTTGTCTAAGTGCTTCTGGTAGTATAATTACCATCACCGAATTACCATCGCCATCATCACCATCGCCACCATCACCATCAGCCCCGGACCAAATGTGCACACATACGCCCACAATCGGTGGGAAGCGGGCAGCAGATTCCGTCGGAAAATCTGAGTCGGAGATCTGCTCTCCCCGAGATCCAATTGTCTACCTGTCCTGCAGTATCTCAGGCTGCAATTGTCAACACGATGACCGTGAGGCATCGTGAGATCTTGTCGTGGTGGCTGCACTAAAGATAAAGTTCAGACTATAATATCAAACGACATCATGATTTCGGCCAACATACGCCGCATGCCACCTGCCACACGCCGCATGCCACACTCCGCCCACCACCAAACACTTCCTGCCATACGCCCCAAGCCTCACGCCTCCCGGTGCCTGGCGTCTGCAACTCAGCAAGTCTCTAGATCGAGCATGCAGGAGCATACATGGGAGCATATAGTCAAGTGAGATTGGGAGTGTACAATCGAGTGCAATTGGGAGCGTGCTTGAGAGCGTTCTCGGGAGTGTGCTCCAGAGCGTCTTGAGAGCGTACTTGGGAGCGTACGGTCAATCAGGCTAGGAGTGTCATCGAGTGCAATTAGGAGTGTCCTTGAGAGCATGCTCGGGAGTGTGCTTGAGAGCTTCTTGAGAGTTTACTTGGGAGCATACAGTCATGCAGGCTGGGAGTGTGCCATCGAGTGCAGTTGGGAGGGTCCTTGAGAGCATTCTCGGGAGTGTCCTTGAGAGCGTCTTCAGAGCGTACAGTCAAGCAAGATTGGAGTGTGCCATCGAGAGCAATTGGGAGCGTCCTTGAGAGCATGCCTGGGAGTGTACTTGGGAGCGTCTTGAGAGCTTTCTTGAGAGCGTAAGTCAAGCAGGCTGGGAGTGTGCCATCGAGAGGAATTGGGAGCGTACAGTCAAGCAGGCTGTGAGTGTGCAACCGAGTGCAATCAGGAGTGTACTTGGGAGCGTGCAATGAAGTGCATCTGGCAGCTTGCTTTCAAGTTTGTTGTATGCAGTGATGTATAGTATCCAGTGCACAAAATCGCATGCGTATGATTGTAATCTAGTCAACATTTAGGTCCATAGGACATTCATAGTGCCACGCGTCAAATATGCTATGAATTACCATCTCAAAAACAGCTTCTCTATGAGTTACGCGTCGCGTAAGGTCATTTTTCCCGGTGTAGACTATTGCTTCAACTTGGACATCGTGTGCATGTATGGTTCGGTAATTGAAACAACTGCCAATCATAGAGTAACAGTTCATTATGCAAATTAATGCCTCGCCTTACACGCTATTCCGCTTCCATAATACAATTATTCAGCAACGTACCAATACTATGTCGATGTAGATTATTGAGACTTAGCTCAGCATTAACATCCGAGTCTGACATCGCATTACCTAACTGTTGCCAACCAATACGCAGTGTTGCTTCTGGCTTCATATCAACAGACAATGCCATAATTACTCAGTCACACCAGGCCTAGGCTGAGACTAAGTTTGTTGGCCGGGGAGTGCCCGAGGTTTTCCGCATTCACATCTGACATTGGCTCGACATTCCGCATACTCACAGCTTGGGTATCGACTGCCTAGTCAGCAGGTTGATGTATTCCTCTGTATAATCAGACAGCATTCCTCAGCATGATTAGACAGTATCCCCTACTAGCATCTAGGAATGAATCTGGTTGAAAACAACACACTTGGCAGAAGCAACCTACATTCAATCGGGCAGTGTTGCAGCATCATCGTATGTTAATCCCGTATGATACGATTCTTGCTTATCCAATCGAAACGTGCCGCAGGAATAGCGCTGCTAAGATTTATCATGACCACTCATAGTTTTGAACATGCCAGCGATAAGTGTTAGGCATATCATGTTGCCAAAGCCCCGTGATAAGTATCTGCAATGGTTATTTCAAGTAGCGTAGACACTGCTAAGGGAAGACTCCTAAAAATTCAACGCATCATGATAAACGGAAGCAGTGTGCCTACCATAGCTCGTTTCTGAGCTGATTCCAGTGTTAAAGATTAATAAGCGTTCTCCTTTAACAGTGATAATGGAACTTGCTAAAGTTCATTGAATACGCATCACAGAGTTACACTAGGTCTAGTTAGGTGACATGTATAACATCTGGTCAGGACTTCAGAAGTAAGCCAGTCTGATGTCCTTTAGCGGCGATACATTGAAGTTGGGTAATGATTGAATGCACAGAAACATTTAGAGGATTGACTTAAGATGATGTAGCTATGTTGCCTTAGTAGAGTAGCTTGCATCGGCCATGTGCATAGTTTTCAACCACATTCACTATTCCTGATACTAAGGAGGCATGTCTGATTGGACAGGAGATGACACTGACCCACAGACACAGCAGCCGATAGTCAATATGTGAGTACACAGGATTTTTGGCTCGTCATCTCAGGTGATAAGACCAACCAGGGTACTCCCCAGTCAAAGAGCATTGTCCCAGGGTAAGCCCATCATGACTGAGGGAATTATGAGGTCTGAAGCAACCCTGCTCATTGGTTAGAGTGACTATGCTTTGCAACGCCAGACTCGTATCCAATCGGAGTCAACTCGTCCAATTCTACATTGGCATAGTATCAGTTGGTCGCCATTCCATTCTATGATGCAGGTCAATAAGCCACAAGGTGAGGTATTTATTCTGTGATAAGCAATGCCGACCACGATCGGCTGATGTTTAAACTACTTGTGCCAACGGATTGTGAGATATCTAACTTCAAGTTTCATCTGACATACTATCTGAAATGATATCATATGATGGTAGGCCTGATTCTTATCAGGAGTGTAATGATTGAATACCTCAGTTGCATGACCATGATAACCTATCAGGATCCATGGCTCATTCTTACTGACCCCATGCTGAAATGGCATGAGACGGGAGCAATAACAAAATCATGAGGGATATAGTCATAGTGTCGAAGTATGGGCGTACAAACCCTCGAAGATTACTATACAGAGATGGCTTTACTCCGGCAAAGAGAGGAACATGCTAAAGCCGCAGTCAACAATCAGGATATGGAAGATGATCTTAAATTATTATTAATAATTCTATATATAGTTCTGGAATCATTTCCTCTGTAATCAATCTCCCTGGTCATGCCTTATATGCCTCGACACAGGTTGACACAATCTCAATATGCATTTCAGAAGAATGTCGAAACATTTGGTGATTGAATTGTTCAATTGGAAGAGTAACGTTGAATCCACATCTCCATTGTGGTATACAGTGTTACGCAATCAATCAGTATCAGTTACTACATACAATTGTACTTGTCTACCGGATTGTTACAATTCGATTAATTTTCCGAATACTGGGGAGACTCAGGAGAGGCGTAATTCTGGGAAGTAAGAATAGGAGTTTGCACTGGGAACGTATGAATTTGGCATCTCTTGAATTATGGTCAAGAGGTTGAGTCCTTCGATAAGACGAGGAAAGACAGAGTCAAAATATAGGCGGCTGTACTTAGATTCAATAAATGTTGTATTGATTATTGGGATTAAGCACCCCCATAACATAGATGATATCCTTGGTAGTGACCTGAAAGTTAATACTGGCCTTCCATCTGGGATGGGACAATGTAAGTGTCAGGGGGTTACATTGGTATCAAGTATTATAACCTGACCCCAAACACTTATATTGTATATAAACCCTTCATATCACCTTGTCTTAGCAGTGTATATTTCAGATTCCATAACATAGGAAACAGTTCAACTTTATCCTCATCGTATCATACTCTATCCCAGATACTAAATCTGAGCACTGACTTTGTGCTTGTCATATCTGACTCTATCCCAGATAATATATCTCAGTACCCCATTCCACATCTGTGTCTTCTCAGACACTCGCCTAATCATATGTCAGGCTACTGTCTCTTGGTTAGCATCTCGGATAGTCTGGCTTGCTTCCTTTCCAACAATATGTTTTGCTTCTTTCCCGTGGAAGTGGGCCCACATTTTGATGTTCTTATTCAGTGGATTGGTTCGTCAATGCATTTGGAATCCACTGTATGTACTGGTCTTTCAATAGGCTAAGGTGAACATGACATAGTTTGAATATCCCATGTAGCAGATGATATTTGGCATGTTCAATCTATTACAGAAAACTGAAGATTTTGTATAAGCTAGATTACAAGTGGTTGAACCACAAATAATACTAATAGCTATGAAATACACTGGGCTTAGAAAAGATACTATTTTTCATTGGATTAGGAGAATTGATTCTCAAGAGTCCAGATGTTTGCTTCTATCTGATTTCTGAAGCGGATAGTCATTGGTTGGGAGTAGAACTTCCACTTAACAATTTTTTGAAGAATAGTCGACATTAGTATAAGAATAAGATATCGTAAATACTTGATATTGTTTGAAATTCAACTTTCACTGGTACATTCTGACTGTTCAGTGGTTAAGCTTGTTCTCTTCAGTGCTGGAACACTGTGATCACTTTATTGCAATGTGTTCAGCATACATGTTGCATACAACTATCTTCAGACTTTGGCATCATTGTATTTTGAACCGCCTGGCAATGAGAACATATTGCTGGCATGACAATGCCATGTTGACATAACTTTGAATACCCTCTGGTATATCAATTTAATTCATAAGCAGATTTAAAGCATTACACTCCTTACAAGGGCTAACCTCTGCAAGATAGCAAATGCAAAATGGTACAGATCATAAATTCAACTTTGACATCTCCATAACTGTTTTTTCAGTAGTAGAAATATCTACCAACACATAGCTTGGCAGTGATTATCACAAGTATCAAGGGACCTTATCAAATTGGATTCATTCTCCAGAGTGTCAGAAATTCTGTTAGAAACCAACTGATACTCTTTCAGGGTAGAATATGATATGCATCTGGCTGTGCGAAGCTGTATAGCTCAAGCAAATCAATTGGTTCGCTTTGGACGTCATATCACCAGCCAATACTTGTAATCCCTCCGATACTGAATGTCTTAGTCTCATCTACTCGATGACCACAATGTACGATAAGGATTTCCCTCTCCTGCTGAGTTAGCCTTGATGATTCCACTTGATCTGATATTGTGTTATGTTCACTGCCGTTGGATCTCACTGGAACTGTTACTCTGCTGTGTAATGACTTGGTGCATTCAATAATGCAGATGTGGTTGATAATTAACTGTGTTAGTAATGAAGATCGATCAATTTCGGAGAGTATTCACTGCATCAGCAAAAAACATTTCCTTCCGGGCGGAATGGCTCCGTCAGAGTGGACACGCTCCGTTAGAGCCGACAGAGACACCCTGGTGGCGGATTACTGCGCACCCGACGTCAATGCCACGCGTCGCATTGCATATCGCCCTCCGATTGCCGTTTCGCCATTTCTTCTCACTCTGTTGGTCTCCTATCTTAAACACACACTCTGGTGTTGTGGCCAACTGTGACCATACGTCCGAATGGGTTCTTTGGGTACAGGTTGGTATCAGGATTGGGATGGGTGACGCTGCAAAAATCTCTCCTCGCGTTCCTTCTACAGTAAGCTCGAGGAGAGTGGGAAGGTGACAACATATGATACTACCCAGCCGTGAGGGTCCACGCAATTGCGCGGATCCACCAAATCTCGGACAGAGCGTGTGAGACCAAAAGTTGGGAAAGATCGAGTGTGAATTTTCATTGTATAATAAGAGGAGATGGAAATGAGATGATGGCTATCTACTCTGGGGTCTGCCTAATATATACTCCCCGTCACTCCGTCCACCTCCGTTACCCCTGTATCTTTGGATATGCACTTAGGGACTGAGATTGAGTGAACTCAGAGATGCACTTGAAGGCTGTGTGTTACGGGGGTAACAACACCTATCCAATAATACTTCGCTAAGTACTAAGGGTGCGTACGGCCGTAGATCCTATATCTTAATATAACCTAATCTGAGGATTCCTCGTAACCACTCTGATCGTTATGATTATCCGTTATTGTGTATTTCTGGATCAATTGCTGAAGCTTCCGTTGCCGCTTATTCTCTGGAAAGGATTTCTTTCCTTTATCTAGCTTAATAGGTCTTCTGCAATCTGCGACCCGATGAGTTCCCTACCTATCGGAGGGCCAAGCACAACGCAGACACTCTCCTGCTGACTTCCGTCTCCGGAGCTCGTCTTTATCAATCCCAACTAATTTCGATTCCTTATCGTCACTCGCTACCCTGCTTCGACTTCGGCCCTTTCTCCCGAGAACTCTCTTAGAATCCGAGATAGGATTTATCAGCCCGGTCGAAGTTCTTCCTGTAGCTTTTAAGGCGGCGATCTTTCTTTGCTGTCTAGAATCCCTTAGATATTCTTCACACTCCCTCAGGACCTTATCTTGTCGATCTTCCTCTTGAATATCCCTAGGATCCGGAGATGTAGTTTTCCTATCTACTACCACGGGTTCCTCAGGAGTAACTCCTACCTCAACCCGGGACTGTAGATTATCAATATAGGTAATCAACCCTTGTTCAAGGCCGATAACGGATGCTAGCCACCAAACACAATGCGCCACGAATATTTGTTGAGTCCTTCTAGCGTAGGAGATAATTTTCTCCAAGGCGTATACGATAACGTCTTTATCGTCTTTAAAGGTAATAGTCATATAAATCGTAATGCTTCCGAGGTGCGGGGCTGCCGCTACACAAAGCTAATAGATTCTAGGTATAGATATAATAGATGTAGGTATCATAAAAACGCAATAATAAATAAGGATATTTCTCCGCTGGTAGGTATCGATTTCTCTCTAGCTGTTCAAGCTTGTCTTTTTCATTGTCGGAACAATGCGATCCTTTTATAGCCCCTTGGACATCTTCCTCAACAGTTCGGAATTCCAAATGAGACTATGATCCTCGCTATGTCGTAACCACGTGTCTGCGGGACTTATTTGTTTGCCCCTTAGACACCCTTGCGGCTTATTTGAATGCGCGTGTCGGACATGAACCCGCAACCCGGCTAGCTACGTGTTCATGCATGGTTACCCCTAATCTCAGAATCAGACCATAACTTCAACTTTGACATCTCGCGTTTGATAAGTTTGTTCGGTAGTTAAATCAGGCTTATCGGAATACTAGTTCCGTGCTGATAACATAGAGTATTAATGACACATAAAGTTGCGAGATACCCCTTGCAAACCAATGCAAGGTAATCGCTTCTGGTTTTTACCAATGCCATAAATCCCTCAGTTACATCATGCTTAGGTGGAGGCAATTTTCAATACACCGGGGTGTGCCGCACTGTGTATCCTGACCGTTACGGACAGGCAGTGAAGAGCCCACTTACTCGCGTAGATTAACAACTGCCGTGCTTGCTTGTAAGCATGTCCCGCATAGTTTCTGGATAATGAAAGAAGCTCCCTTGGTGTCTCGATCTACCATCGACTGACAACCTCAGGTACTTCTCGTGACTGATATGAACCCCCGCTAAAAGGCATATCACTGGGCTGTCCACTTGTAGTCTAGGCGTGGTATGCGCCGTCCTTGACTTCCAACAAGTCCCATTATCACTGCTAGCGGAGAACCCCTAACACTGTGATCGAGCGAGTTTGGAGATGCACTTGGAGGCCATGCTCGTGCGAACTTGGAGACCGTAATGGAGGCAGTTCGGAGATACACCTGCAGGCCGTAATCGAGGTGGTCTGGGGATAAACTTGGAGGCCATGATCGAGCAAGTTTGGAGATGCACTTGCAGGCTATGATCGAGCGAGATTCGAGGAGTACTTGGAGGCGGTCGATTTGGAGGGAGGCGCGACGGCAGCGGAAACTCTATTCATTGGTTAACATGTACTTGTGGGAATGTAGAGAGTTGAGTACAACATCCACCGAGAGATGAGAAACTGGCTGGGAGTGGGGGACTGTCGATCTTGGGATGATGCTGTACATGGTGTATGCTGTACTCTGTGTTAACTCATGATTATGGCACGGAGAGATAGAGAGGGATGACTTAACTTCGTGTTCTTAGGTGATGGTAGAGTTGAGCACAAGAAAGAGAGAGATCAGAGGAGATGGGGGAAATCATTGTGAGGAACTGGGACTTAAGAGAGTTTTGTGTGCGAGTCATTTGACCATCACCGATACGGCAGCTGCGAGTCCCGATCCGGCGCGAACTAACACTGATACAAGGTCTTCCCAACCCAATGAGGCAAGTCGTACCCATGATTTCTCATATCCGCTCGTATTCTCCATATCCCTCCCATCTTCATCCTCCATCTCTCTTTCTTGTCCACAACTCAACCATCATCGCAGAACACAAAGTTAAGTCATCCCTCTCTATCTCACCATGACATGATCATGAGTTGACACCGAGTACAGCATACACCGAGTACAGCATCCACCCAAGATTGTTTGTCTTCCCTCCATTCACATGATTATGAGTTGACCACTGAATGTAGCTTCAGCTTCTGGCGTACCGCCCTACATGATTGACCGCCATCAGCCAGCTCTCCATGAGAGCTCAAAGGTAAAGTCACATTGTCACATTCCCACGGTTGCGAGTTAACTAACTGATGAAAAGAGTCTCATCACCCGGTGCGCTGTCCATCGACGGCCTCCAAGTACTCGTCCAGTCTCGCTCGATCACGGGATCCAAGTGAATCTCCAAACTCGCTCGATCACGGCCTCCAAGTGTATTTTCAGACTCGCTCAATTACGGCCTGCAAGTTCGCATGAGCATGGCCTCCAAGTGCATCTCCAAACTCTCTCGATCCCGGCCTCCAAGTGCATCTCTGAGTACACTCGATCTCAGTCTCCAAGTGCATCTCCAAACTTGCTCGATCACGGCCTCCAAGTGTATCACCAAACTCGCTCGATTACGACCTGCAAGTTCGCACGAGGATGGCCTCGAAGTGCATCTCCAAACTCGCTCGATCACAGCCGCAGAGTATATCTCTGAGTTCACTCAATCGTCATCTTCAGGCGCACCTCGAATTGCTCTCAAGCACCGCCTGCAGCCAGTCCAGATATAGCGTGTGTAGATGGGTAGCTATATAGATACATAGATACATAGATACATAGATGAGAATACAAATTGAATACATGACTGTGTTTCGAGGTGCTCCCGGACATGTCGCCGGCGCTTCTAGGTGCTCCGAGGCTTGTCGTCGGCGCTCCCAGGCTTGTTGCCGGCGCTCCCAGTTACTCTGAAGGCCGGAAGGAATGCCCTCCTAGGGTCTGATACTCCTGAAATTGACCCATCTAAGTTTACACTCCACATCCTCTCAGACCACTGACTAAAATACACATTGCTGATGCTATGCAACGTGACCCGTCGCCTGGGCGACGGGTAGTGTGGAATTCTACGTCAGAGGGTACGAGGTTCCGTCAGAGCCGTCAGAGCCGTCCGGAACACCCGGGTGTTTCAGACGGTAACTAGCGTTGTTGCTGATGTGCAATCCACTCATTTACCATTCCAGCAGCTAAGTGACCACTCTGAACATGAAGTTGTCAGTGAGTACTTATCTTTGGTCACAATCAGCACCTGCTGGACCTAGTAGCATTTGTCAGTCATGAGCCAATATATTAAAATTCAATTATATCTCTGAGAATAGTTCTTTAGGAACAAAGAAACACTGAAGAGATACTGTAAGTGAATGAAGCATCAATTTTGCACCAGTTGGTCAGAAATTGATCTGATGATGGTGATAATGGCAATGGTGAAACATAACTACTATAACTACTACAATCACCACAACCTCTACAATTGCTACAAACTCCCAGAGGATCACAAGATGTACTATCTCTCAGAAAATGGATGAGGTGGAATAGAAGGCAAACAAGGATGACAAGTCTCGGCAAGAGAGATTCTGAATGATTGCAAATACACCCTCCCAAATATTTTGAAGGTTATCACACAATAATTCAGTATCCTGCTTCCTCTTAGTGCAACCCTGTATTGACAATCATCATTAAATGTCCTTTGGGACAGGAAGAAAAATTTACTTGATTGCAAGTTTGATGGATAAATATGAACTGACTTGGCATATACAGTGGGAGAACCAAGCATTGACTGCAAAACATCAAAAGCTGTGGAGGGTAGACAATGAAGTGTCAGACTGAAGGTTGAAGCATAGGGACATTTAAGATGCGGCTTTGGGCAAATTCAAAAATGTAGGGTATGCCATCAGCAACGACCCGAATTTCTGTCTGAAACACCCGGGTGTTCCGGACGGCTCTGATGGCTCTGAGGGAATCTCGTACGCTCGGACGGAGAGTTACATGCTGCCCGTTGCCCAGGTGAAGGGTCGCGTTGCATACGTACCTCGTTTACTTTGTGGTGATGTATATGCATCATCAGAATGACACGTGTGTTACACTCTTCGCAGGGGCTGCAGTTATGCTGAAGCCGTTTTTCAGGAGAGTATCAGACCATAGAAGGGCATTCCTGCCAGCCTTCAGCGTAACTTGGAGTGCCAGCAACAAGCCTGGGAGAACCTGGCAGGGCCGGCGACGTGTCTGAGAGCACCTCGAATCACAGTCATGTATTCAGTTTGTATTCTCATCAATGTATCTATGTATCTATATAGCTACCCATCTACACACGCTATATCTGGACGGGCTGCAGGCGGTGCTTGAGAGCAATTCAGGATGCGCCTGAAAATGACGATCGAGTGAACTCAGAGATATACTCCGAGGCCGTGATCGAGCGAGTTTAGAGATGCACTTGGAGGCCATGCTCATGCGAACTTGCAGGCCGTAATCGAGCGAGTTTGGAGATACACTCCGAGATTGTGATCGAGCGAGTTTGGTGATGCACTTGGAGGCCATGCTGGTGCGAAATTGCAGGCCGTAATCGAGCGAGTTTCGAGATACACTTGGAGGCCGTGATCGAGCGAGTTTGGAGATTCACTTGGATCCCGTGATCGAGCGAGACTTGACGAGTACTTGGAGGCGATCGATGGACAGCGCACCGGGTGATGAGACTCTATTCATCAGTTAGTTAACTCGCAACCATGGGAATGTGACAATGTGACTTTCCCTTTGAGCTCTCATGGAGAGTTGGCTGATGGCGGTCGATCATGAAGGGAGGTACGCCGGAAGCTGAAGCTACATTCAGGGGTCAACTCGTAATCATGAGAATGAATGGAAGACAAACAATCTTGGGTGGATGATGTACTCGGTGGATGCTGTACTCGGTGGATGCTGTACTCGGTGGATGCTGTACTCGGTGGATGCTGTACTCGGTGTATGCTGTACTTGGTGTCAACTCATGATCATGTCATTGAGAGATAGAGAGGGATGACTTAACTTTGTGTTCTGCGATGATGGTTGAGTTGTGGACGAGAAAGCGAGAGATGGGGGATGAAGATGAGAATGATATGGAGGATACGAGCGGATATGAGAAATCAGGGGTACGGCTTGCCTGATTTGGTTGGGAAAGCCTCGTGTCGGTGTCAGTTCGCGCCGGATCGGGAGTCGTACCTGCTGTATCGGGGATGGTCAATTCACTCGCACACGAAATCCTCCAAGTCCCAGTTTCTCATGATGATTTCCCCTGATCTCTCACTTTCTTGTGCTCAACTCTACCATCACCTAGGAACACAAAGTTAAGTCATCCCTCTCTATCTCTCCATGCCGTAATCATGAGTTAACACAGAGTACAGCATCATCTCAAGATCAATAGTCTCCCGCTCCCAGCCAGTTCCTCATCTCTCGGCAGGTGTTGTACTCAACTCTCTACATTCCCACAATTACAAGATAACCAATGAATAGAGTCTCGGCTGCCGTCGCGCCTCCCTCCAAATCGACCGCTTCCAAGTCCTCCTCCAATCTCGCTCGATGATAGCCTGCGAGTGCATCTCCAAACTCGCTCCATCACGGCCTCCAAGGGTATCTCCAAACTCGCTCGATTACGGTCTGCAAGTTCGCACGAGCATGGCCTCCAAGTGCATCACCAAACTCACTCGATCACAATCTCGGAGTGTATCTTCAAACTCGCTCGATTACGGCCTGCAAGTTCGCACAAGCATGGCCTCCAAGTGCATCTCCAAACTCCATCGATCACAGCCTCGGAGTGCTCAATTACCGCCTGCAAGTTCTCACGACTATGGCCTCCAAGTGCATCTCGAACACCCTCGATCAAGTACATCTTCAAGGGGCGACCGCGGTAGTACAGACATACAGGGGTAACGGAGGTGGACAGAGTGACGGGGAGTATATATTCAGCAGACCCCAGAGTAGATAGATATCATCTCATTTCCATCTCCTCTTATCATACAATCAAAATTCACACTCTATCTTTCCCAACTTTTGGTCTCACTCGCTCTGTCCGAGATTTCGTGGATCCACCTAATTGCATGGAATCTCACGGCCAGGTAGTATCATATCTTCTCACCTTCCTACGCTCCTCGAGCTTAATGTAGAAGGAACATGAGTCGAGATTTTCGCCGCGTCACCCGTTGCCTTGCAATCCCAATGCAAGTGTGTACGCAATGAACCCATTCCAACGTATGGTCACAATTGGCCACAACGCCAGAGTGTTTGTCTAAAATTGGAGACCAACAGAGCGGGAAGAAACAGCGAAACGGCGATCGGAGGGCGATATGTGACGCGACGCGTGGTTTTGACGCCGGGCACGGAGTCAATCGCCACCGGGGTGTCTCTGACGGCTCTGATGGAGCGAGTCCACTCTGACGGAGCCATTCCGCCCGGACGGAAATGTTTTTTGCGGATGGCTATAGATCTAAAGGATATGTGTACCATGATTCCAGTGTACAATAACAAGAATCAGTTCAGTGGAGTGACCCAGAAGAAAGTTACTTCGCGTATAATTACCAGAACCGATGATTGTACCCTTCAGCAATGCAACTCCACCAGTTGGATGCTGGGAACAGTATTAACTACCACCAGTGCTTAAGCTACAGGTCCATACTACCCTTGAGTTCTTTGGAAATCTTTATAAACAACTCCGCCAACCTCTACAGTGCTGTCAATATCGACTGTTTTCTCAGTGCAAATTGAATTCTTGGCAGATTGTAGAATGAGGAGCAACTAGCGCTTTTACACTGCAAGTATCTTGTTGTAGCAACCCGAAAGATTCCGCAACCACTGCCAAAGATATTCGATCCTACCGTTGGGGCCAGAGATTTCAAGGGTTATTCATAAAACATATAAAAGAATACCTCCCATCGAACACATCCTGCATTATTCAAAATGCAGGGGTCCAAGATTTCTAAACAAAGGGGTATGGTGTGTGCAATGTCAATTGTGCTCAGGTTGGGCAAAGAATAAATAATGTCAAAATGTTTTTCCCTGTAAAGTGATCTGCTGTGTGTAACTGTCCAGTATTGTTAAGTGCCTAAACCTGGGTGGCCACTACAGGAGTAAAATGTATTTGAGTCACTGGAAGGCTCGAGGAGTGTCGGAGAGGATGTGGAGCGTAAACTTTGACGCTTCAATTTCAGATGAGTATCCGACCTTAGGAGGGCATTCCGGCCGCCCTTCGGAGTAACTGGGATCTCTGATGACTGGTAGAGGAGTGCCATGGGAGTAATTGTGATAAGTTTGAGAACACCTCGCAGCGCTGGAGAGAACATTGGGTGCACCTGGGAGCACGTGGGAGCGCAAATCACAAGTCTGGGAGCACCTACGACAAGTCTGGGAACGCCAACAACAAGTCGGGGAGTGCCGCTGACCAGTCTGAGAGGGCCGACGACAAGTCTGGGAGCGCCAGTGACAAGCCTGGAACCACCTCGAATCACTGTAGAGCAGTCTGAGAAGAACTACATCTTTGGGAACGTTGCAGGTGCGCCAAGACATCATCACTACTACTTATCGTTCAACGATTTTTGAAACTCATGTATTCAGTTTGCATTCTCATCTGTAGATCTAGATAGGTACCCATCGAGAGAGTATATCAGGACTGGTTGCGGGCGGTGCTTGAGAGCAGATTGGAAGTGGTCCTGAAAATTAAAATCGAGTGGATTCAGAGATACACTCCGAGGCCATGTTTGAGCGAGTTTGGGGATGCACTTGGAGGCGGTAATCAAGAGTATTTGGAGAGACGCTTGGAGGCCGTGATCAAGTGAACATAGAGATGCATTCTGAGATGGTGATCCAGCAAACGTGGAGATGCACTCGGAGGCCATGTACGTGCGAACTTCGTGGCTGTAATCTAGCGTGTTTGGAGATACACTTGCAGGCCTTGATCGAGCCAGTTGGGAGATACACTTGGAGGTACTGATCGAGCGAGTCTGGAGATATGCACATGGAAGACCATGATTGTGCAATCTTTGGAGGCCGTAATCGAGCGAGTTTGGAGATGCACTTGGTGGGCGAAATCGAGCTAGTTTGGAGATACACTTGGAGGCAGCAATCGAGCGAGGTTGGAGATGCTCTTGGAGGCCATGATCATGCGCACTTGGAGGCCGTAATCGTGCGAGTTTGGAAAAGTGCCTAGAGGTGGTTGATGGATGGCATGCCAGGTGCTGAGACTCGTTTCATCAGTTAGTTAACTGGCAACCGTGGGAATGTGACAGGTGACATTACCTTCGAGTTCTCATGAAGAGCTGTCTGATGGGGGTCGATCGAGTAGGGAGGCACGCCGCAGGTTGAAGCTAGATACAGGGGTGGACTCGTGTTCATCACAATGAAGGGAAGTCAACTGATATTGGGTGGATGTAGTAGTCGGTGTATGTTGTACTCCGTGTATGCTGTACTTGGTGTATGCTGTACTCGGTGGATGCTGTACTCGGTGTATGCTGTGCTTGGTGTATGCTGTGCTCAGTGTGAACTCATGATCATGACAGGGAAGAGATAGAGAGGGATGACTTAACTTTGTCTTCTGCAAAGATGGTAGAGTTGTGGACAAGGAAGAGAGAGACGGGGGATGAAGATGAGACCAATGTAGAGGATATGAGCGGGCATTAGAAATCAGGGGTACGACTTACCTGTGTGAGTTGGAAAGACCTGGTAACGGTGGTAATATAGGCCTGATCGGGACTCGTACCTGCTGTATCGGGGATGGTCAATTGATTCACACATGAAATTCTCTGAAGTCCTAGTTTCTCATAATGATTTCCCCCATCTGCTCTCATCTCTTTCTTTCTCGTCCTCAATTCTGCCATCATCTAAGAACACGAAGTTAAATCATCGCTCTCTATCTCTCCATGCCATGATCAAGAGTTAACACCAAGTACAGTATACACTGAGTACTGCATATATCGTGTACTGCATTATCCCAAGATTGGCTGTCTCCCGCTCCCAGCCTGTCTCTCATCTCTCAGCCGACCATGTTTGTACTCCATTCTCAACATTTGCACAATTCCGAGTTAACAAATGAATACAATCTCAGCTCCCATTGCGCCTACCTACCGAACTACCGCCTACAGATTGATCGCCTCCAGATTGACCGCCGCCCAGTACACCACCAATCTCGCTCGATCACGGCCTCCAAGTGAATCTGCAAAGTCGCTCAATAACAGCCTCCAACTGTCTCTCCACACTAGATTGATTACGGCCTCCAAGTGCATCTTCAAATCCGCTCGATTACAGCATCCAAGTGCATCTCTAATCTCGCTTGATCATGACCTCCAAGTGTATGTCCAAATTCGCTCGATCACAGCCTCCAATGGAGTCTCTAAACTCGCTCGATTACGGCCTCCAAGTTCGCACGATCGCGGCCTCCAAGTGCATCCCCAAACCCGCTTGATCGCAGGCTCCAAGTGCATCTCCAAACTCACTTGATCACGGCCTCCAAGTGTATCTCCAAATTCTCTCGATCACAGCTTCCAAGTGTATCTCTAAATTTGCTCGATTACGGCCTCGAAGTTCACACCATCACGGCATCCAAGTGCATCTCCACACCCGCTCGATTACAGCATCAAAGTACATTTTCAAATAGCGATGGTGGGTGTACGGAGATACAGGGGTAATGGAGGTGGACACAGTGATGGGGAGTATATATTCGGCAGACCCTGGAGTAGATAGATATCATCTCATTTCCATCTCATCTTATCATACAATGAAAATACACACTCTATCTTTCCTGACTTTCGGTCTCACTCGCTCTGTCTGAGAGAATTCGTGGAGCCACCCAATTGGGGGGATTCTCAACGCTGGGTAGTATCATATCTTCTCACCCCATTCCTACGCTCCTTGAACCTAAACTGGTCTTTCACATGTATTCTGTTTGGATGTCGCGAGAGGTGCAGCTGGTTCTTGATGGTGGGCTCTCTGCCTTCTAGCTCCATCGTTTCAACACAACGGTCTCCAAAGTGGTGCATCTCTATGTTCTCTCAATGGGCGTGTCCAGGTGCTCGTCCGAGTTTGCTCGAGTACCATCTGCGGCCAGATGCGCCGTATGTATATATATACAGAGACTTAAATAATAAATGCCATATTGTGATGTAGCGAATCTTCTGTCTGTAACAAAGCCGAATATGATAAGATAAAATGCCTTGGGGTAATGTAAGAACCACTGCTGTGAGAATATGACAACAAGTCTCCCGCAGTGCTCTCGAAGTTTCCCTCAGAGATGCGTGGCGGTTCCATCTGCTCTTGAAGTCTCCTGCAGATCTGCGCAGTGGTCTAAGCAGCTCCAAAATTTGACTATTCTGTAGGTTAAATCTTGTAGCATCATGAATGCACCTCCATAACTGCAGGTGCTTTCAGGAGCACCTGAGAATGCTCATGGAGAGTTTCAGAGCACATTGCTTAGCTCCAGGGGGGTCTAGGAGCATCTGGCAGTATTTAGATGCACTGATGAGGTCGTCTGGAGTGTCTGGGAGGATTGCATGTTGCTTCCGGACCAATTTAGATTTTGCCGATGTGCACTTTTTGCCGTATAGAATTTCAGATGGAGGCTGCACCTGGTCTGCTCAAAGATATGCCTCAGCTTTTGTGGCTAGGCTGGGCAGATCCACATGTTAGGGGTTCTCCTTTAGCAGCAGCAATGATACATGTTTGAACGAAGCAGGTACATGTGACAAATAAATGGAGATGTTCATATGTGAAACGCCTACCTGCAAATACGTCAGCATGTTTCTCAGTCAAGTGATTCTTAGTGGGATAACACTTGAGCCGCGTGTCGATCAATTAGTGAAGACTATAGTCACACTAACAGATTGACTTATCATGATTCACTTATGTCTCCATAACTGGGAAGTGAAAAATCTTCAGCTGTGCGCATAATTATTGGCCACACCTATTAAACCTTGTCTAGCGTGATAACACATAGTTAAGTTGTGATTATGCAGAATTACGTGTGCAGCAGACAGTATTCCAATATGCCAGTACGAGGGATCTGCAGGCTCATGCGCTAAGCGGTGAGACCACCTGCGGCACTCCCCGGTCTACGGAACGTCGAGGCCCAAGCAGGCAGTGTCTCAGGGATTAATGATATTGGCTTAAGATAAGAGGCCAGAAGCAAACCAGCTGATTGAATTAAGACTATATGAATTGCGACGTTATGGTTGCTAACAAAATACAAGGTTGACGTGTCATTATCTATGGTAGCGGAGTATCAGTTGGCTGCCGATTCAATCTCTGACGCAATCCTGAATAGCAATATCAAAGGCAAGGCATTGATTGGTGACAAGCTACTGAAACATATTGTGATAAGCACTGATAAGACTACGGTCGTCAGATGTTCTAGCAATTGAACTAATGGGAAGCAAGATGTCGAACACGAGGTTATGAGCTATCATTATTTGTGTTTGATATCATGATCATGAGGATGGCCCTACAGGGGAACTTAATGTTTGAAAACCACTCATGAATGAATACGACAACCAAGGGGAACTTGTGGCACTATCAAGGGAGCACTGAGGATGGTCCCGAGATAAGCTAACAAGCAATAATGGTGTCATTACGGAAATCCGAAGGCAAGCTTGACCTGAGGAACCAATGATAAAAAGCTGACATCGTCCCCGATCATGAAAAGAACCAAGCTCCACCAGGAATCCACACTCAGACATTACCAGTGAAGAACACCTTAAAATATTATTAAGAATTCTATCTACCTTTTTACAGAATTACTTCCCTATTCCACTTGGATGAATATGCGCTTTATGAGTTTGTGGAGACCAACACATTCTCGGTACGCGCACCAGAGGGCTGTTGCAACTTTCAACGATCTGATTATATACTTCAATGAGTGGAGTTTAACGCTCCTCACCCAAGCACTTTCGTACTCGGCCATTATCGCAGGGGTTAGATACGAGGTGCACAGGTTCATCACCACCGGTCTATTGCCCGACGAAGAGTGGTCTGAAGAGTGACCTCGGACTGACAAGGAAGAGTGGTATACTCATATTCTTAGAGGAATCAGAGATATAGTTTGGGAAGACGAGGAGTATTGGACAAGGAGACTGGCGGCTGTATTCAGTCTAACAAATTGTGTATTGAAATTGGCACTTAAAATACCCCCGTAACTGGATAATATTTTAATACTCCGCGTAATGAACTATTTTCAGGATTGCCAACAGACGTACTGTTGTATTACAAATGCAGAACGAACTTGCAACGAGCATTGTAACAGAGTCAACTGCTATTGCATTCGTTGCACCATACAAAGAACCGTACGAGACACCGAGAGAGAAACTTGCAGGTTATGTGATAACAAGGAGTGGTGTTACATATCCGTCAGAACCGGGCAGTTCTAAGGACCACAATTATACCGGATTACTAGGATCTGTCAGGAACATTGCCCAATCACTGGTTGTGAGTGTTTAATCTGCAGAGAACACCACAAAGCGTCTAGATACGAAGTAGACGTATTAAAAATACCCAATAATCACTCATCAATTATGGTTAGAGATGGCTATGCTGAGGCGCAGGCCTACATATTGGAGCGGGGCCTTATCCCAGAAACCATCCAGGGTCGAGAAGAGGAGCTCAGACAAGTCTCCAGCAGCTCAAGAGATACCAGCATGGTGCTGGCAGTATCAGCAGAGGCTGGAAGCAGCAGCAGGACAGATTTGCCCAATACAAGAAGGCGAGGAACCAGAAGAGGACACACTAGGATTAGGAGAGGTCGAAATGCAAGAACAGGATCCGGTTCAAACCAAGTAGCAGGAACTCACACAGCAAATGGTACACATAGTACAGGCCTGCAATGGGGAGAAGGGACTGATAGATGACGAGTTCGTCGCTGTTCGACAGCATTTAGAGCTGTTGGAATTGCAGATATGCACAGAGAAAGCCAGATTAGAAGGAGAAGTCTCTTGAGTTGGAGCCCAAATGTCAATCCAGCACGCAATGATTAACGAAATGCAGCAAGGGATTTTGATCTTGCAAAAACATGATAATGTTATAAACAAAGAAGCCAGAGACATTTTCCAGGGAATTCACAAGCAACCATAGGATTCCTTAAACAAGGAAACAGAGAATGGATCAACGCTGTTGCATCATTGAAAATCCATTATGAAGTTACAAGATGACTTGAAGATATTACAAACGTCAAATATTGCCCTTAAGACCCAACCTGACGAAATGGACAAATTTATAAAGACGTTACCTACCAAAGATGAACTGACAGGTCATGCAAAAGTGATGGACAAAGCTTTAGGAAATATCCTGGAAGTTAGTACTGGATTAACCGTGCAGATAGAGGAGTATAAAATGTCCGGAAGCACTACTCATGCACCAAGGTCAGTCCAGGCAGGACCTAGCTATATGCATCCAGATAGGAGACCTCAGGTGGAAGATTATGCGTATGAGTCCAAAAACTCCCTCAATACGCGAGACGATGTCAGACAACTTTATGATCATCGGGGAGGAGCAGGAAGCAAGTCAGAAGAAGAGGATCCAAATGTTCCTGAAGATAGTCCTCCAGAACCAACAAATCCTCCAGGTCCTCCTAATCCTCCAGGTCCTCCATATCCTCCAGGTTCTCCATATCCTCCAAGACCTCCTAATCCGCTGGGCCCTCATAATCCTCTCGGACCACCACTGTCTGGAAGACAAAGAAGGAAACCTAAAGTAACACCAATTAAAATTAAGGATCTTTATCCATTTGAGGGAAAGCCGGGTAAAGACTTTGATGCTTGTTGGATTATAGTGCAAACCTTTATCCAGGATCAACAGGAAAAATTTGATGAATCCTGAAGAACTATTAACTGGATAGAATGGTTTCTAAAGAAAAATGCTGCCGCATGCCATGTTCAATGGGCAAGACAGGCAGTGGCCGGAAAGTTCCCGAGATCTTGGACCACATATCAACATGATGTGATGTTGAAGTTCGAGGATAAAGAAGCCCGCAATGAAGCATATACAGACCTGGACACAGTCCAATATAAGGGAGATATCCAGGATATGTTCAACAAAATCCAGATCGATAATGATAAGTGTCAGTTGACAGGGGCTGGCCACATCAGCAAAAAACATTTCCGTCCGGGCGGAATGGCTCCGTCAGAGTGGACGCGCTCCGTCAGAGCCGTCAGAGACACCCCGGTGGCGGATTATTCCGCGCCCGG
>Ga0307515_10007453_pt1 | contig 21628 bp, 26 predicted proteins | sample 17_EM_MG_FD_194513 | JGI IMG/M metagenome (GOLD analysis project Ga0307515, IMG submission 194513) | Populus trichocarpa ectomycorrhiza microbial communities from riparian zone in the Pacific Northwest, United States - 17_EM | ecosystem: Host-associated > Plants > Roots > Unclassified | place...
GTGGTTGCTCCCCTTTTTCATCCGAATAATCATTGCCTTTCAAACGCCCATTCAGATTCGCAGCTAGCTAACATCTCATTACACCTGTGTTAGATATCACAAATCGAGCCAAACAACATTGGAATTCCATTTCATCTTCTCACCAGGAACGAATAATCAGCAAATACAAGGAGCGCCTCCAGCTTCATTGCGCCGTTGATGAATTGTGTGTTCCTGCTGTCGTTGGCCCTGATGAGATGGGAGATGGAGTAAATGACTTCGACACCATGTTTGATTGATATTTTTCAATCCCTTAGTTGGGTTATTGTTCCAGTGTACCTGCGTTTATGTTTCAATCTCTCGCCTTGTTCTTTCGTTTCCTTGATGTAGCGAGGCACAAAATACAATGTTGAAGAAGATGACAGCTAGTATGATTCAGAAGTGATAATGAACAATAATCCATGCATCATATTCGCTGTTGAGGGAAGTCGATTGCTCATGTACATCTGAAGTGTCACAGATAGCGGCTGCAGTCCTCCGAATGAATATCCATAAGAACCCAGGCATCTCTGAGAGTTTGTTTGTGATTCCTGCGTTGGTTCGGCGACACTTCCAGGTGCACCCAAAGTTCTCTCCGGCGCTCCAATGTGCTCCCAAACTCATCACAATCACCCCCATCGTATTCCTGGATCAGTCATCGGAGATCCCAGTTACTCCTGTACCTGTCGCCAGAGATCCCAGTTACTCTGAAGGCCGGCCGGAATACCCTCCTAGGGTCTGATACTCTCCTGAAATTGACGCTTCTAAGTTTGCACTCCACATCCTCTCAGACACTCCTGGAGTTTTCCAGAGACTAAAATACATTTTGCTGATGTGAAGAAAGAAAACACCGCTCTGTGTTTCCCAACATTCAAAAATGGGGATGGCGTCCAGAAACTCGTGGATAGCATTCCAGATGATCAGACTCTCGGGGAGTGGGAACTACACACTCTTGAGGATATGAGATGGAATGACAATCACCAATGCCCTATCAAAGACTGGAGTCAAGATATCATCAAAAGCATGTGATGGTTGATGCGGCAGCCAGCATTTGCCGAGCATCTCATTAACGCCCCTCAGCGTTGCTTTAACAGCGATACGCCACCTAAGCACCTCTATACTGAAATGCCCACTGCGGACTGTTGGTGGGAGACACAGGTAAGGAGAGATACTCGAGGATAATAACGCGCTAATCAATGTTAAGTCAACGATCAGAGTGGGTTATAAGCTGGTTCCTGTGATCTTCATGTCTGACGGAACGCATCTCTCAAATTTTGTCGGCGTCAAGACAGAGTGGCCTGTATATATGACAATTGGCGATCTATCTTCGAAGATCCACCAGATGCCCTCAATATACAGCGTTGTAATGGTCGCTCTCCAGCCGGTTCCAATCAACAACCACAATATTGCTCAGAAACGGTTTGATGAGCAGCAGCAAACAAACTGAGAGGTGCTGAATGAAGTTCTCTGGCAGGTACTCCAGCCTGTCACCTTCAAAACCAAATCCCAGTGCCTAGAGCGGGTATTACAACATTCTCTTTCCAGCTGGCAACTTCAGGTGTTGCAATCCAGTTTTCGCCGTATGGCTTGCAGATTGGCCAGAGTATAGCGACCTACATCATCTCGAGCGGCATGTCTGTTTTAGGTGGGAGTGTCCAAAGAACACACTTGGAGAATATGTCCCTTCTGACAAGAAACACCCCCGGCGGGATCAGAACCTATATAGAACGCTCAGCGATGCAAATACCAAGCAAGGCAATGTTGAACTCTCGTCACGCCAAGATCACCAAGGATTCAATGAGCTTTGACATATTCACTGCATCATGAGCAACCTCCCAAAGCCCGACCTCCTCCATTCAATTCAGATCAGCATGCTTGATCACCTCCAGAAGTTAATTATCCACTGCATGAAGACGCACGAACGGCTCGACAAGTACAATGCAATCTGGTTATCCGTGCCTGCTTACTAAGACCTCACACCAAAAAATAAGCCATATGAGGAAGTTTCTCAGTGGAATGGAAGGAGATGAAGAAAATGAGCCGGTACCTACTTGGAGTGGTAACCCAGTCTCTACGAGGTGGAAACCCTGCTCAGCGTCCCATATTCAATTGCGTAATTGAGTGCACACAGCCATTGTTAGAAATCTATATGTATGCTCAATATGAATCTCACCATGATGCAACATTGGGCTACATGGAGGCCACCTTGCGTCATTTTCACTTCTTCATAGATGTTTTCTTACTCGGGCGAGCCGGCAAAAAGGTAAAGGCAAAAGCCAATGCCCTGATAACGGAACTCGTGAAGAAGTGAAAGGTTGACGAGGAAACACATGCCGAATCTTGGACGCCATCCAAGAAGAGGCGCGAAATAAACACCTGGTGGGATTATATCAGCCACATGATAGATGTTCCCAAGGAGTTAGATGCCGACTTCAACTTTCCGATGATCCACTGGATGTCTCAGTGGGTCGAACAGATTTATTGATATGGAACCGTGCAACAGCATTCTGCCGAGAGACATGAACGAGAACATAAAACGAACCTCAAGGCCAGTTGGAACGCCTCCAATCATGATCTCAACTACCTGCCACGAGTAATCACCTTTCAGCGTAGCATTCTCTGCTTCTACCTCAGAGAGCTCAATCCCCAAGCCCTCGCTCAGCATTGGGAGAACAGCGCTGCCACCTGCAAAGTCCTCCCTTCCGGTACTGATCTGGCTGCCCCCCTGAGCTCCCAGTCATATGCGAAGCCCAGATTCATGGAACTCCAAAACTGCCGTGATGGAAAGCATGGTGACGCTATGATCAAAGACTGCAGAGCATTACTCGACAATATGCCAGACGCAACGCACTGCGTGGCAATATACTGCGGCACACAGGAGTTTATCAAGCATAAGAGTTGTAACAAGGCGTATATATCGGATGAACAACTGCACGCATTGGAGCTCTGTATTTACCATGGTAAGAAAGTTCAAGTTGAGGGTTTAGATGGCGAACGCATATCTCAGATGTGTTGATGCACAGGAAGCCAGAGCTGGCTTGGAGGGGATTGACAAAATGACTGGGTGTGGGTAAAGCAATGCCTGGGGAAGTGTTATGGCACACTGAATGGGCGTCTCCCATGGCAACTGCAACAACTATTCAAAATCAAGCTCCTAAATGGGGATGGAGCTTTCTTTGAGTACTGGTTAGCCCTGGCGCTAACCACAATACCTGAAAACTCGGGTAACTTTGATTGTGTCTCGAATGATGTACAAGTGACAAAAGCACCGGCAGCTGTTACTTTGCCAGTTTCCAGCGTGGGAAACATCGTCGGCTGCACGCACGTAATTCCAGAGATCGCTACTAGTAGTAAAACAGGAGACAGGAAGAATGAGCGATGGATTGTCAATAGCCACATAGATCTGGTGACTTGGAATAATGCGTATAATTTGTAACGAGAGAATTGCATTTTGTGCACAAGTAGAAGGAACGCGAGGAGAGATTTTCACAGCGTTACCCATTACATTGCAATCCCAAATCAAGGGTGTACCCAATGAACCCATTCTGATGTATGGTCACAGTTGGCCACAATGCCAGAGTGTTCGTTTGAAATAGGAGACCGACAGAGTGAGAAGAAACAGCAAAAGCGCGCTCTCAGGGCGATATGCAACGCGACATGTGGTATTGACACCGGGCGCGGAGTAATCCGCCACCGGTGTATTTCTGAAGGCTCTGACGGGGTGCATCCACTCTGACACAGCCATTCCGCCTGGACGGAATGGTTTTTTGCTGATGTGTACAGAGGTCTACCGGAAGCTTGCTATGAGCTGTCCATGTACACATGTATGCATAGTGCGGGCTAATGTTGATTTGTACTTTTGTGGATGTATCATTTTACCTCACAATGAAATACACACTCTATTCTTTCCAGCTCTTGGTTGCATGTACTCATGTAGAGCTTTTGTTGATCCATGCAATATGTGTAGTTCCTCAAGGCTGGGTGTTCTATCAAATCCTGTCACCCTCTTCTTATGCTCCTCCAGCTAGAACTGTTCCCTCCAAAATCCCCTTACACTGCTGCAAGAAGTATGGTGGAATGTTGAAGATAGGCCTTCTGCCTTCTAGATCCACTGATTCACCACTACAAATCATGGGGTATATCAGTAGCAGTTGAGTAAGTCATAGAGCCTCACTCCTTTTGCTACTGTGTTCGTGATTCCTTTCTCCATTCCTCTTCTCCACCTTAATGTCCCTCAACAGAAACTACCCACGGAGTGGCTGGATAGTCTATTTAGTAGAATATTCACCTGGATACAGACAGTCATTGATGTGGAGGGTGGCATGGCACCATATGTGTGGTATTTGGTAGAGAAACCAGGTGGTGCATTCAGCTTTTTTCCTTCACACAAATCAAGTCATAGATATCACTAGATTATATTTACATGTTCTAGCACAGCGAAATGGCTGCCAGGACTTGATATCATATCTGGAAGTGTGCCCAACTTTTGGTACCCTCCAAGCACTTGAAAGCCAGGGGTAAGGTATACCTGGGAGTTGAGCTGGCGATGATCTATCTGGGTACCTCCAAAGGGCGGCAAAGCCGCCACCGTAACTTGTAATATGTATGCGTGAATACCCCTACTGCTTTTTAATTTGTAAAGGAAAAAAGTAAAGCTGTGATATTTAGTAAGATTTTTTGTTAGTGGGTAGGATATCTCCTGGCCAGAAAGTAATGTACTTTGCTGGTGCACCGGTGTGAGATGGTATCTCCTGACCAGAAATTGGTACACTTTGTAGGTGGGATATCTCCTGCCCAGCTAGTACAGGCGGCGAAGCTGTGTAGCTAACACCCCTGGCCCAATATCAACTCGTGCCGCTAGAAACACTCAGGGAAAAGAAGTTTCCAACCATCTTGAGACCTAAATAGAGTGGTAGATGAATTCTTTGGACGCCCGAAAGTAGTCTGTTAGTCAAGAACCCTTTTTTGGACATAGGAGAATGGAAATTAGATGACAAAATGCAGGTATAGGTTGAACTTTCAAGGCGATTGTTAATTTTTTCCTAGGCTAGTGGCTTCATACTCCACCACTGCCACCACTTTGCCGCCAGAAAGCATCCAACCCACCAAGTATATCACTTGCCAGGCAGGAGACATCACACCCACCAGCCAAGAATCTTTGACTGGCAGGACGCCCGCCCACCCGAACAAGTTGCCCTCTTGGTCAACTGGACGTCCTCTTGGCTAAGTAAGAAACTTAGCCGGTGGGGTAGAACAAACATTTCAGTTCAGCATTAAACTATTATAGTAAACTATTATTATTGTAACTGCTATCAAAGAGTTTAGGTCTAGGGCACTTTACCACCATTCACATCTATCTTGCCTTGCAACGGGCTTAATTCCTGAAAGACTAAGGTTTGTACCTTTTGCTCTATCGCTGAAAGACAATCCGCGAAAAGCAAGGAAGCAGAGCGGGCTTTGCCAACTGCAAAGAATTCATCACCCGGTAGAATCTCATCTTGCCAATAGGCTGCTGTCGAAACTGCTCTAAAAGTGCTAGTGTATCAAGGTACCATTCAAGAGACCTCGTAATTAGCTTTTGGAACTTCAAAGAGTTTAGCGGCGGGGCGCCTGATCCGATTGATGTCATCAGTGAGGACATAGTCTACCAGTACCCCCGGCCACGTTGTATCTGGACTTAGCGAACGAAAGTTCATCTTCTCAAGTTCCTCGGCAAAACGTACATATATCTTCGGCGCCAGAGGTTCATCTACTCTAGCCCTTTTGTAAGCTTCCGTAATGTTCTCGAACAACAGTCGGGATTTACCGGTTCTGGAACCATGGTCGCCGGGCCGGGAATTGATGACCTCCTCGATGGGCTGCTGCTGAACGATCTGATGGCAACCATCTGCCGCTTGTTGAGTTCTGTGCTGGTAGAGACTCGCATCCGTGGGATGGTGTCTGGGATCTGCTAGTTGCCTAGCTTTTCAAGGCTGACATTCCTTAGCTCTCAAATTCCGTGATCTTGGTGGGCTGATCTTTGCGGCTCACCAGGCCAACTTTGAATGGAGGTAAGCGGTAGCTGGGGGAGAAGACCCAAGATCTCAAGGTATTCGCCTATGCTACAGAATGAGTGTCAGAAATTATCCATTATCGCTGATTGCGACAATGGAACTCTTCCACCCAATGTGCATACTGGATGGGAATGATTGGAGGTCCCTGATTAGGACTACATTCTAAAGGTATGCCCAAAAGCTCGCCTTACGCTGTATTTTGAATTGCTGCCCTTGGACAAGGTATACCGTCCGCTGAGTGAGTTGCATATCCGGTGGAAATGGGTGGTAAAAGGTCACACAACGGTCACCACTCTCTCGTATTTGTTGCGATATGGAGAGGAGAACCGTATGTGTGTATAGACGTAGGCACAGAGTAGAGAAAGGAGAAAAACTCGGGATATATACAAGAAAATTGTGTGTCTTGTGCCTTGCTTACGGTCAGATCATGTCAGGTCCACGCATACACGCAACAGTGACGAAATGATTAAGCGAGTGACGGATTCGTGACCGATCGCGAGTGATTGGACTTGAAACAACTGAACCGCTGTCGTATTGTCTTTACTTCGCCAGAAACATTTACGGGAATTCCGTATTCGGTAGTCAGGTTGTAAACACTTTTTAGGTGTATGATATTGATAGGAGATTCCCTGATAAGCGGTTGTATGAACACTGCTGTTGTGAGGAGGCCGGCGTCGAGGATTACAAAGCTACGGGTTTATAACTCTGCAGAAAGCTGTTAGACATGTAGTGAGCGCGCAGACAATCTAAACTAATACGTTATTTATTATCACCTAACCTTATATACGGGGGAGGTGCGTTGAGGTACTGGTGATGGTACCAGTCGGAAAGATGTGGTGAATGGGGGGGGATCGGAAATGAAAGGAGTGATGTGCAAGGGAAGAAGAGAAAGAGTGTGCTTTGACATGGCCTTCTGTTGTGTTGTAACATTGTCACATTGTCATCCTGCGCTTGCTTATTCTTGTTCTACGTTTGTTCTACGCTAGTGACTCTGCTTTTTACATTGCTGTCTCGCTTTTATATTCTCTTCTTCCTTCGCTTTCCTGTTCAATTCAATCCATCATTCTTCGAGCCAAGGTGTTCTTTCTTCGTGTCCGCGATTCTCCAGATGCGGTGTTTTCTCTGAATGGCGTCTGTTGGATTTGGCCTACAGTACTAGCTCTAACAAAGAAAAAAACACAGCACGGACAGCCTCAGGAACTTAAAAAGAACCTCCAACCTCAAGATTGCAGAACCCTGAGTGAAACTCTGAAGTTAACAGTCTTACGCGCTAGCCAATTGCGCCACAGGGGATGTTAATGTCTATTCTTTTGACTCACATACAAGGGCAATTCTTAAAGCATTATTCAAAGCCCTTGAATGTAACAAAGCATATCCGTACTAGGCAGTCGAAGTTGAGACTCCCGAGTTTATCTGGTGCGGCGGCTAGAGGGTTGCTTGGAGGTTGCTGTGTGTGTATGCTTGGGTCTAAAGTACCCGCTGATGGCGTGCATATCCGTGCCAGAGTCTTTGAAATGCTACCCATCCGGTGCGGATCGGTAACCAGGGATGTAGGTAGCGTGCAACGTTGCAAATAGGTAGACCAAAACAACCCAAAACGATATATAGAGTACGCAATATATATAAGATAACAACCATGCTTCAACAGCCCTTTAGTTGTAGGTATTGCTAAACAGATTCCTTGTAGAGACCGCATGCTTCACAATCTTGTGCATTACCAAAGAAGTGATCAAAGGAAGCCAAAGGGAGCAACCACAAGAGTCAAGACAGACTCAGTACGCGATAAATCAGGAGAAGGGGGAGGGGAGGGGGGCTCAAGAGAACGCGCGACACGTGAATTTAAAACGGGGACGGACGGACCGTAGTTCGATCATACCTGTTCACTTAGTCTTTGCATGAAATGTAAGTATTTGTAGAGAATTTAGGTACATATTGCGAGGTGGTTTTAATTGAGTGATTGATTGGCAGGCTCGTCGTATCCTATGATGTGTAGTAGCAATACTCTCGTGCCCAGACTTTTTCGCCTCGCTCGCAAGCTCCGAAGTGAACCCGGAAAGTCTGGTATACGAGAGCATACACTATGGGGGGCTCGAATAAGTACATAAGCCTCACATGGGTTTGAAGTGAGGCTATCATGTTTTATTAGGTTGATGTGGTGCTGTTTCAATTTGCAAGCTGACATGTGGAAAACCAATTTGTTAGCAACACCGAAATGTAAGACTGTCTGATTTGACAGTAGCACAAGTCTGGGAAGGTTGGTAGAGTTGACAGGCTTACAGTAGTGTGTAATGCTAGCACAGTGGTTAGGTTAATAGGTTTAACAACCTGACATCAACCTGTTGGTAGTAGAGGGTGTTGCTGTGATGAGAATTTTTTTGGTTACAGTGTAGAGCTGCAGATTTCACCAGCTTCCCATCTTTGCTGCTGCATATAGCAGCAAGTGTTGGAATTGGGAAGATGGATTTATCACTTTTAGGATCTACTTTCATCTCCAGATTACATTCCCACTGCTTCCATAATTTTATGTGTATACATGGGTGCGAAGCATGCAGCTGCTGTATATGGTGGTGATTATTATGATGGTGATGGTGATGGTGATGGTGATGGTGATGGTGATGGTAATGGTGATGGTGATGGTGATGGTGATGGTGATAGTGGTGAGAGTGGTGGTTGTCAATGGCAGAGTCTGCTGCGGCGATGGCTGCTACGGTGATGGCTGCTGCGGTGATGGCTACTGCTGCGGCGATGGCTGCTACAGTGATGGCTGCTACGGCAATGGCTGCTACGGCAATGGCTGCTACGGCGATGGCTACTACGGCGATGGCTACCGCAGCGGCCATCTCTTGACAATCTGACAAGCCTGACAGCCTGACATGAAGGTCATTAGGCTGTCACTCAAATACACCTGTAAGGCTTGCAATGGACTGCAAGGTCAACAACTGTGATAGCCGAAAATACCTAACAGCCTAGGAGTGAGGAAAACATGTTAAACTAGGTTGTCAAAGATGATAGCCCCATGTGAGTTTTGATGCATTGTCAATGACAACTTATCTCTTTTATGACAGGAAACATCCACCAATGCCAAATCTCACCCCTTAACCCCTAATAATGCAGAAAATGTAGGTATAGTATTTATATACCTCATTATTAAGCCCTACCTCAAGGTGAATGGTTTCAGGGACATTTATTTTCAATTAAGGGCTATTTTGCGTAAGAAAGTCCCCAGGGAAGGTTATTCTACATAGAACCCACAAAACATAGGGTCATTCTACAGATGTGGGGGTAATGCTGCATAATATGGTTCTATAGAGGGTTCTCCTAAATAAAGCCCTTTGTTTTTACTCTGATAGGATAGGAAAATAGATGGTCGGGTTTGCAATTGGCGCCTCCGCCCTATCGTACTCATACAAAGATGTATTACATTCAATAGCAATTCTTATCGAATATACTGCTACGGCCACGAACTCTTTTTCATCAATAGGTGGTCTGTCGTGGAACATTGCTTCTGAAGATATAAAATCATCATTCTTATCCATTGTTTTCCTGCGTTTTAGGCAATTCAATTTTGGCTTCCAGATCTCGCTCCTCTCAATCGCCTTGAATATGTCTTCCCCGAATGTCCCGGTATTTGCTACGTAGAGGTCTTGCTAGAGGGCGTCAGTCGTCCTTAGTATGCCCGAGTTCCTTCAACAGGGAGTCTACATTTGCTCGGTAGGACGGCAAGGTTATTAATTGGTCTTTGAGGCTTATACTGAATATGTCCTGACGCATATATACTCGGAAGGCATCTAGACTCATTGTATTCAGCCAATGATTTCAAGCGCAGACAAACCTTACTTCAACTGAAGTGGTCGAAACCTTCCAATTCTGTTTCCAGGTAGTTGTAAACAGGTTGGTTGCTCAAGATAATTTCTCCACATATTCTCATGCTATATTCATTTAGGTGCTGGACCTGGGATGAAAACCGAGATGCACATAACCACGGCTTAGAGTGCTGGACCCCAAGGGCAAAAGGTTTGTCCAGTACCTCGGTCGTATCCTCTGGTCCCATTCCTACCATCCCTAGTCCTGAATCCCCACTCATATCCCTCTCGATTCCTGACTTCTTCCATATATAGCTCAGGATCCCACGAGGTATCAGTGGCACATGGCGCTATAGAACCTCTTGAGCCCGTAGGATGAGCCCGGAACCTGTAGGAGGCATTGCTAAAAATTGTAAAAGAATCCGAAGATCCTCTTGGAGCTCTCGGGCGCGTAATCACTACCCCCGCTTTGCGATGTCTGCCATTGGGGAAGAGGAGGAGGATCTAGCAGTGGTAGTGATGGGGTTCGGTAGAACGGTTATGTCCTTCGGCCCCGTGGCGGTAGGTGTGTATATTTTACTTAGCATTGTGCCATCTCGACGCATCGTATTCTCGTAGTTGAAATCAGACCAGATAGCGAATGCCCGCCCGATGTCACGAGCGATATAGCATGCGTTCGTTGCGATTGTTAGGCTTCGGCTGAGGTCTAGAAACAGTACTCCTAGCATTACGCATCCATTTCCCGTCATCAATCGAGGGTCTGAGACAACGCATGAAAGTGGGTGCAGATGCAGGTGCAGGTAAAATGGGCTTAGAAGAAGAGAGAAAGTAAAGTCACAAGAGGGCTTATTACCGAGACGCCTCGAATAGTCAGAGCGCTCCAAACCGCAATGAAAGAACGTGTTTTCATAACTGTTGCATATATGGACCGCCCCCCTGACGTACGGCTTATGGGCTTCAGCTGGGCTGATGGGGATCATGATTTCACAATGATGATGGTCGTTCCAGACTCAGCTGGAGATGCCAGCTGAGTGCGCATGCATGCGTACAAAGCATACTCTGAATACAGTATATAAGATCACACGATGGTTCCTGTAGTTTAGGATATACAAGCTTAAAAGCAATCAGTATTTTCAACAATAACTGGTCACTTGGGTCAGAATGAGAACTTGTGAATTTAGCACTTAATAGTGGTACGTGGGGCCTACAGTTGACTTAGACGAGGCGGGTGACGTTATACTAGGCGCATTTGTTGTCCTAGGTGAGGGGTGCTTAATCATGTACTCAATCTATATTACATTCCTCTCTTCATTCATCTATCGACCGCGATTCTATTTCACAATCACCCTTAATCCTCAAATCTACCTTCACCACCCAACCGACTTCCACCTTCTTCTCTGTTCTAGCATTGCTTCCTTGCCTACTCCACACGGCGAACTGCTTACGTTCCCTGCTCCCGTAATATTCCTCAAATCCGGCTCGGACGCAGCATGTGTAATAATGGTTATTTGGCTAACTACTTCGATGAACGGAGAGGAGGGGAAACCATCTGGCTGATGAGGGATTGGGGTTGACAGACAGGGAGGGGAGGAGGGTTGGAGTGAGGAGAGGGTTGTTACTTCCGACAATGAGCTGGTGGGTTCTTCCTCCACCTCCTGTTCAGCTGGTACTGCTGGAATTGGTTCTAGTTTGTCGGCAGGTGAAATGGCGTCAGCTGCGTCATAGCACTCGGATTTGTCTTCCATGTTCTCTTCCGAAGGTCCTAGAAGAGGAAGATTGACCTCATGTGGCGGACAACAGTTTGGATGCACCTCAGTTTCGCACTCATCAGTGCCTTTGCCCGAAGATCCTAAGTTGAAAGTATCTTGATGTACTTCCTCGACCCTCGCCCGCTTCCTCGGCTTCGACACCTCTTCCTTTCTGTTCCAAGCGCGTTTCCGGTCCCCGTTTACCTGTGCTTCAATCTTGTCACCCTTATCTTCGGCCAGAAACTGCACTTTCCACTTCCGCCTCCGTTTCCCTTCCCTGCTTGCTCTCTCCCTCTCCTCCGAAATAGTGATCGGCCTCTGCCTCTGCCTCCCTCCAATCCTCGCATATCGCTGTGGCTCTGGGATAGCTTCAAAGGCAGTCCTCCAGCGCTCTATATCCACTTCGCTCCCCACAGTCATCTTAACAACAGCATTATACAGATCATTTGCCAGATGCTGTTGGTTCATTTCTCCGAGACTCACAATTGCCCTGGCAATGCGGGGGTGATCATGGTGGTCACGCACCAACCACCGCACGTCGTCTCCTTTCCCAGCGATGATTTTTGGGGTCTTTGAAGGCCGCCAGGTAAGGCCGAGGTAGATGATGAAACGTTCCACGGCTTGCAGATAGCGTTCTTGTAGGTGGGCACGTGTGATGAGGGACTTGCGGTCCGTGGCCGTCATGACAGGGATGTCGGGCGTTGGCTCAGGAGGGGGGATGGTGGATGGGAACCACCAGAAGTACCAGTGCCCCTGTAAGCCCAACATTTCGTCGGTGAGCTCCAGAGACGCTGAGAGAGGAATTCCGGTGTTATCTGGATCACCAGGAGTGCAGAAGTAGGCGACTACGGTGCTATCGTTGGGTTGTGGGGTTTGCTGTGTTGATTAGCTTCCGAATAAAGTAACTTTTGAGCTGGGAAGGGCTACCGATATTTCTGAATCCTCTCCACCGATGAAAAAACTGGTGATACGTTTAAGAAATCTGAAAAGTACTTGAAGTTAGCTCTAAGACTTCCGTTTACTGCAGGGAAGATACTTACGATTTCTTCTCCTCGGAAGGGGGAGGGGTAGATCCACCTGCAGGCTCAGGTTCCGGGACTGTGTCTTTGGGCTTTACCTCTTTAGTCTTCTTCAAATTTCGCTTGACTTCGTCTCGATAGCATTTATACCCACCCAGCCCAACACGGTACTGATCCTTCGCCGGCTGTCGTCTATAGGGATCAATAACCACTGGGTTTTTATCGCCTTCATCTAGTATCCTTTCCTGCGCCTGCAATGAGAACCACATTTCATGCGCCTCGTCGACTATTCCTGCGTCCTCGCTCTCATCAAACGGACTGACATTTAGCAGCTCCAGCATGCGGTCTCGCGGCGCTTCGAGCTCTTCTGGGTCATCTGGAAGATTACACTCCAGATAGTTCCGGATGATAGCGTGTAGTAGCTCATCTCCTAGCTGCCATTCCACAATCCTGCGCCAACGGTTCACATGCCACTGAAGCATTACCGATCGCTGCTCTGGCAAAACCACGTGTTTCCCCAGAATGAAATATGTCAACTCTGCCTCCCACGCAAAGCCGATTATTCGCAAGTGCCGGAGAACCCGGCTGACAAATGCGGGGATGGGAGAGAGGTCGTCCGTGTCCCAGCCTAATGATGCGGCCTCCCCGTCCGGTTCCTTTCCGATGCGTCGCAGCTGCGTCCGTGCGGATTCATCTGGCGGATGGTATGCCTCAAAGCCGAGGAGGTTCCAGAAGCACTCCAGGTTTTGGTAAGTGTGACAGCGGAGGGTGTTGGTTTTGTCCATGTCGTATCGGAGGAGGAAGTGTGCAGATAAAAGCGGGCAATGCTTTGGGGGTTGTTTTGTGACGTTCCTGTTATCCACATGAGTGAGGACGGTACTTCCCAGGTCGTCGGGTGTGAACTCGGCTTTCTCGTCGTGATCTACCCTGTCAGGGATGGGAAACATCCAGCGGATCCAGTCGGTATAAGAGCCGTGGCACAGCAGGTCGTCTGACATTTCAAGGACCCTGCGACGGGTTAGTGCTCCGCAGGCCTTAATTCTAACGTCCCTGTCGGCGAGGAAGTTCAGGAGGTCATCGTCGGACCAGTGGAACTTGGGTAGAGGCATATCGTCTCGGTTGTGCTCCAGTGCTTGGAGGACGAGGATGGGATTATCAAGGGCGGGGAGGAAGTGACGTGGCCAGCTGGATTTACTCGCCTTTTCCTGAGCTCGTGGAATGGGGACTGCAACATCGTCCTGCAGCGGTGGATCGTCTTCAGGCCCAAAATCAAAGGCAAAATCGCTGTCAATATCATCTTCGTCATCCGCATCACTACCACCATTGCCAGTACCCCTGTTGTCTCGGCCCTCCCTTTTATGTGCGCGCCCCTGCCCTACAAGTGCGCGTGTATAGATACGGAACATGTCAATTCTCTCTTGATCCATCTCAGACAGTCTCGCGTGCTTCAATTCGTGGAGCATCCGGATAGTTTTATTCTCGTAATCCAGTGCGTTGAGTTTTGCGAGATATCCGTCTGAGCCGAGCCTCTCTGCCACGGGACGCCAGTACCGATGTGTATTCATCAACGCTGTAAAGTCGTAACTCTTATATCCACCCGACCACCGCTATTTTTTCCGCCAACTCATCAGCCTGAGTGACTATGTATGAAGTTGTTTCATACCCATTTATAATCAAACTCGAAGGTCTCTCCGCAGTGGTGACAAGCGTTCTGGAGATCATTGATCAAAAAGTTACGGATCCGTCGTAGCAGCGTGCGTCTTTGCTCAGGCGTCTCCAAATCACCTTTATCAACGCAGCATATCTCCGTAAGCCTCCCTCCCTCTTTCAACTGCAACTAAAAAGAGGATCTCACCAGGAAAAGAGTCAACAACAATATCCATAAACTCCTCATCTCTAATATCTACCTCCTCCGCGATATTCCCCCGGAAATGCTGTCGGATATGCTTCATCATCGCCTGTCCCCATCATTATCAGCCCTACTATTCCCCAACATGGTAGGTATACTCACTGGACCCCGTAAATGCGCCGTCCCCGCCTTGTCCCCGAAACAAAACAAGCACCCCTTCACCATCAAGCTCAACGCAACGGAATTTAGCCCCAGAGTATCCAGCATCTTTCCCTGCCGCGCGTGCAGCCAGGTTATGCTGTTATTCATCGTGTCGAAAATCCGAGATGCTAGTACTTCCGCGTTCGCCTCGCTCTCGTACAGCAATAGTCGGGTCGCACCAAGAATAAACCGTCTTGTTAGAGGCCTGTGGAGTAAAATGTTGCGCGCAGATAACCGTGAGTCAAGTATCTCCAAGAAGTCGTCGGGGTCTTCTTCGCTGGTTTCGGATGGCTTTTTGGGTGGGTTGGGGGTTTTACCGCCGGTTTCGGAGCTCTCCATAGTATCGGGGAGTATCGCTTCTTTTTGGGGGGATGGGTTTGCGTCGGTGTTTGAGGTGTCAGGGCTGGAATCGTTGAACCAGTCTTGAGGTTTGATTTCTGCTTCTGGAGGGTCGTAGATGGAGGAGTTTGGGAGTTCTTCAATTGCCGCTGCTGGAGAAGTCTTATAATGATCGTTATCTTCAGAACCGGTTCTCGGTTTCTTTTTCTTCTCGTTTCCCACGCTGCCACAACCACCACCATGAATTACCTGTAAATTTGTAGTATTAGTTTCTTTAAGACTGGAGATGTTGAGCATGGGGATGTCGGAAAAGTTGGGGGTATCGTTGACTTCCATCACGATGGGTGGTACCTGAGAGGAAGGTTGAAGGGGGAGTGTGGTGTTATATTGGGGGTGTGGTTGGTTTCTTTGTTTGATGTTGTGGGTGAACAAAGAAAGTTTGAAGATATGATATATGTTTGAGGTTGTTCTTTCTTTGACGGATTGAGAGAGTATGGTGACGGCAGGTTGAATGTTCCTTTGTCTGGCAATGTAAGGAGTGGAATTTGCGCCCTTTTGATTTCCTATCTCCGACCAGCCATCTATAGGTCTAATCTATCAATCTATGTATGGGATATCTACAGATACATACACGTTCATATATATACAATTTAGAGTTCCATCCGCTTGATCGCACCGTCACCAGAAATTCGTCAGCACACCAGGTCTATTCGCTCTTCACTTACGCGTTACAAGTTCCACTGGTTCTTAAAAGTCACCAACCACATACGAGCTTCTACTCGCCACCAAGTCCTCCTCCTCCTCGTAAACATCATCTTCCTCCGGATACCCCACCACATCTACAACAAAGTCCATACACTCCCTCCATCGATCCCTAACCAGCGTATGTCCAGCATCAGCCAGGACCTCTCCACGCACCCTCTCTTTTCCACCAAGAAGGTCCACCATCTCCGGCAGCAAGGTTGGGGGGATAACATCATCAACCCCACCCACCAAAATACCCACCCTCTGAATCCCTTTCTTCGCCACCTCCCGCCACTCCTGCTGCCGATCATAAAGCGGGCCATGCCGGAACGAGTTCCCAAACGCCATCGCAAACCCCTTATGCGAGCTCGCCTGCCACCTCATAATCTTCCCATAATCCAGACCATCCTCGCTCGCTAGATCCCCCGCATGCGCCCGCGTCCTCACCCCAACCTGCCGCCCAACCATATATGTCTCCAGCGCGGCGGGGACCCATCCACCGCGACCAAGCTTCAACAACAACCCTAGCTTACTCCCGTTTAGAATCCCACCGGGCGCAAACAACACCAGCGCCTCAATTCGCTCCGCGAAATGTGCGGCGAATGACACCGCAATCCCACCACCGAGAGAGTATCCAACGAGCGAGAATCGGTCCCAAGAGAGTGGAGATGAGTACAACACGTACAGGATCTGTGTAGCGAAAAGTCGCTCGTCGTAGTCGACGCCAACTGGGGCGTCAGAGTAACCGCGACCGAAAAGGTCGAAGGTCATTACGCGGTAGCCATCTGTTGCTAGTGCGGTCGCGAGAGAGCTAAAGATGACAGAGGGCGTCGAGATCCCGTGGACGAGAAGAATTTTTCGGCCATTGGCGGGACCAAATTCGGAGACTGAGATGGTGCCATGAGGGGTAGAGACTAAGCGGGAGCCTGGGAGGATGTTGAGTGGGTAGCCGGTGTCGCTGGTGGGAGGTAGGACTCGAGGGGAGGGGATGGACCGCGGTGGTGGTTGAGTGGAACGCAGGAGAAGGTAGGAGGTTGTTAAACCGAGGACGGTGGTGGCTAGTATGGTTTGGTGGAAGGGGCAGACGAACAGCGCCTGGTAGTGCTTGGAGAGGGAGTCAGTGAGCAACATTGCGGAGGGAAAGTGGGAAAGGTGGGGAGTAGTGTTGGTGTACTTATCACGACCGTTGGGTGGTGATGGATGGAGGGGTGAGTTGTGGCGGGGTATCAACGGAATAGTCCGGAATTGAGCGGAAGTAGCCGTGGGTTAGGTGAATATCAATGCCAAGCTTCCGTTGAGCCGCGGTCGGAACTATTGCCGAACACACATGATTGGTGCATTCAATTGCGGTTAAGAGGAACAGAAACCGGTTATTATATGCGATTATAGTAGGCCAAAGTGGGCGAAACTATTAAACTTGTTATGTTTGTTAAATTTATAGGAATGATAAATGTAAACAGTTGGGCGCTTCTTGACATACATCATAGTACCTCTAGATACCGCTAGGTACCAAGATATGCTTCGGCGTACGTCAAATTCGTGTGCCAAATCTAACTGACACGACATGTTTAGTATTAGCAACGGTGTCGGGTTACCCGGCCACTGCCTCGGGCTTGGAACCGGACGAGGAACACCGGTCCAGTTCTGGAACTGTGCGGCAACCGGATCGCCCCAAGAAAAACGGTTGCCGCCTGGACAGTACCTTAAAACCACAGGATTTTAGTTCCCAATTACCAGGACCCATGTATTTGGCCCCAAATGAATCTCCAGGTTTTCGTGGTATTGCAATAAATTGATACACCAAAATTCAGTAAAATATACTCTCTCCACTCCTAAGCTTAGTGTTAGCAACGGTTCCGGACCGTCACTTTGGGTCCGGGTCCTGGTCCAAACCGAACCATTTCCAAATCGGAGGTGTGGGTCTTCAATAAACCTGAACCATCAACTCGGGTACGGTTCAATGGTAAACATCCAACCTGTCTGAATTGGGCAGGTTGTCAGCGGGTCGCCCAGCGGGTCCGTTTATAGATTCATATAAGGCTCTTGGTTTTGCAGTTTGTTAATAGTATCTTATGAAAATCGCGTTGTCAACAACCAATAATGCACTTTTCCATATTTTGCAGTTTGCAATATTGATCGATTTGGAATCTTTGTTTTACCTTTGAAATATTGTATTTTTGCCTATCAAGGCGGTCAATAATACAGTTATGCGTATGAAGATCCACGCAATGCCTTGTTTACCAAATGCGCAAGACCTAAAACTGTTGCCGCTCCTTTGACGCTCAATTTCAGGATTCGGCAGTGAGTACGTTGCTGTTGTTTTAGGTCCAAAGGCTGCCAATATCTCCCAAATGGATGTCTGCAACCAATCGGAACATAAATTACCCGAGATGCAAAGCTGAACACCGTTGATGCTCCGTTAATGCTCATTCTAAGAATGGGGCAGTGACCGTGTTGATATCTCATTTGCCTATAGGAGCTGCCAATACGTCTGATATGAATAACAGCGACCAAAACACTGGTGAATTACCGGACTTACAACACCACAAATCGTTGACGCTCTGTTGACGCTCATTCAAAGAATGGGGCAGCAACCATGTTGCCAACTCTTTTCCCTAGAATAGCTGCCAATACATAGGATCTGAAGAACAGTGACCATATAACTGGTGAGTTACCGTACTTACAAGACCACAAATCATTGACGCTCCGTTGACGCTCATTCTAAGAATGGGGCAGTGACCCTGTTGATATCTCTTTTGCCTAATAAGCGCTACCATTAGGTCGGTTATGAATAACAGCGACTATATCACTGGTGAATTACCGTACTTGCAAGACCACAAATCGTTGACGCTCCATTGACGCTCATTTCAACGTATTGTGCATTCAACATCTGCTGCAATCGATAATAGTTTTCATCATGTTTTGATCATGTTGGGTGTTTTTCTGTCAGATTCAGACTCGGCCCTGTGGCGAAGCCGAGCGCGGTAACATTCTTGCGCTGTTCACTCCCACACGACGAAAATGATATGTCCTGCTCAAAGCTTCGTTCCGCCAGCCATACATCTGTTTATCAACTGATATTCCCAAGCTACTGCTCACCATTCGCCCATGATATATCTCGAACTGAAACTCTCGGTCAAGCTACATAAGAAGCTGTTGAACCATTGACACATTCTGTGCTGCTTCTTCTTCACACCCTTATTCCTCCTCGTTTCTATTGCATTGACAGTCACCAACGCCTTTTCAGCCGGTCTCTTTGACTTCCGTGTTGGCCGAACCAATCCGGGAACATCTGGTGCGGCACTCACATCCTGCTGCTCTGGGCATTCCGCATCCTCAATGCCATTGTTTTGGTCTATTTCAGATTCATCGTTTGCCGCGAGATCGTCTTCGCTGTCACGTGGATTATCCAAGTCGCCATTCCGGTTGAGCCAATTTTCAATGTCCCAAATGCTTCCAGGTGTCCTATCCTCATCAATTTTGACTGGATGACGGTTGATTCTTCAGATGCGGCGGACATTTAGTATTTGGGTTTGTACTCCAGGGCAGTCCTTTGCAGACAAAGCTGGCGTCAAAGAAGATCGTTCTGACAATTTAAATGCAGTCGCACCATCTGGTCGAAAGAGTGACCAGGATGCTTTGACTATATCTTCCGTGTCTGAAATGTATCCTACGGCTGTCATATGCTTGATTTCAGCGCGAGATTCCTTCTGGGTAGCACGCAGGTTCTGGCTGCCCTGCCACATCTCCAAAAAGTCGTGGACCTTGCCCATTCTGGGCAATTTACTTTCCTCCGCCTCTTTCTTCATTTCTGAGTCGCTTTCTGTGTTTGTCGTATCCAACGCTGGGTCACCAGCTGCCAAAATCTTGTTATTGGCTGTAGCAAACTGCCTTACAACCACTTTTTCGGGAAGGGTCTCACCTGTGGTTATTGCCTGCCTCCAGCTACTAACATCTCGCCCAAGGGAAAAACTGACCTCAACTCTGACACCATGTGGTACGATAGAAAATATGATGCGTGCCACTTCGGAGAGATCGGCGTACTTTGAGTGTGTTTAGTGTTAGCAACGGTTCTGGACCGTCACTTCAGGTCCGGGTCCGGATCGGAACCGAACCGGCGCCGAATTGGCAGTCCGGGTTGTCAATAAACCTGAACCGTCCATTCGGGTACGGTTCGATAGAATACTCCCTACCCGTCGGAATTGGGCGGGTACTCAGCGGGTTGTCCAGCGGGTCCATCTGTAAATGCATATAATGTGCTTGCCTTTGCGGTTTGATAATAGTGCTCAATCAATATCGATTATTTGACATCCAGAAATCACATTTTGCATGTTTTGCAGGTTGCGATATCGACAATATTTGAATTCATGTTTTTCCTCTAATATTTTGTATTTTTGACCTTGGAGAAGGTCAATAGTGCAATTATAAGCTCAAATATCCATGCGACGCCTTCATTTCCCAATATGCATCACCAGAAAATGATGACCCTCAGTTGATGCTAGGTTGACAGTCATTCTCAGAATGGGGCTGTGACCGTGTCACTTCCTTTATTGCGTACAATGGCTGCCTATACCTTTGTTATGGATAACAGTGAGCAAATAACTTACCAATTACCTTATTTATATGTGCAAAAATCTTTGAGGCTCTAATGACACTCATTTTCAGAATGGGGAACTGAACGTGTCGCTTGCTCTTTCACTGATAAAGGCTGCCAATATCTTGGTTACACATAACAGCAAGCATATCCCTTTCCAATTACCATACATACATTACCAAAAAGCATTGACGCTCTGTTGACGATCAGTTTAAGATGGTAGGTAAATTGACTCTGACCATATTGCAAATAAAGGCGGCCAAACTTCGAGTATGGGTAAATGCCGTAGCTCAACCCTTGGATTATACAAGATGCAATGCCCAAGATTGTCAATGCTCTGCTGTGGCTCTGTTGACGCTCATTGTTAGGTGTAGCGATATCGACTCTAACCATATTTCCCAAAAAGGTGGCCAATATTTCGATCATGGATAAATGCCATAGCACAGCCCTTGGATTACACAAGATGCAACACCCAAAATTGTTGACAGTCTGTTGACACACTGTTGAGGCTGTGTCGACGCTCTGTTGACGCTCTGTTGACGCTCTGTTGACGCTCTGTTGACGCGCTGTTGACGCTCTGTTGACGCTCATTTCCAGGTGCAGAGACATCGACATTTACGATATTGCCTATAAAGGCAGCCAATACTTCGATTATGAGTAAATGCCATAGCACTGCCCTTTGATTATGCAAGATGCAACACCCGAATTTGTTGACGCTCTGTTGACACTCATTTTCAGAGTGGGGCTGTGACCACGTTGCTGTGCCTTTTGAGCATAAAGGCTGCCAAATTGTCGATTATGGGTAAATGCCGTAGCATACCCCTTGGATTGAACTAGATGCAACACCCAAGAGTGTTGACAATCTGTTGATGCTCTGTTGACGCTCTGTGGACGCTCTGTTGACGCTCAGTTGACGCTCTGTTGATGCTCTATTGACGCTCATTTTCAGGTGAAGTGACATCCACGATTTTGCCTATAAAGGCGGCCAATACTTCGATTATGGGCAAATTCCGTAGCACAGCCCTTGGATTATACAAGATGCAAAACCCAAATTCATTGACGCTCTGTTAACGCTCATTTTCAGAATGGGGCGGTGACCATGTTGCTGTCTCTTTGGAGCATAAAGGCTGCCTAAACCTCGATTGTGGGTAAATGCTGTAGCAAAGCCCTTGGATTGAACTAGATGCAACACCCAGGATTGTTGACGCTCTGTTGACACTCTGTTGATGCTCTGTGGACGCTCTGTTGATGCTCTGTTGA
>Ga0307515_10007454_pt1 | contig 21628 bp, 16 predicted proteins | sample 17_EM_MG_FD_194513 | JGI IMG/M metagenome (GOLD analysis project Ga0307515, IMG submission 194513) | Populus trichocarpa ectomycorrhiza microbial communities from riparian zone in the Pacific Northwest, United States - 17_EM | ecosystem: Host-associated > Plants > Roots > Unclassified | place...
AAGATGTATGGTGGAATGTTGAAGATAGGCCTTCTGCCTTCTAGATCCACTGATTCACCACTACAAATCCTAGGGTATATCAGTGGCAGTTGAGTAAGTCATAGAGCCTCACTCCTTTTGCTACTGTGGTATTGATTCCTTTCTCCATTCTTCTTCTCCACCATAATGTCCCTCAACAGAAACAACCAGCAGAGTGGCCGGATTGTCTATTTAGTAGAATATTCACCTGGATACAGACAGTCATTGATGTGGAGGGTGGCATGGCACCATATGTGTGGTATTTGGTAGAGAGACCAGGTGGTGCATTCAACTTTTTTCCTTCACACAAATCAAGTCATAGATGTCACTAGATTATCTTTACATGTTCTAGCACAGCGAAATGGCTGCCAGGACTTGATATCATATCTAGAAGTGTGCCCAACTTTTGGTACCCTCCAAGCACTTGAAAGCCAGGGGTAAGGTATACCTAGGAGTTGAGCTGGAGATGATCTATCTGGGTACCTCCAAAGGGCGGCGAAGCCGCCACCGTAACTTGTATACTCTATGCTCCCAACTTGAAGCAATGGAAAATTCCTAATAACGTCGTTTACCCTGCAAATATCAACCCTGGTATCCTAAAGAGTGGAGATAAGGCAATTTCGGGTTGTCGCAGGGTGAATCCAAATACCAGCCCTATAGACCATGAGCCTACTAGGGATGCTGGCGCCTAGCTAGGTACCTAGGTATACCCATAAGGTTGCGCGAAATGCGTTAACGTGTTGTTACAAAATAGTTGGTGTCTGTTTATGTTATGTTATACTTAAGTTTAATTTGTTGGTCGGAGGGTTTGTGGTTGGTTTCTTTCTCTGCAGTGACGCTCCTTGGCTTTCATATGCCCAGGAGTTTGTATTCCCAACTTCTGTTACTTCTGGTTTGTAACTAGCAAGCGATTACTTGCCGTTTATCTGGGTGCGGATGGTCTAGAATGGATGATGAACAGTGAATTTATTGCTCCCTTCGACAGACATCTGTTCATTAGGGCGTGTAGTAGAAAGCAATAAATGGCAAAAGTGTTATCTACTCCTCCCGGTAGTTCGCCATACCTAGTACCAACTGGAGATTGAATATATTACTGGAGCTGCTGCTGTGTATTCACTATCTAGAGATATATCAAGATCAATGGGAGGTCTGGGTTAAATGAGACCTTTTGGTTCGAGTCCAGGAGTTTATGTACGCATCTGCTTGCATAGATGTGGATCACCCTGATCCTTCCGAACATTTCGATGGGCAAACCATGAGGAGATTGGATTGATGAGTATTACCTACTTCTAGATTCCGTGCATGTACAGGGATTGCCGAATCGAGATGAATGATGGCAAGCACAACGTTAGCACGTACACGGAATTAAGAATTGGGCTGGAAGAAACTAGTGCATCCGAAGTCCACTATCTCTCTCAGAAATAAGAAGGCGGAAGGACCCACTATTGGTTTTATACGACTTATGGAGGACAAAGGAGTTCGACAATGATTATAGAGCTTCTTTCATACTATATGAAACCTGTCTCGTCACTCGTTGTTCTGCGGCCGCTTCACTCCTATATAAAACCATTTGACATGGGTATAAGTTTAAGGACAAGAGGCGTTGAGATAATACATGTGTGCTTTTTGTCGTGTATGGGGGGTTTAAGACCATGCTGGTGTGCCTGCGAAGGAGGAGCAATCAGCCACTGGATCGAGATGCACGGCCGAACCAAAAAGAATTCTCTTACACCCATGTGTCCACCAAGTCCCCTGCGCCCGCAAAAACGTATATCTCTACCTCCACCACCACCATCATCTCCGCCGCCTTCGAAAATGCAACGCCTAACACCCAGCAGCTCCTCGCTGCACTCCTTGTCCGAATATACGCCCTATACCATCTTCCCCTCGCGCTCATTCTCCAGCCGCTTTCAGAATCCAAATCTTGCTCCTATCGTCATTCCACAGAGGAAAAAGAAGCTGGGTATCATGGAGGTGGATCCGGAATTGTACATAGCGCGTATTGCGGGTGTTGCGACTCCAAAGACCGCAGAGTTGAAACTTCCCAGGCTCCAGGGGAGGGTGAGGGGCGAGAAGAAACTACCGGAGGTGAGGGAGGTTGTGGGTGAGGGGGTAGCGACGGGGGCTACTATGTTGAGTGGAAACGTGAAGGGAAGGAAAAGGAAGAGGGATATGGAATTCTGTGGGGGGATAAACTTTTTGACCTCTGGCACTTACCAACATTACTATCTAGCCTTGCAACGTTGAACAAGTGGCTAAACTATGTATGTACCTACGTCGTGTCCTGCTACTAGATCTCCTACTTCAAATAATCACAACTTCGTTTTTCGCCAACTAGTTATTGGGGAATTTCCCTCCTGATGTGTGAGAGATATCGATTGGTGCGCATGAACGATTTTCAACTGGATTTAAGTTGATTATTGATGACAGAATTGAGTTGGAATAATAAGACCAAGGCGAAGCGATGGGATATGCGGATGCAGGCAGACGCATACCTGGACAACCCAAAGCTTGATATTCCGATTGACCTTGAGTACCGTGCACGTTGCCATGACTGTTATCACGATCTGTAAAACGCCTTTCAGCCAACTAGAATGCAGCCGCATACAATTCAATCCCTAACCCTTATCTAATTGTTATACACATAGTTGTCAGCTCAAAGTATTCGCATTGGGTGACTGATAGTACATACCTCTGCACAGCGTCATGCACAATACCCAGAATCTAGACTTTATGCAGTTTCCAGCGGCGTTCAACTACATGCTCCTGGGAGTCCTCGACTCCCAGCAGTACTCGACTGCATACATACTCCCGGGAGCATTCAGGATCTACTAGAAAATACCACATTTAATTGCTGGTCGAGGACAGCTGAACAGATTTTCAATTCGAGACAATGTGCATTTAGAACTCATAACGCAGATTATCTGACATCAAACAAGTTTCTTAATAGATATAGGAGCAGAACTCACAGAGCTGACTTGGGGTGGTTAATGTCAAGGTGGGGGAGAGAGGTATCCCATTAACTGCACGTCAACTCTAGGGAGGTGCCTCTGATAAATAGTCGGAAATGTCAGATTGCGAATCTGCCCAGCGTTTCCTGAGCGGCATGGAATACTCCCCTATTGGTACCCTTACCATCCACCCATGCCCACTCCATCTATATTCTTCTAATATGAGTGATGGTTAGACGCCAATGCTCTACTCGACAGACTTAAATACTCACATTCTCAGCTCCCAAATATGCTCTGCTGTTCTTGAGCGGCGGCCAATTTTATGCTTTTAGCAGGGGGGTGCTCTTAGAAGTAGTCGACTGTAGCGCATTTGATCATGAGCGTGGTTGGAAGCAAGTCGAACTGAGCTGCATAATGTGTGGATGTTGGATATTGAATATAGCATAGAGCAAAGTTGCATAGTGCTGTACTGTCTTACACAAAATCTACACTCAAATATTATGCAGTAAAGAACCCAAATTTGAGACTTTTGTTTACTATGCCGTGCAACGTTTATTTTGGCGAAATTTGATTTCATACTGGATGGTGGTAGCGACTGTGGGCTGGCCAGGAACTGTCTGGGTTTGTAGAGATGGACTTATTGGTAGCTCCAGTAATTTTCTGCTGCTGCCTGGAGATGATAGAGATGGAGATACTAGATATTGGATGGAGGACACGACTCTGCCCGGGAGCTGCCACCAGAGCTAGTACTTAAGTACATACTTAGGTAACTATGCATCATATCACTCCATCTGATAACTACGCTTCTATCAGAGTATTGAATGGGCGGGATTGATGCATTCCCATTGGACCAGAAAGTTTCCTAGAGTTTTTACTCTTCATCCAGGCCTTAATTATAAGTCAACTACTATCCGTCGGGAGCCGTGCGGTATGTGTACAATTTGGGACAAGCTTCCCGCTGAAGGAGGCACACGCACATACATCGGCGGCTTCATTCACATCCAGCAGGGTTCGCGCTATTAGCTACTCATGTAAGGCACTTTCCCTTCCCTTAGTATATATAACAGACGAAGACACAAAATTCGAAAAAAACGAAAATTTACCCGGCCGGAATATGGTGAGCTTGCGAGCAACACACAGAAGGAGCCAGAGGCGAGTTCAGCCCAACTTTGAGAGAGAACCAGCAGAACTACATGTATGGAAACTTATTTATCGGGGTATCGTGTAGTCCCCACACGCGTGTTTACTTGTCCCTATACCTAAGTACTTACGTATACATACTCTTTGGTACGTATAACAGACGAAGGTTCACAAAAGTTTATCCGCGACCGGCCGGGGGTAACTATAGCCTCCAAGTGAAGTTCCAAGCGATACCACACGCCCGAAGGAGCCGAAGGCGAGTTTAAGCCTATCCTAAGCTTTAACCAACTTTATGTTAAATTATGTAAGTATTTATTGAACTTTTCGTTTTTGCTGCGCAGTTGCAACTGCAACGAGTGTCAAATATACTTAACTAGTATTTGACCGTCCACCACGTAAGATCCAGTGCTCATAGCTTAGCAGGGCTTTCGAAAACTAGAGAAAGATATATTTGAGTGCTGTACATTGTTTTAACTAAATCCCAAAAATGTATAATACAGTACCACTCCATCATTGTCTTTCACAAAAACCTTAAACAACGGAATATATTCGATTACATGATCGCGCAAGTGATAAATTATTTACATTGGAGGGGAATTCTCATGATACTCTCTACATATGGAGACATACATACTTGTCGACGAAAGGGAAACCGGCCAACGGCTTTCCGTACGTGTCATCACATCTCAGCCCCAAACAGGGCATGCTGCATAATGTGAGTGGAGCCATGATAGGAGCCAGCAAGTCAAAGTGCGAGTGCACATATGCAACACTGTGAGGCAACACGGTATTGAATCCGCATTCATATGATAGCTGGTCTTCTCGTAAATAACTTCCACCTCCTCAACTTCCTCGAATTAAAGCATATATCTTCCATCGACGCGACACGCTTCTAATCACACAGGCACTCCTAACCACGCACTCCCAACGACACATGTTCTCCCTTCACCTCGTCGCCTCCCGTGGTTCCCTGAAGCCTGGTTACGTCTCTATTGACGACGCTGAGACTCGTCCGAGTATGCCCCTTTCTGTTCCCCTCAAGTTGCTACCAGCTAACGTAACGCTTCCCTCTATACAGTGCTTAAACTGTCCCTCCTCCCGATCATTTTCGCTTTCGCTGCCGGCTGCGGTTGTGTAGTTGCCATTGACCTGGGCCGCTTTATCGCTTCCTCGCCGAAGCTTATGGATTTGTTGTTTGTTAGTGACCCTCAAGTATCCACATAATCGTCAAGATCTAATCGCCGACAGAAACACGGGACGGAAGGATTACCTACGCTGGTACTAGCTTCGGTGGCTATGCTCGCCTTTCACTTCCACAGGTCCAGTCCAGAGCATGTTGATGGGAGTTTGGGTATATTTGTCGCTGGCGTGGCGACTGTGGGAATGGCGATCACGGCGATTATTTGGAGCACCAGATTTTAGAGCGGAGATCGAGATGATGGGAAGATGAAATATGCCAGAACTTGAAACTTGAGCTTCGAGTAGATAGGAGAGCTAAGAGTCGTTATCAAGGTTCATTCAAAGAGCCAAGGTCATTATCCTCCAGACTCACAAATGCACCACAGCTATCTACTTTACCTCTGGCGGGTTACTATTCTTACAAAAACCGGAGTTTCCGCCAGTTAAGAAACAATCTGGTACAAACGTCGGCAAAACATCCTCCCCAACCTTTCACTCCGAAACTAAAAATCGCCCTCGAAAACTATACCTTTGGACTACAGCTCTTTCGATCGCTCCCGCATGCGGTGTAAACACTTTAAGAGAGAAGAACCGTAGGCACTGTTTGCTTCGGAATGGCTAGTATAGAGTGCAACGAAAACCTTCAAAGGACTAAAAGCAAAGTTCCCCTTACAGTTGCTAAAGGCACCTTAGATGGTGCATGTTGAAGGAACTTGAAAGTCCCACAGAAAGCTCACGACAATTGGTAGTTTGCATAGCCGAGTGACTACATATGATGTGCACCAGCAAGTATTCGTGACAGCACAAACTCGACTAATTCCTGTCAATTAGCATCCTTGGCAACAGCTGCTCGTATGTACCTACTTAGTACTTAGGTACTTACTTAATGTGCGGTGATTTGCCCGCTCACCCTAGCCCTCATTCCCGTGATAGTAAAAGCTAAATTAAGCAAAGCCGGCAAGAGCCGCACCTAAATATCCGATCCTCAAAGTTCCCTTTCTTCAACCACTACCATCCCATACAACATCTCCATAATGCGGTTACTAGTAGGCGACGACGTCGGTCAGGCGAAGGGCATGTACAACCCCAGCCGCCCTTCTATCTCTTACTAACATGCAACAGTTATCGAGACTACCAACGGAATCGACACCACTGTTCCCACCTCCGCACGGGCAACGACCACCTCCTTTTTCCCTCCTTCGCGAACGCGTCCAATCCAGCACGCTCTCCCAGTGCGCTATCAAGGGCGTGACGGTCTCGTATTTCTTCCATAGCCCTTTCTAATCGCTACTCCAAACTAATCCTACGCGAAGGCAGCAGTTTTCTCAAAAGGCGGTTTGCTCCGAATCTTTGATCCTACCTCTTCTCCCATTAGCCCTGATATTGCATTCTCGCATACCCTTGATGTCACCGCTACTACCGATACCATCGCGCTTGGCGTGTGCGGAAATTCACTCTATGCCGCTACCGCAACTGGCAACGTCCTCTTCCTCGACCTCACGACAGGCTCCTATCAAACCGCTACTCTCCCAGGTCCCATTAGTGCTTTCGCTACATCGAGCCATCTTTCTGCGATAGCGACGGGCGGGGAAAATAAGGAGATCGAGATCTTTACCCCCACCGACGGCGCCTGGAACTCAGTCTGGAAATCACGGAATGTAAAGCCAAATCACTTAAAGCTAGAGATTCCCGTCCACCCCTCGCAAATCCACTTCTTACCTTCAGTCGACGGAGCCTACCGCCTCCTCGCGTCCTCGCATCATGGCCACATCCGCGTCTATGATACCGCTGTCTCCCGAAGGCCCGTATTTACCGCCGAACCCTCCAAGACTGGAATCCAGGCGCTGCACATCTACCCTTCGTCCGAGATCCCGCCTGCCGAAGAGCCGTTGGTTGTCGCTAAAGGAATAGAGGCAGAGAAGGCTCACCTTGCAATGAACCTGAGAGTTGTGTACACGAACTCCTCCGGCGTGTTCTGTGTCTACTCGCTACATGAGCGCCGGGAAGCGGGGATCTTCAAGGGCCTTGAGGGGGCTGTTAATGATGTTACTGTGGATGCGGGAAACGGGCTTGTTGCAGGAGTGGGCTTTGGGAGATATGTAGCGGTTTATGATGCGGAGACTAGAGCCTTGAAGAGCAGAGTGTATATCAAGACGCAAGGATGTTGTGTGACGGTGTTGGACGGTGTGGATCCGGTGATTGAAGTGCCAGAACGAGATAAGGAAGAGGATGTGTGGGATGATATGAAAGAGGTTAAGACTGCGGAAGAGGAGGACGCTACCGATCGGTTAGTGAAAGTGAGGGTGAAGAGGAAAAAGGATGGGATGAGACAGGAGGGAGGGAAGAAACCGAGGGTTTCAGAGTAGGGGCCATGCTTGATGGAGTAAGAGGCGAATGTTTGAGGGTTATGTTTATATGGTTGCATGGGGGACAGGTATTTTGTTACATACATATGGGATGAAAAGTGGTTATTCTTTGTTCATATAGTCCTACTACCTGAAAAAGTGGGATGTTTTTTTAACAGTATCTTGTTTATCCTATCGAATGGTTGTCACATTGTTTGAGAAACATTTGGAGAATTTGGAGAACCGTTGGGGAACAGTTTCCTGATGGTTAGTAACTTCAAACTGCTGCAATCCGCTTTATAAAATATCACATTTTTTCATGTAGGTCTTAATCTGTAAAATACCTTTTGCCTTACGGGTCGTATCAGAGTAGCTATCGGGCAGTGAATACATTTGACAGCTACTGAATGTACATGTTCCCAAGAATCCCAATTAATAAAGCGGAAATTTGTCAGGATAGCCCTAGCGGGAGTTGATATTTGTACCTTACCCCCAGCTTTTTGCGTCTTTGCAGGATACTCCCAAACCCTAAAGCGTACTTGATGCTGTGTCTGTGTCCAATGTGATGAGAGCGCTTCCACTTTAGTATACTGATATTAGTATACCTTCGTTGGTTACCTCTATGTACCTCTCTGCCAGCCAACTTTGTTGCACATATTTTATCTGAACCACCGCTTTCAGAGTGCGAACCTCTTCCGACACAGGTACCTTGTGATCGCCCAAGAAAAGAGACCTTGTACAGGTGAAACTTCTGGATGTAGAAGTAGCCGAAAAATATCATAGGTGATCTTCCTAATATTCTAGACTGGGCACCTCCCTGCTGCTCCACCTGCAATGGCATTGGAAATTATACCCGGGCATGTACTCAACTGCATACCAAGTTGTCTTTTCTGTAGAGTACAGGCACACATAGTTAGAGTAAACAATAAAAACATATAGTCACTGGCACAGCGGTCAATGTAAAGTGCTTAAAGGTATTCTAGAAAGACACAAAAAGTTGGGGGTACGATACAAATATCAACTCCCGCTGGGGGCATCCTGACAAATTTCCGTTAATAAAACTAGCTAAGAATCAGTCAAAATGTGTATCTGCAGCTAGCACCAACCTTCATCAATATAGCAGCTTCAGCAGCCCTGTTCTTAGCCACAATCTTCTGCCCCATGCGCTGAACTGGTTAACATGAACTTAATCCTCCGTCTCTGTCCACCTCCGCTACAGCTACGAGATTTTATACCGGTCCTGTTCAGAGTAAAACCAAAGGACCCGGCCTTAGCGTTGCCCTCACCGTCGTTCGCGCGGCTTATTAGCGGTGTTAGTTCCGCCCATTTGTAGCCACGTCCCAAGAAACATCTTGTCAGGCACGTCGTACAGATGTGTTAATAGGCTGGATAGATGCAATACAGGAGACGTATATGTCGGAAATTATCGCTTTCATACGCACAGCAATCCTGCAAAGTATGCTGCTTCGCCGACGATTGTTTTAAGGTTGGTGGTGAATGGTGAGTGGTTGTTTCCATCCCGTAGCTGGATCCAGTCTGTCATCCCTCTCCTCCTTCACCTTCACATCCTTCCTCTTCACCCCGTCCGTCTCATCATTCTCTTCACCTCCTTTCCCTCTCCATCTTCTACCCCTTGTTCCGCCGTCTAAGGCACCATCCCGTTCCTAACTCCCGCTCCATCATCCCTTAGCAATCACCGCCTGTGTCCCGACCGGCGTATCCTTAGCGAAAAGTGGACGAGCCCCAAGTTCGTAAAACTTTTAGCTGCAGACTGAATTTATCGAATCACCACTTAGTAGAATCAGTAGATGGAATTCGTTTACACTTTATATACCCGAGAGCGATGATCTAGGCTAGCTAGATTATTAAAATTGGCATTAAAAGCGACAAACTCGAACAAGCACACTCATGTCGAAGTGGGCGCGCGCGGTAGGAGATTAGAGATTCATGCGAACGCGGTAAATATGACGGTCAATGGCGAAGATAACGCCGCACAGGATATATATTATCCAGTATAACATTCAAATCAGCCTTGTATCGCGCCTTCGCCGCCTCATTGGTGGAATCAGTGGTAAGATTTGAGCAAATCAAATGATCTCCATCCTTGTGCAATAAATGCAGTGATGAGAATCATTTTTGTATGAGTACTCTTACTACACTCGTATCCAAAGTTGCGTACTCTCACAAACCAGCTTCGTCACATATTTAATGCCACAGCCAGCTGCGGCCCGCTCCGCTCGCACCAAAGTCTGAAGCAAAACTCAAGATCTGAACTTATTTTGAGTGACATATCTCTCATTAGTTCAACTCAAGAGCTTCTCCTATTGGTTTAACTTACCGCCAAAGAGATTTATATCGCGGGGTTTGATTCAGACTTTGGCACTAGCTACCTCGGAAATTTCCTTGTCAACATTGCCTAGCGCCTGCGGTTCCGCATAACTATCTTCTAGTAGGGCATTGTACTCCATAGTTAATTGACTGGCACGCTCCTGGAAGTGAGCATAATGTGGTCGGTAGAGGCCCACTGCTCAACGGAGGATTGCTTTGATGTGAGTAACATACAAGCACACGCAACCTCAATTCTAGATAGACTATTCAATTGATCAATTGATATTAAAGGTATTAGTATATCAGTAGGCGTTATAGTATACAGTTTACCACAAGTCGTTGAGTGGAGGATGATGAGGTTGGCAAGACTCCTACGACACTTATGAATAATATTGTTCCACTGACGTGCGTATGTATCGTAGCTATCCCCAGGTGAGTGAAATAAGTGAGTGGACACCGGCATATTGGCACGCCTCACCCTCCAATGCAATTACTCCACAACATGATAGCTACAAATATAAGACTTGCTAAAAAGAAAGTTTACGTGCTAAAGAGTGTCTATCAGCTATTCCTTGATACAAAGTAGCGACCCACATGCAGGGTTTCGTTTTGGCGAGGCGCGCCAAGTCACCAGTGTCAACTCACTCGTCTGTCTCTTATAGTAGCTAGTTTAAAGTAATTGAACTTGCAAGATTTGCTATAGCATTTTCCCGAATTCGAGTGTAAGGCATAGGTTTGCCGCGAATAATAGAATAACTGGTGTTCGAACTCAAAACTCAATATACAGCCCACGCCAATTTCGAGGCGTTTAGCAATAGAGTTAAAAGTGTAGTGCAGTATTGTGGCAGTATTGTGGCAGTATTGTAACAGTGGCGTTTTTTCTCCAACTTGCTTTTTCTGTTCTTTCACCATCCATCAACTAGTTGAAATCACCAAACAGTTTTCCTCCTTCGTGAGTCGTATCCAGCTGGCATGCTGATAGGCACTCCAGCCCCTAGGGTAAATATAGCACAACCTTGGTTGGATATAACCACTGCGGCTACCCGAGGAATATATATAAACTAATGCGCTAGGCCTTATGATGTCATGGCGTTGAACTGGCTGAGTTAGCCAGCATGGGAACATACTCTATACCGCCCTGAATCGTCAGGTTAGGCTGATATGGGCCCTCCTTGGCCGATTCGAATTCGCCAGGTATCTTATATTCGACGTAATTACATTTCTGGCGGCTGCTCCGACCAGTCACAATCCTTGTTAACACACATGAAAGCCCGTTGGGCTATACCCTTCTGGGGTGGCCTACCTACATAGATTGTAATTCATAGCAAGAAATGTCTCATAGCGACTTAAAATCATAATAAATTTTAAATAAGTTCTAGTTACTTTTATGTGAGTTGACTGCACCACGTTTGTGCTTGAGTTTTGCTTTCACAGTGGAGCAGACGTTCTCTGGTGGCATGCAAACCGGCTCTTGGTACCCATGGATGAAACTTGGCCTGGGCGCTTAGCGAAGTGACACTTCGCATAACTTGAGTTTGGAGTTTAAACATAAGCCACGTCGGTAATGCTGCCAAGAGGTACTCCACAAGTGCTGTTTATACTCCCAACCCCAGTAATGAGTATATTTACCCGCGGACTCCAAAATAATCCGGCTTATAGTCCTACAGTTGATCATGTTAAAGGCGCCGACCGTCCAGTTGATAATTATATAACTGCTTAATGTCACAGACCAGAATTATTGACCATCATCGATATTACCACCCAGGTGATCAAGATAGACGACATTGAAATGCTCTCCTCCCCTAATACCAGTAATCAACACTCCAGTACGTTCTTGACATGACGCAGGAGCTTCTCTATATGAATCGCACTGACGATTATCCTCAGATAACAATGCCCCACAAAACGGCGAAAAATCTCTACCGTCTCTACCGAACCCATTTCAAAGGTTCCGAACTACCACGTTAATACCCGCCAAAGGTAATTTGAGTACTCGCGAACCACCCCCACCAAACACTAATGAGCTATAGCCGATACGCGATGGGCACCATGGAAGCCATTTACCTTATCCGTGCCTTTTCTGACTGGGTTTCTGAGCGTCAACATATCTCTAATTCTCGCCGTTGAACTGTTGTGCCAGAAAAGTCAACGGGATCGGGGGGTTTACTTTTGGCAAAATGAGAACGGACCTCAGTCGACATATGCTACGGTGCTCTTCAACTATCTTCCTACTGCCATTATGGTGGTCTACGGCTTGGTGTGGGCTACAATAGATCTCGATGTCAAAAGGCTGGAACCTTTTTTTCAACTATCAAGATCGAAAGCCGTAGATGCTCGGAATTCGCTTCTTTTGGAATATCCCTTCGAGTACCTGGCATTAGTACCACTAACAGCCCTATACCGGAAGTAAGTGATAAGGTTCAACATTCACAACCCCAAGAACGCAAGCTAAAAATTATGTCCTTCAGGCACTGGGCAGTGTTTTTCTCTGGGTTCGCGTTGGTGATCATATTCTGGGTCCTCACGCCATTACAAAGTGCTGTTTTCACAACTCAGCAAGTAACTAGGCTTCAGCCTACAGTGTTCACACAACCAATGACCATTGCAAATACGACGGAGCAGTGCAAACTACTAAACGGTGACTTGTTTCTTACTGCGTATGGAGTACAATGGTTAAAAATGAAACTCCCCTCGTTCACCACGAAATCAGAGACATTTCTTCCTTTCAATGTCCAGCAACCCAAGTCCGAAACTTCAGCTACTGAAACTTGGTTGGCCGAGACAGATGTCTATTCATCTGAGCTCGTATGCAAACCAGGCGTATCATCAGGGTTGGGTATTCCACGTGCGTGGCTGAACAACACTGCAGCACATGTCTGGGAAAACGCCACCGGTGCTGTGAATGCTTCAGGATGTTACTACAACATCGATTTTAACATAGTAACCAATGTATTCTTTGCGATTGCGGAACCCTGGATGAATGACACGACTCCATATGGCAGCAGCGAAATGAAGGAAGGATACTTTGGAGGTGATTGTTCTGGTGTCGACCTTGTGATTGCTTGGGCGAACAAAACCGAGTCACTACCTACAGGCAAACTTTACTCGATGTACCGCCCAGGCAGTCGATACAAAGCAACTTCCCTGTTTTGCAAAGCCGAATATAGAAAAAGTTCCGCACGTGTGACGATAGGGTCATCTAAGGAAGTCCTCGGGCCTGCTAATAGAACCCGTGACTGGCAACATCTGAGTAACGAGACCTTCAACAAGACTTTATTCTTGCAAACGCTTCATTTCGGCAGGAACACCGACCCAGACGCCATTAAAACGGACCAACCTGAGTCTATGTTCTTTAATCCACCAGCTCGCTTGAAGACGGGCGTGAGAGAACTTTCGGTGGCCGCAGCTTTTCCAGAGAGTGCTGCTGGTTTAAACATCACTGATCTCGCCGACCCGGAAATTTTGTACCGTCTCTACAACGACGCACATTCATTCTTATTCTCAATAGCAATGTCGCTATATATGCGCACACCGGAAGGGTTCAAGAGGCCTGCCGTGGTAGGAGAGCGTCATATCACTGGGGAGGCCGTCATCGTTGTGCCAACATTGGCCCGGATTCTGGAGGGATTTCTGGCTGTAGTAGCAATGATGTGCCTTCTTCTACTCATTACCAATGTACGCCGGCAAAGCCATCTCCACAGCGACCCGGATTCGATTGCGGCCAAGATGGCACTGGTGTCTGAGAGCACTCGCCTCTTGAGAGATTTTGACGGGCTAGACGAATGTCATAACATCGAAAAGCATCTCGCACCAGATATTGAATATCGATTGGGTAATTGGCGTGACAGAGAACCATACTACCGACTTGATCGTGATGGAGGCATATGTATACTCCCAAACATTGCCTGAGTATTCATCTTTCCTAACTTTGTGCCGCTAGCTACGAGTGTGGTCTACGGTGCCGCATCACCGAAGTACACCAGGCCCGTTGAATTCCGACTATTCGTCGGAGCTGCCTTTCTGCTATTCCTCACATTTTTGCTAGTTTTACTTGCCTTTCTGTATCACTCAGCGCAAATCCATGATGGTGAGTTATATCTAACCGAGGCTTAAGCTCAGGCAAATACGCCAGATGTTGACTCATTACAGGACTTCCACAAATTACTGATGACCCAATTGGGTTCCAAGTCATATTCTCCTACGCCCCCACGATTGCAGCTACATTTATAGAACCATTCTGGGTTCTGATCACGCGAAACCTCTGCGTATATCAACCTTGGATTACACTCAAACAAGGTAACGCGTCGCCGAGAACCCTTACAATGAAGTACACCTCGATTCCTCCAGCGCTAGTTTTTCCCAGAGCACTCCGGGCCAAGCATTTCTTTCTTGCGTTAATCGCACTGGTGGCTTTGACAGCCAATTTTCTCACAGTTGCTCTCAGCGGTCTGTTCAAACCTGCAACTCGACAGTTCTCCTTCCCACAAAACTACACCCAAGCTTACGCCGCTCGCATCATGGGGATACCAACATTATTCACCAACGAACAGTGGATAGTTACAGGCAAGATTATCACAGAGAACGCTCCGCTGCTTCCCTGGGTGGCTCCCGACTATTACTTTCTTCCGTTTGAACCTGCCCAGGGAACAGCAAACACCACTAGACGGGCGAACACTCGGGGCTTCGGGAGTGTTTTAGATTGCTATTCCTTGGGCGATCCCGTACTGAAGCCCAAGTCAGACACGATCGAAGCCAACTCATCAATGCCGGTGTACACTTGCTTCCGCCCTACTAACGTAAATTTCACAATACCAGCGAGAGGTGGTAGAGACGAGCGGTTTTGCGGCCGAGCAATCAACGAAAAGTTTGTTGGGCAAGCCGCAGCGGGTGAACCCTCTAAAGCAAGGTGCACGTGGTGGAATGAACCCGATCCTGTTGAATTATACAGTGAAGTGCCTGCAACAGCAGAGTTCTCTGCCAACTATGATTATACAGGCGGAGGGTATGAACGTGGTGCTGGAAGTCCTTTTAAGAACGTTACCAACGACCCTTGCGAAGGAATCTTCACCGTCGGATGGGCTCGAGCGAACTTCATTGCAAATGAAACTTTCCCGGAAACGCTAGTGGGGACGAACACCACCAAGATCCGGACGTCATGGGAAATGGTCCCTGAAAGCCCGAAGTACATTGAACTTGTGTGTCAACTAACGTTTGCTACCGCATTGTTTGATGTCACAGTTGACGGCGATGGACGGGTTAGAGAATTCCATCGTACATCAGAACTCGAGACGGATGTTCGGCCATACTTGCGAACAGACCTCGGTCTAACTCTAGACAACCTTACATCTCAGGCGGATAGGCTGAGCTTTATGGATTTCCCTTTAGAGTCACGACTCAATCTGCACAATAACGTCACCGATGATAATACTCCACTACGATCATTCCTTACGCTCGCACTAGATAAACTATCTAAGTCGGATTCCTTCTCCAATCCCAAGAAACAACTCCCAAGTGTTTCAACCGCGGCAGATTCTTTGGATAAGCTTTATAAGCTTATTTTTGCTGTAACTTGCGCGCTTTATGCAGATAAAATATTTGAGCCCCATGACAACGAATCTGCAACTATTGCAGGGGCGCAGTTTACGGAAGAGCGACGAGTATTTATAGATCAGGGCATGTTTACAATTGCGATGATGGTCTTAGGTATGAATGTGGTAGTGGGCTTTGTACTATACTTTCGTCGACCACCGAAGCTCCTTCCACGACTACCGACTACACTGGCTTCCGAGATCGCGTTCTTTTATGGGAGTCAGGCTTTGGAGGATTTGAGTGGAGCGGAGAGGATGAGTACTGCTGCACGGGGTGAGCATCTTGAAAAAAAGGGTCACAAATATGGTTATGGATGGTATGTGGGGCAGGATAGAAAACTTAGGAAGGGAGTTGAGAGGCAGACCCTCCTACTGAAGGACGGGCAGGTCCTAACTAATGTTCAGGGCCTCCCATCGAGAAGTTGATACCTTCCGTTAAGGGTTCCTATTATGGTCCTGGAGTTTCACCGTTCACACACTTATTGGTACATATTTATATCTTCAAGTATACCTATTTCTTTGATTCATCGAGGTACATGAACCCAATTGCTGGTTGCTGCGTCATTGCATCCGCCTGTCCATCCATCACCCAACACACCATTTCCTTAACCAAAGATATCGACGGAAGCAGTCAACAATCTCAAAACAGACTAGAATCACAACTCACCCCTCACCATTGCATCCATTTCTCGCTGAAAAGAGACTGATAAAACACAATCAGTAATCTCAAAATAGAACCTAGAACACTAAAAGACAACCTATGCAAACCACTTCCATCTTCCGTTACATCCCTCTTAAGCAACCTCAATTTTACGTCCCGCCCGCTTCTCAAGCTTCGGCACCACTATCTTCAGAATGCCGTTTTCCAAACTCGCCTTAACTTTATCCACATCGACCGGGGAGGGGAAGTTGAAGCTGCGCGAAAACTCGCCGACGGATCTCTCGGAAACCCAAAACTTGGAACCCTTCTGCTTCTTTTCCTCCTTATTTTCCTCCTTTTTTTCCTCCTTTTTTTCCTCCTTTTTTTCCTCCTTCTTTTCCTCCTTCTCCTTACCCTCAACCTTCTTTTGCTCCTCGCCCGCTTCAATCGATCTGATATTGCCTTGCTCGTCACTCCATCCCTTCACAGACCTCTCGATTTTCCCGTGGACGAGAATTGTTTTGTCGTCGGTGAACTCGATCGAGACGTTTTTCTTGTCGGAAAGGCCAGGTAGCTCGCCCTCAAGGACGTACTCGTGCTCCGTCTCGTGCACATCGAAGTTTGGAGAAAATGCGCGGCGGCTAGAGGACGAGGTATTGGTTGTCGATGTGGTGTCAAACGTATCTAACATCCGAAGGATGTCAGTGGGGAAGGAGGAATAACTGGGAACGCTAGATTCGGGATAGTGGAATCGCGGAAAGAAAGGCATATCGATTGTTGTTGACTGTGAACGAGCTGGTGAAAGCTGTGTGAAAAAGGTTGTGTGAGGTTTGAGCGCGTATGATTGAGTGTTTGTGTTGTTGTGTTTGTTGTGTTAATCAATGATGGGAAAGAGTAGAGGGTATTTATCTTTGGCTACGAGGTGAAGTTATGTGATGCTGCGTCATACGGCCGTCACTCGTAGAGTGCCAAGATTGTGGGGGTTAGGGTTATAGAAGGTTCCAGGAAGATCTCGCAATGAGTAGAACCGAGAGCACGGGGAAACCCATGTGCAACTGTACTCCAAAGTATACCTACAAGGGACGGCTGGTGAAGATTTTACAAGCTTTGCGCCAGATCGAAGATCGCGATCTACACCAGCCGCAGATTTGATAGGCCTAGCTAAGCCATCCCCGTACTCTATGCATCTTCGACCGCCATGCATGCACTTTTCTTTCGGCTTCGACGGTCTCATGCATGCACCTTTCGTTCAGCTTCGACAGTCTCGACAGTCGACTACACCTTGACGACACCTTGACGACACCTTGACGACACCTTGCATTGTATCATACGATTACAGTCCGCCTTGAGTATGTATCACACGATAATTTTGCATACGATTATAGGCCACCTTGGATACGATTACAGACCACTTCGAGTATGTATCATACGATTATAGATTCCCAGGTTTATGTTTGTTTCTGTTTGTCTGTGTTTGATTTAGGGATGTGGTAGTGGGAGGGGAGGCTGGTACTTGTACCAGGAGTAATAGGATGGTACCTATACTCTATAGACTTGTGTTTATGCCATAGCCGCAAGCGGCCGAATGAGACGATTACAACAACACGATTATAGATAACCTTGAATACAATTATAGGCCACCTTAGATACGATTATAGATCACCTGAACATATATCATTCAATTGTAGGCCACCTCGAAGAATAGGCAACTTCACGAGATATCACTCTATCTCTCAATAGTATCCAATTACGGATTCAATTAAGCTTAAGGATTTATGTGGGAGAATAAGGCTGGAGAGTCGGTACTGTAGCTATAAAGACAAACTCAATGGCAATACCTTAGAACAGATCTCGCAGTAAAACAAGAGGTAAGGCCTTCGGGCAATTCTGTTGGTATACAAGTACATACGCGTACTTATGTAGTGCAGTATATCTTAATGCACACTCAATTTCAAACGTACTCTGTTCTGTCACTGACGAAGACAGCATGTGGTCCCCTCTTTGGGGCGCTTGAGTAGATACATACCTACAAGGGAGGTAGCACATGTACCCTCGGTCACACAAAATCCACCCCAGTAATGTTGCCACGAAATCTCGAGAGGAAGATTTGAGCCTAACGATGAATTAAAGCGCCAAACCGGTGACTGTAAAATCCCCGGAATGTGGAAATCAACGGAGGGGGATATCCCGAACAGAATTTATGTGCAGACGAAGAGAAAGAACCTTGTCGGAATATTCATACGACGTGATGTGATATAATGATTCTCACGAGGGGGAGGAAAGCATCGGAGGATTGGGCTGGAAGAAGTAAGTATCCAGATGATAGTCACTGAAGGAGAAGCCGCCGGCAGCATCATTATCACTCACCGGCTTGGATTAGTGGGGAAATACAATTCATGCAAGCCATGGACGGTCAATATGATACCATTGGGTGTGTGTCCCTCGAGCTTTTCATTTGGGCTTTCTCACTCGACTAGATACGAGACCGGGTGCTGCTCATCTACTGTTCATCTCCGTGTTACACCTATCGAGTTCACAATAGTCTCGGATCTGACCGGCAATTTGAAAACTGAACTGTCCACAGCCGGGTATTCAGCATTCGGACCGAGCGCTTTTATTTACTTTGAAGTTCTGATGGAATGGTTCCCTGTGCCTGAAACTTTCACGATAAGGAATTGAGTCCAATGATTCGATCTCAGGCCGCCCCAATTACGGCTACTCCCGACAAGAAGACAATTGCAATTGTCATTGGTTTTGGCTGGCTATTGCCAATTGAAATCTCCCCTGGACCCTTGTTTCATTGGTTGTCACACCACATCCTTTTTGGCGCCTGGACATCTGCAGGGACCCAAGAATTGGTACGATGGTACGAACTGCACGTGCTTCTCAGTGTGCTTCTTAACTACCCAAACCAATTTCCGGGATGGATGTCAGGGCGACAACATTCGCCGACGGAGTGGCCTACCGGGAGTCATGCAAGACCGCCTTCAAAGTTTCTTTGTGGCGACACTCAAAGTACAACCTTTCCCTTTTCTTTGTATATGGTCAGCATGTCTTGCCCTACGTATACTTCCTACTGTGGTACGTACCCCTGTGTTATGCTCCAACTCCGTACTTCAGCCGCCCGCATGCGCAACTGAACTCCATCGCACAGCAAACGACGCCATTACGCCACTTTGCATCAACCAAACAAGCCTGCAGTGGGAGAACCAACTGTGATTTGCCAGCCGGGCCTGACGTCAGGACTGGCTGCGAAATGAATCTTAGAGTTAAAACGAGGTCAGCTCGGCGCTCGGCTAGATGCCCGCTCTTTTCCGGAAGTTTTGGACGGATTTGCAACCAGAGCTGCGCCCGCCAATCCTTCTGTTCCCTTCGTAACAATTCATGCTATATGGATACCACCTTCCAAAATCTCAATCTCTTGATTGTGTCGATATCTGTACTAAGGTACTTTCTGGTTGCACTAGTATCTGAAGCCTTGCAGATATTTGCGATCACCGGCCTTAGATCCAAGCCTTATTGTGCCGTTCACATGCATGTTCCTTAGACCCTTCCTTGGAAGTGTCACTCAGAATATGTACATTTGGATGCGTATGTACTCGGAGGCGGTTATCCTCTGAGAATTTGCTTGACTCTGGCTGAAATGGAACCAAATCCCTCCTTCGCTGAGCTGCGAAAAATCGTGGCGAACTACTCCACTCCCTCCAGGTTGCAAAGAATTTTCTGTAAGCGCACGGAAACACTAGTCACAACCTACCGGGATTAAGAGGGGTTCAGCTGTCAAAACGAACTATCGTTGGTTGGTGATGTTACATCCTTGCAATGCAGCCACAAATGCTTGGTGATTCCATCCACATACGTTGTGTGGTGCGGCGGTTGTCCTTGCATAATGACCGTTCCAGCCTGGCATCGCCTTGAGGATTTGGGCCAACCAGATTGGTTGGGCATGTTGTACCTACGCTTTCTCCTCTCGCTGATGAATATGGCAACCGTACCTGCATGAGCAATTCCCCCTTCGGCGTTTTGTTGCTGCCGTTCTACTGGCTGCAGCGTACATCTGGCTACGGCAAGTTTGCTGCTTGTGGAACTATCACCTTTACTCCTGTTATAAAGAGGGGCGAGCCCCATCATGATAATGTTTTATTCCTCATCCTTCACGGCACACTCTCTCTTGCGACGACTACCTTCGATAGGTTCGGACTTTCTTTGACATTACACGCCAGCGGCATTGTTCTCTTGGAAATTATTCTGTGAATAATTCCTTTCCTCTCGTTTTTCTGAAACTACTCCAAAAACATCAAACGTACCGGTTTACGCTCTCTATCCAACGCAAACAAAGTCAAAACCTACAAGTTCGCAACACATTTATCCACGATGCAGTTCTCTCTAGCTACCGTCGCCGCTTTTGCCGCGCTCTTTACCACCTCCGCCGCTCATCTGATGATGAAGGATCCCCCCCAGTGGGTCATCAACGGCGAGCCTCAGGCCCCCCTCGACCCCAGTGGCTCCGACTTTCCCTGCCAGAATGGCGTGCCCGATCCTAACACCTCCCGCACCTACACGCCAGGAAGCCAGGCCACACTTCAGATTCAAGGCACTGCAGTACATGGTGGTGGATCTGGCCAGATGCTTATTACCTACGACTTCCCTCCCACCGCCAACAGTGTCTGGCGCGTGATGCAGTCCTTTGAGGGCAACCACCCTGTCCAAGCAGAGGGGAACATTATGCCTGCCGACCCATTGCACATACTGCCTGCCATTACCTGGAATATTCCCAAGGGCCTGCCAGCCGGAAGGGCCGTTATGGCTTGGTCTTGGTTCAACCGCCTTGGAAATCGTGAGATGTACATGAAGTGTTCCACAGTTCATATTGACGGCGCAAAGTCTTCTGCCAGCAACCTGAATGAAGACCCAGCTGTTCTCGCTCTCCCGACGCTGTTCCGTGCCAACAGTGGAAACGGTTGCACTGTTCCAGAGGGCGTTCAAGCAATCCAGTTCAAGAACCCCGGCCCTGGTGAATACCCGTCAGGGGGGACAGTCATTGATTGTGACGACTCTCGCCCCGGCTCTAGCTCTGGCTCTAGCTCTACTCCCGAGTCTGCTCCCATCCCAACCTCTGCCTCGAAACCAACTTCCTCGTCAGGTGCCGAATTTCCTTCGCCTACCCCTACATATCCTTCTGGCGGCGACCAAGAGTCAGGTTCCGGTGATAATGCGGAACTCCCCACCACTCCCAGTTCCAGCAAAGGATCCAGCAAACCTACTGTTCCCATTGCCTCCAAGCCATCCAAGCCCTCTACCCCGATTAGCAAGAAACCAGATGCTCCTGTCGAGAAAACCGGCTGTCCCGAGGGCAAAGTTTACTGCAACGACGACAACACTTGGTCTATGTGCGGATCGGGCTACATCCAGAAGATCGGGACGATCCCAAATGGTATG
>Ga0307515_10007455_pt1 | contig 21626 bp, 14 predicted proteins | sample 17_EM_MG_FD_194513 | JGI IMG/M metagenome (GOLD analysis project Ga0307515, IMG submission 194513) | Populus trichocarpa ectomycorrhiza microbial communities from riparian zone in the Pacific Northwest, United States - 17_EM | ecosystem: Host-associated > Plants > Roots > Unclassified | place...
AAGAGACATCTTGCATATGTAGTGCTGGTAAAGTGACCTTTGCATTCCCGGCAACAACACCATCATCGTTCGTAGGAGTAGTCATGATGAGTAGAAAGAATTATGATCAGAAAAGAACAAAAAAAAACAGCCTCCAGTTCCTAAAACAGATGAAGGAAATTTAGAAGCGGCTCTGATACCATGTTAATAGTAAGGTGAATAGAATGTTTTCTGATATATTATTCATCAATGCAGCAGATATATATACAAGAGTCAGTTGCTAAACTTACGCTACTGTTACAAAAGATATATTCTATTTCTATAATTGAATTCTATCTCTAATAATAGCTAATAATCACTCCGTTATTATAGGAGAAGATTACTTCCAATCACATATTCTAACAAACAATGCAAGTGAATTGCACTGTTAACTTAAAACAATAAAAAATGCAATTTACTAGCACTATTCACGAGTGAATTGTACTGTTCACTTAATGAACAGTGCAATTCACTTGTACTGTTCATGTGAACAGTTTTTTTCAGTGTGTTAATTTTTTTAACAGGTTTTTTTAAAAAAAAAACTACTTTAGAGAATTAAATTTACTCACACTGTGATGTGAACAATATTTTTTTTCCTGAAAAACTAGTGTAGAGTGAATTAAATTCACTCGCACTATAATATTAATTTTATACCTGATAATTTTTTATCTAATTTTATTACACGTTTAAAAAATTATGAAAACTGTAGTCCTTATCGGATGAATTTTGTACGTAATGGAATTATAGATGGTTTAATGGAATAATAAAAAATATTTTATATAAAGTATTATTTATTTCATGATGTAATAGTAGTAATTAATTCTATAATATTTAAATTCAAAACCATCAAATATATATATATATATATATATATTACTTATTTTATAACCTCGATTTAAAAAACATTATTAACCAAACACATTAAATTATTTTTTGTTCAACCTCAATTTTAACCACAGTTTTAACCAAACATATATAAATATCATACCAACCTCAACTAAAAGTACTTTTTATAAAATAATTTTTTTCAAACCACAACCACAAAAGCTACCACAATACCAAACACACTTGTTACGTGTTTGTCAAGCATGAAATGGACCATGCTCTATTTGTTATTTTTTATTTTTTTTATTAACGTGGTTGTCCGGATCAACTTGTACGTAACTCGACTAATTTTACAATCCCTGAAGTTAACGATGATGTAAGGTTTCAGTGACCTTGAAGTTTATGAGATTCGAACTGGTGACCTCTAGAACTACATCTTTTAAAGTTGTTTTTTTTCCGTATGGGATAATGATTCAATGGTCCATTTATTTATTTGATAGAGTACCAAACAACGTTATTCTATTATATAAAAATTTAAAAAAAATGATTGATCAATTAGAGGATTAACGGGACATTATCTCATGATATTAATTAATTAATTAATTACAAGACTAAATGGGAAGCCTAAAAGGGAGATCCATCTCGTCCATGCATGTTAGTGAGGTGAAAATTTTGAGGTCAAAATTGACTACAGATCTCATGCCTTCGCTGTCCACCTCCAAACCAGAAAATGGACTCTTGGGCGCAGTGAAAAGTCAGTACACTTACAAGAGCCCTGAAACATTGAAGTTAATACAACTAATATGATATCAGAAACCGTACATCAACGGCTAGTTATGGATGTCTCGGGCCTAATTGTGGGGTAATTACAGTCAAGAAACTACAGTCTGCCCTTATATCTCGGGTTTTAGTCATAAAAAAATTATAAACTCAATTTATATTGGATCCACCAGTTACTCCCGCTTCCAACCACAATTTTGAATCATATTCTAGATAGGTTAAAAGATCCTCTCCAAGTTTGGTATGTAAATTGGCGTTACATTTTCCTATATAAAAAACAAAACAAGTCAAGTATATATATAAAAAAACATTTGTTCAAAAAATATATTCAAAAGGTTTCAAAGTTTAATTACAACAAACATCTCAGCTTGACTATCCATGAACTGTTGCATCCCTTTCTATCTATACTCCTTTCGTATATGTGTTTTCATATACAACTCCATCAAGTTGGCTAGCGCCCAAGCTTTGTAGCCTGGAAAATAAATAATTAGTTAAACTTTGTCACAAATAATCACTAACATTTAAAAACATTACTTAAAAATAAAATAGACTTTTACCACACACTTTGCATGGTTAATAAAAGGAAGTCATCCACCAGTATACTTGCTAATAGAATCATGAGTCTCTTTGTTTATATTCAAAGACCGACTTCATGACTGCCTCCTAAAACCCTCCGATGTCAAGAACTTAAGATATCTCTCTCAATTACTCTCTCAATGATGTTGGGAGATCTATAATTCTTCAACATCTCAAAGTCATCTGACTTGACTCTTCTCTTAGCGTAGTTGTGTGCGTTATACCATAAATTACGCAATCTATTTTAGAAATTCATTATTTGTTAAACAAAAGAACTATAACGAAAAAAACATATTACATTTTCACAAAATATATACACTTCACATGCTAAAAGTTACCTAATTCCGCTGTGATTTTTTCAGACTTGCCTAGCCACACTAGTGTTTACAGCATCCCACTAAAAAATTCTCTTATAATCATTTTCATAAAATTATTAGTTTTTAAATTTAATAAATACATATACTATCTAAAAATATTGATTATTTATCTATTAACCTTAAACTATCCCCACTATGCCTCAACCATAGGCATCCATAATGTATAAGATAGCTTCATTGGTATAAAGGCACTTCCATCGATGTTATCATGCTTTCAACTTTCATATTTGTAAACCTGCAAACCAATTAATTAATAAAAAAACTATATAAAGACTTAATCAATTTGTTAATGTTATTTTCGAGAAATGTTTTTGACATTATGAGATCTAGCTTCCATTCCATTATAAGCTTGTTAGAAAATAGTTCACTGGTAGATGGGATGCCAGATCTGTGGCTTGTATTCGACAAGCTTGCATCGGTAGCCTATATAGCAGGTAGACTACTGATTAAATGCATCGTAGGCTCGGGTACAATACTGATTAAAAAAGTAGAACTGCTCCGTCTCGATGCTAAACTTTTTCTCGACATCCAAACAAAACAGCTAAACCAATATAATTTTTCATTATATCTATTTTTTATAAAATCTCAGTAGCATCTTCCTATACAGGACCCTATCTAAAATTCCATGTTCTTACTATCACATATTGGTAAATTTTGCATGGTAATAACAGGGAATTTTCCTTAAATGCAAAATCAGTTCATAATATTCTTGATTTAATTAATTATTTGATAAACATAAGCCCAATCTCGATTCAAACTTTCATTTAAAAATAAAAAAAAGCCTGAATAATTTTGAACTCACTTTGATGAGCTTGTGAACAACATCAGGACTCAAATAACTGCTCTCAGCTCAGTTTAACATGTTTAAATTCCTATGTAGCAAGGCATTATCCAAAGTTTAGTATGCCTAAACTATGTTTTGACCAGATTGAACCTAAAACATGTATGACCATCATTTTCACCACACAGGATCATTTTCTAGGTACAATACATAGAGCTATTACTGATCAACATGATAAAAGCATGTATGTCTACTTATATCAAAGATTCAACTCATTTTAATTAAAAAGAAAAAGCTCGTCAATTGAACCCTTGGATATAAGATGTTAGACGAACTCATAAAATAATTTAGGTTGCAAAATAATTATCTTTAAAAACTTCATTGTATTGTTCTCCACATATCTTAAATATAATCAATAACTTTAAACACATTGATATTAATTGAACCATAATTCCAATTAACAATCCACATAAAAACCCACCAAAATCTAAGTAAAATAATGATATTAATTGCAAATAAACATGGATATATTTACTAAAACATTCGATCTAAGTTAAACAAACAAGAAAAAAAAAACATTAAATCTAAGAAAAAACAATAAACATCAAGATCAAATATTAAACCTTAAGTGGTGGATAGAGAGAGAGAGCTCGTCACCGTCTAGAGGAGAGAGAGAAAGTATCACCACTAATTCTATAAAGAGAATGTCAGCCACTGGTTGAGAAAGAGAGATAGGGAAAAAAATTGTGGATGTTGAGGGAAATGGGGAAAAATTAAGGATTGCCCCAACATATCTGCTTTTTTATTTATCGATGTAATTTTTCAGTGGTGATTTCATTGGTAAATCAACACGTCAACACATCATGGATGAAATCACCGACAAACTTTTTATATCCATAGGTGATTCCATAGAAAAATTAAAGAATTTATGAAATATTTTGAAAACCCCCCAAAACTCACTGATGAATTTTTATTTGTCAGTTATTTCATTGATCAATTGAACTTTCATGATTTTTTCCCCAACTCTCTGGAATTATCTAATGATTTTAATGGTTATCAGTGATTCCATCAATGATTGATAAATTATGAATTTCTTCCCCAGGTCTCTAGAATTCTCTAACAATTTTAATGATCATCAGTCATTCTGTTGGTGAGTTACAATTATGATAAACACTAACAGAATGGCCAAAAAATATTTTATTTTTATTAGTCATTCCAAATAAAATTTTAAAAATTCCTCATTTAATATGTGTGTTATAACCCCCCCATCCAACCCAATTATATAAGAACAATAATAGTAGCAACAATCATTTTCAATAAAAACTCTTATTCAAAACCATAATCATATTTATATTTGTTTGATTTGATAAATGTATAAAATATAATGCATTATAAAGCGATAATAAAATATTTTAATTATACAATGATGTTTTACATGTTAAATCATTTCAATTTATTTTTAATTTGAATCCTCATCATCTTTATTTTCATCATCTTCATTTTTATTTTCATTGTCATCATCATCTTCATCTTCTTAATTGAATTGAAGTTGGTTGATCTCTTAAGCTTCATCAACTTCTGTATGTCTAGTGGTACTCAATAATTTATTTAACTCATCAACATCAATATGCATATAAGTATTCTCAACAAAAAAAAACTTGAATTTTCATGTCGTTGATTCGGTAGATGAAACAACTCGATATGGATCAACTAACTCTTCCAGTTAAAATACATTTTCTCTCTTAGTTACTTTATTGTTACCATCTTTGACAACACGAACATGACTTCTAGATTCGGTTTTCATAATGAATAACCAATCACTCTATTACGATCATTTCTTAAAGAGAGATTGTTCGTGTAATATGTAAATTGACATTGTTTGGCGAATATAAAAACATCATTGATGTTGCCAAGTCTATATTTTTTTTTATTAATTTTAATCAAACCATGGTTCGGTTGAATTTCCATGTCGCTGATTCGATAGATGAAACAACTCGATATGGATCGGCTGACTCTTCCAGTTAAAATACATCTTCTCTCTCAGTTACTTTATTGTTACCATCTTTGACAACATGGACATGACTTCTAGATTCGATTTTCATAAAAGACAACAATCAACTCTATTACGATCATTTCTTAAAGATGGAGTGCATGTGTAATATGGAAATTGGCATTGTTTAGTGAATATGAAAACATCATTGATGTTGTCAAGTCTAAATTTATTTATTTATTTCAATCAAACCATAGTGAGGATCTACTCTAATTTCTTTTTCGGTATCATACCGATAGCATTTGAATAAAAAAACTACATTTTGTTCCCTATGACATTGAAATTCAATCACCTCTTCTCACTTGCCATAATAATCAACTTCAAACTCATTGGAAGTTGATCCCTTAACACAAACCCTACTACTTATGAAAAACATATTTATTAATGAAATACCCATTATAACATTGGATCTTTCTTTTAGGACCCAAAGATGATAATTTCAAGTAATCAGTATGACCTTTCATGTTGTACACCTAGTTAAAAATAATAGTAAATCAATGGTCGATGAAAAAAAGTTACGTAAATGTATTCTTGTTAGAGTAAGAAATTATTATTACTTGTGTTTGAAACCACATGGTAAATTGTTTATCTTGTAATTGAAAAACTTGAGCTTCAGTATGATATAGATCTTAGGATAATTTTTTTTTTTATGATATTGCCTATAAGAAAGTTAATTAGAATTTAGCCTATATGAGAATAAAACATAAAATGGATTGAAGCTATGAAGTTGTAAAATTGACTTACTAAACAAAAAGTCTTAATTCATTATAGTTAAATAACATATAATTATGTGTTTGTCTGAATTCAATATATGTCAAATATATTGTCAAAACTATATTCCTCAACAATCATATCTAGGATGGGAAAATATTGACCAATTTCCACTTGAAATAACTTCACCACCACGATCATCATATCTTGGAATGCAAATAATTCTTGTTCTCATATGAGGCTTAAAATAATTCGAGATAAATATTGAAATCCTTTTAATAATATAAGTCTTGTATATCAAAGCCTCAACATGCACCATGTTTTTAACTTTTTTTTAAGGTTAAACAAGTACCTAAATGAAAGTAAATATAAATTGGAAAAAAAAATGTTTTAAAAACCATAATAAGCACTAAGGATGCATGTTATCCCTAACCTTTTTACTGTATACATCCATTCATCTTGTGCAAGACCTTTGAATTTTGCCTTATACGTTAAATATATGAGTAAGTGCTCTATTGAGTTGAAGAATAAGGGAAGGAAGATCATCTCAAGTTTGTATATTATCTTAGTTATGTTCATTTCAAGTTGTTTCATATATTGGGAACGTAACTTGCTTGAGTAACATCTCTAAAAAGGTGACTAATCTTTATGAGTGCATCTCATATCCATTTTCACAATAAATCCCTATAAGCAATTGGAATGAGTGTTTCCATAAATACATGACAGTCATTACTCTTCATTCGATACAATATGCATTCCTCTAAATTCACCAATTTGGCCATGTTCGAAGCATATCCATTAGAAAATCACAAACTCTTAAACCATTCATAAATAAGAAACTATTCTTTTTATCTAAGGTAAATGTTGCTTTGGGCTTTGCAAGATCCATCCCATCATTAAGAAACTCCATATTTTGACAGTCACAAAACAAATTTATATCCAACCTAGCTTTTATATTGTCCTTTGTTTTTCATTTGACGTTTATGACCATGTTAAAAATATTCTCAAACGCATTTTTCTCAATACACATAACATCCAAATTATAGCAAATGAGATTAGCCTTCCAATAAAAAAGCTGCTAAAAAACACTTCACTTTACCCAATTATAGGTCACACCAAAACCAGAAAACTTCTCCTTACTAGATTGAAAATTAAATACAATGTCTTGATACTGCGAGTGTAAACCCCCGCGTAAAGGGTCGAAGGTAATAAAACTTCGACAAGAAATGAAAACTTGGGATGGAATGAAATGGATAAATAATGAGAATAATAACAATTTGATGTGTATTAGAGGGGATAATATCCACAAATGAATTTAAAGGTGTTGTTGAAGTTTAAATGAGGACTAAGAAATTTAGTTAAAAATTCATAACGTTAGCGAAACCGGTAATGAGTTTTGATGGATGGAAGAATTAGGAAAAGTTAAAAAAATATGTTTAAGGAATAAGAAAATAACACCAAGAATTATAATAGAAATGAGAAATAAAAAGTTAAAAAAGAACTGCTTGAAAAAGTGTTGGTGTAAACCACCGGTTAAAAATCAGTAACGTTACTATGAAACGACAATATGTCTATGAATAATATATATATATATATATATATATAATAATAAAATGGTCCCAATGATTTAGTAAAATAATTGATACGATTTATGCAAAAAGGTTGAATAAGAAAAGTTGGATTTTTTATGAAAAATCACAAACTAGCTAGTTTTATAGTATCAAGTATAACTCTCAATCCGACTGGTAGATTGAGCTGAAATTTTACGTGGAGTCTCTTGACATGATTTCTTACCTTGGGTTAGGGTTTTATATCAATTGGAGTTTAGAATAAAGACTCATGATTTAGGCAGTAACCAATTAATTTATGTAAAAAATACAAGGGACATTAATGGAAGGTAAAATTTTAATTAAACATAAAATCAACCTATAAGTGGTTGTTTTCAGCAGCCATGGATGGTTTTGGAGAGAGGTGGATATTCTCTCCTTTATTTTCTCAAAATTTCCTTAGAAAATTCACTAAAATGGAGAGAATAAGTGAAATGATGGAAGAAAAAAGTGAAAGGAAGGATCTATTGGCAATGTTTTATAAGAAATAAAAGAGAGAAAGTGACGGCTAGAGAGAGAAACAAGAGTTTAGAAGAGAAGAAGGTTGGAAACCTTGGAATTTATCTTTTGTTTGATGTGGGTAAGTGATAGTAAACCTTTTTTTTAAGCTTTAATAAGTTCTTGTATGATTTTCATGAATGTTAGTTTATGGATTTGTGATTAAACTTAGTGTTTGATTGGATGATGAGTTATTGATGCTAAACTTGTTATGAGTTATGTTCTTGGGCATGAAATACTAATAGGTAATGTGGAATTAAGAAGAATTTTGAAAGGAAGAACATGTTTCCCTTTGAATAAATATTTGGTTGACTATAAAATGAAAAGGGGTTGAGTTTTGCTTAAATTCTTGATTGAAATGAATTAATTATGAGTTGGTTGATATAAATTATATATATGCTAGTTTTAATCACATGAAATCTTAAAAAGGAACCCATGACTCTTTAAAGGGTAAGCTTTGGCCTAGGCCAATAAAAAAAAGGTTGATTTGGTTGATGTAATTATTGTGATAATTGTATTGAATTGTGTTAGGTGAAATGTAGAATTGTTAAGAAATTTGAAAGAAAATTCATGCCTCCCTTTTTGGATAGATTTGGCTAAAGTCATAATAGGAGGATTTGAGTTGTTGCTTTGAATTAACATGAAAATGTTGTTAAATGGTGATTATATGATGTGCTTAAATGATTTGATTTAGAAAAAAAAAACATTGAGTGCAAACCTCATGGAATTAATCCATGAGGTTTCGGCCAAGTGAGAGGGAAATGTATGAACTGTGTTAAATAGTATTATGAGATGTGTAAACATGTTTCAACATGTGTTTTAATTGTATTGGAATGGATTTTTGTTATGAAAAACAAGGGAGGGGGAAAGATATGAATATAACTAGGATCGATTAAAATAGAATTGTTAAAGAGGGGAGGAGACTTAAATTGAATTTATGAACTATAAATTGTTAAATTATGATTGAAAGTATGTGATTAGATGAAAATATGAGAAAAAGATAAAGGAATACTCATAGTTTGCATCATGAGTGTTTTGGCCTAAGGGTAAAGGTTAAAGAAGGTTGTTTGTGTGGTCTACATGTTTAAATATTGGCTATGTGTTGTGTGGAAATGGATGGATATAACTTGAGTTTGTGAAATGTTTGGATTTTTACTCGTATGAATTTCTTTATTATTGGCTTGAAAATATAAATTCAAAGGGAAATTGGAATGTGATTCCTATGACAGTTAATATGTTTATGATAAGTTGTGTCCCTGATGGAACAAGGGAGGCTACTAGATCAGGACAACAGTTGGGAGTGGCAGGACGCTCTCAAGCTCATGGTAGGTGTTCGACACCTTGACTCTTAGAATTCTTAACTATTGCTTAGATAGTTATTAGTTTCATTGTAGTATGAAACAATTGTATTGTGAAAAAATAAGATAGTGCATAAAATAGAAATGCAAAGTTTGTACTTGATGTAATATATTTATTTGAAATTCAATGTTCATATGGGGGGTTGATATAAGTAGTTGGAATATAATACTGGATTTGTAATGGAAATTGTACGCATATATGAAGAAGTGAGATGGTGGATCCACGATATGAACTTTGGATTTTAGGAGTGTAAAGTTGCATTTGGTCATCAAAAAAGGTATTTGGAAGGGTAATGTTACAGTGGGTTATTAACGCGAGTATTTGAAATAGAAAGATTGTGTAAGTATTCAGAAGGGGTTGTTGGTAATGTAATAATGATAAATTTCACTTGGAAAATGAGAAAGAAAAAGGGAAATAAGAAGGAAAACGAAGGAAGGTAAAATATAGGATGGACTTGATGGAAGGTTTATAGTCCACCATGAGGTGGAGACTATTTAGCATCAGTGTTACTGATGACCAAAATAATTGATTAGTCTCCCATAAGATGAAGAGTAATGGCATCTATGGTTACTGATGATCAATAAAATTGATTAGTTTGTCATAGGGTGAAGACTAATGGCATCTATGGTTACTGATGACCAACATAATTGATTAGTTTGCCACAGGGTGAAGACTAATGGCATTAATGGTTACTAATGACCAACATAATTTATTAGTTTTCCACGAGGTGGGACTAATGGAATTTGTGCTTACTAATGACCGACATAGTTTGACTAGTTTTGTTACATGGTGGGGACTAAAGATATCAGTTAATATTTATAGTGAGGATGAATTATTAGTTTGCCTCGATAAGAAGACTAATGATATCTAGTTTGCCAATATCAAGATTGTATAGTTGGTCAATGAAGCATAAAAGAGCCATTAACTAAGAGAAGCCCACGGTAGGTTGTAAGAATGACAAAACATGGGTTGGTGACAAGGAAATAAATGTAGATGGATATTGTGTAACCAAGGAAGAGAATCGGTCGACTGTGGACAATAATAGAAAAAGATCAAGTTAAGATGTTGGTTGGAGCTTAAGTGTTTAAAGATAAAGAATTCTTATAGTACGAGTTTTTAAGTATTGAAAAAAAATAACGAGATGGTTGGTGTAAGGCAAGAACTATCATTAATAAAATTGGTCAGAAAATGGATGATTGATATAAATACAGACTCAGGGTAGTGAAATATAATAAATAAGTGCTTGTTTATTATAAACCACATGCTAGAGTGATGAATAGAATGGGTTAGTGTATACGATCATTTTCCTTGAAAAGGTTGGAATTATGGAATTGGATTAAAGAATTTTGAGGTCAGATTAAGGCATAGGATGAGAATAATGAACTAGATAAATTATTTAAAATCATGTTTAAGAATTGTCTCAAATGATACTATTAATAAGTTAAGGCCCAGTTAACGGTATCGAGTTCGACGAATAAGTATAGTCAAAAGCCATGTTTATTGATTTGGGATTATGCACCCTTAACCAAGATCAAGTATAAATTAAATGCATGAAAAAGGTTAATAACTCCTAGTTGGAATTAAGTAGAAGTTAAATAAGTAAAAAAAAAGGGGGACAACTAACAAAGAACATGAACTTTCATTCTTGAAGAGAAGGAGCTTGTGTGTAAATGTCATAGACCATGAGTGAGTTATTGAAATGATTTAATGAATGTAGTTAACTTATAGCAAGGGTGGTGGTTAATGCCCAGGGGATAATGAACATATAATCATCAAGGTCATAGTTTATTCTTGAAAGTGGTCGTCAAGGACGTGAAATGAATATAGTAAGCTTCCAAAGTAGACTAAATTATATAATTGTGTAAGAACCAAAATGTTGGTGTTACCATTAAAAAGGGTAAACCAATCACAGGTGGAAGGATTTTGAGGGTAAAATCTAGTAAGGATATTGACGATCTAGTTGTATAATTATAAGAAGGCTAAGATGGCAATGTGGCAATCAAAAAGGGAAATTGTTCTATTATGATAAGCAATGTTTTGCATAAACTTTCTTCAAGGAATATGAGTAATAAGTAATATAAAGTGAAATTATTAATACGCTATGAAGGTACATTTAAGTATAAATATTTATGCTTGTGTGTATTTGTTATAGGATCTCCGCAGACTAGATAAGAGTAGTCATTTATTTACTTCATATTTTACTTAGACTTTTGTAAAAATTATGAAAATATGTATATAACTCAATAATTTTTCTATTGATTGGTTTATGTATAACATTAATTAAATGGTCATGTGATTTTGGATATTTGTATTTACTAGATATATAGACTTAACTTATTAAAGGTTTAACACTCATGTTTTAAATTGAATTGTATGACTAAACATTTTACTTATTGACCATGATATTTAATTCTAATGTTAATGCGATTGTTATAGATTGATGGGGATTATATGGTGATGAGTTGTTACTAGTTATGTTGAAATGAGGTTAAGATCCAGGAAGAATGAATTAAATGTTCATGATGTGTGGTTGTATAATCAACAAGAATATATATGTTATTAGGAGAATTTGATGACAGGTTGTATGTGGTGTCTGAGGCCCAACCTATGAGAATAATGGTAGTGATATAATAATTGAGAATGCTATCTTTTTCTTTGTAAATATCCTAAGGAAAGAAGAATTGTTTAGTGACTTGGACAAAGAAGACTCTGCTGAAATTTCAGTAAGAACTAGAAATTTATGATTTATGTAATGTATGAATACGATAAATAACGAATCAAATTTAACCATGAGATCGAAACACCAACATGGATTATTGATATTAAACGTTAAAAAAATTCACTATGTTTTTCATGAGTTAAAGGCTCAAGGTATCTTTACAACGTTAAGATTTTACAAGGTGTTACAACGAAACTATATCATACAATTCTTTACCCAATAGTACTAGCAGTGCAACATCCCTTTCAGCTTTACCGCTTAAGAAGTCCTTTCTTTTATTTTTGTATCGATGATAACTTGGTAATAACCTCTAGTGGGAATAAAAAAAAAAAAGCTTTACCACCAATCATTAAGGTGAAGACCTTATTGTTTTTCATATAATATGGATATGCTATTTTTTCACATGTGCTACATTCAGAAACCATTTCATATGAAAGAAAATCATTTATAGTTCACATCAATGTTGTCTTCATTTGAGAATTTTATTTCTATGAAACATCATATGTCAAATCCTTTAATGACCATAACTGATTCACTTATTAATTAACAGTTGAAGACAAAAATCTATATTCCTACCTGGATTGTGAAGACCAGGTATGACTATAGATAAAAATATAAATTTTAGCCTCATACACATCCCTAGGGGTAAGTTGTAAATTATTAATATGATGAGCCAACAAGAATAGGGTGCAACAAAGGATCCAAATGGATTGAACCCATTAGAACACAACCCAAGATGTATGTTTCATGGTTTCATTAAAAACAAAGGATGCATCCTATTAAAATATTTTCATGCTTCACCATCAAAAGAGTGCACTATGATTCCATCTACCACTTCATGTAAATGATGCCTTGTCATGTGCTTGGTTATCTTCAAATATATAAATAACCTTTCCAACCTAGTAGTGATTAGAATTATCTTAGTGTTTTGTATTTGTCAAATATCCTTTCTTTATCATTATTAGGTTTATATTGAGCATGCTTATAGGTTTTGCACTCGATTAAATTTGCATCTTCACCATAGTACAACATGTATAAGTTTGGGCACATATCAATTTAATTTTTTTTGTATCCTAGGTCAAGAGGTTTCATCATAGGTTTTGCAGTATATAAGTTCTCTTTCAACCTATTACCTTCAGTTGAAATGCTTTTCTCTAATTCGATGGTGCTATTATAACTGGCCTCACTTAACCCATAATCTGACTTGATGGGAAACACTCGTGTAATGAACAATAATTTACTGTGATTTATGCATCTATCCCATAATGGTTCATCGGAATCTTTTAAAAGTTTAAAAAGCTTAGTTGCATCTACATTTAGTTCTTCATCGACACATGAACCTTCATTTGAATAACCATGATTAATTCTCATTGCATTCATTACCATAGTCCTATAACAATTACTATTATCATCTATAACTTTATGTATGCTACTAGAACTAGATATTAAGTCAACAATCCTTTTTAACATGGTCTCGTAAGGAACATAGGGTTCTCCATGTACAAACCAACACAAGTATTTCTCTATGAACTATTTTTTAGAAGTTACATCATAACATCTGATTGGTAGAACTTGTTATTCTTAAACTTTACACATAGACATCTAATTTCGCCTCCACTAATATTCTTTAGATTTGAAAGTGCAAAATTAATAAAAACCCTCAACCTTTTACAATGGTATTCCTTATATAATCCTTAAGGTGAATCTCAATACATCCAAAAATTATTATTATTACTTTGAAAACCTATATAGAATATTGTTAAACAAAAAAACCACCAAATTAGTTTTCATACCTATACCATAAAGTAAGGTTATCCTTCGAGACTTATCAGATTAGCTCCCATTAACAATTGTAGTGCAAAGGACCACACTACATCTTAGAAGGGATGTAAAGGTCGAAATCCTCCTATTCCAATAGCTAATACCAACTGGTGTTGTGGTCACAAATGGACATAATGGGAACTTGGATTATCTAGTGGAGGTTCCTCAAGACAAAATAAAGAATGCAAGGAAATATATGTTCATAATTGTTGACAAATTACAAGTTTCAATAAGATTCAATACCTCAGCATATCCACAATTGCAAATGTTGACTAATAGAAGAACTTGGAGAGATTCAATCAGAATCTTCAGCTTAAAATGTTGTACACCTTCTAAACCAAAAGTAAATGGGCAAATACGACTTCAAAAATAGTAGTATTCTCCACAATAGTCAATGTACATTCAATAAGTACTTATCATTATAAGCCTTTAAAATCATAAGATGGTGACAACTAAATTTTGGTGTCTTCAAACTTCTACTTACGACCTTGCCCCTTCCAATTAATGACTATGAAGGACCTAAGAAACCACATTTGTAGTTCTTCTCTAAGTGTAGCGGGTTGAATCATAAATGCCATGAATTTACCTGAATTTTTTGAAGCAATTTCTATGCCATAATTATTTTTTTTTGTACCTGACTCAAAATACCCTAAGTTCATTATTATGGTAACAATAAGAACTGTTGATGGAGATCATTTATATTCAAAAAGGAAAAGGAAAATGAGATATTAATAGAAATTGGACTTTTCAACACAAGCATAACAGGAGTATTCTTGTGGCCTTGAAAGTTGGCATAATAAGTGTTAATACAAACAATACAAAAAATATCATAGCCTTTTGGGCCAGGGCCAAATGGCTAGCAACTCCTCTCTCTCTCTCTCTTTCTTTTCTCATCTTTTTATTTTCCTTTTCTTTTTCTTTTTCTTTTTCTCTCTTTCCCTGATTAGCATACAAAATACATAAATTATAAATATAAATATTCCCACACTATATCTTTTCATTTAATTGGTATATTGATGAAATTACACGACATGCGCCTTTACAACAAAAGTGAATCTCTATCATTGGTTGATAATACTACCAATCAAGTGGTTGGTTTCTTTAGCCAATTAGAAATAATATCAATGTGAGTTACTCTTTTCACTAGATAAGCTATTCTCTTTTCATTAGTTACACCACTACTTTTCATATTATATTCGCCAAGTAAGCCAAGTGATCTTGTTAATAGCCATATGTATAAATACCCCTATTATCCACACATCAAAGGCAAATCACTTAACATCTTTTTTACCACTCAACTAGTCTCTCGCATTGTTTCTATATGTTTTTCTTGTTTACCCTTTATTACACCAACATAAGTATTAGAGGGTCCCTTAAAAATATACATGAGAGACTTATTTTATAGGTAACACCAGGCCCATTCATTTTAATATATTCACCAGTCTATTATTAGTTATGAGAAGCCCAACTCTCTTTGAAGCTTCAATAACTTTATAAGAGGTACCATATGTGAGAAATTAAATAAAATTTAGTTCATTTTTTCATACATTTATTTTAAGGTTTTCCATAACTAACATGGAAAATTTTGGAGGAAGAGTGACTAATCTCCCACCATCATCAACTCCCACAAATATCAATCATCTTACTTAACAAATAAAAGCACTCACTAACATTGTTACTACTTAGCAATAACTCAAAGCTCTTCCCTTGCCACCACATACTTTACTGCTAGTTGTTTTACAATTAATTACACCTATACATAGACAACTTTATTTTCTAAGAGAAATTGGAAAAAATGACATGCAAAAGAGTAAATGATAGTATCACCACACCTCTACCATACCAAAAAGTTGGTCTCACCGTCATAGAAAACACTCTCAAATAGGATCCTTCAAATATGATATTCATATATCAAAACACAAGGCCACAACCATTTGTGACCATAACTATTACCATATGTATCATTTCCTTTTAGAATCCCACTAAAATGGACTTAAACATAAAAGAAAATGATGAGAGGAGAACATAAACATTGCTAACTAGATATGATATTCTCTATTGTGCCAGAATATATTAAACACACATCTTTCTAAAGGCTTTGTCACCACAGAGATGGACCTAGATAATTATGATGGTCTTACTAAACTATAGAAGCAGTCTTGAATTAGTGATATAGGATAGCAATGCAATGTGCAAAATCCTTCCCACAACGTTTTGTAGATCTGCACGAGCCTATTACCATAGTTTAAAACTTGGTTCTATACTTAGTTTTTTTACTTATGTAGCAAGTTGATTGCTCAATTCAATATAAGCATACTTGTCAAAAAGAGCTTAACTAGGCCTTTTTTTTTCCATTACATAAAGAGAATGGTGAAGTACCAGGGTACATCTTAAGAAATTCAATAAGGAGCTTCTCAAAATAAAAGACTTGTTTGAGCCTGTAGTTATAGAGTCCTTGATTAATGGTGTGCATAACTATTCTTTATAGGAATGACTATATGCACTCCTAAACAGAACTCTCCTCAAAGTCAAACAGGTTATAGAAAGTCATACATGGGTAGAAAAGTAAATGTGGCAAGACAAGAGCATCCATATTTTTATAAACACGTGGGAGAATTTCCAAAACATAGGTAACCTCTTCATGACTCTTAGGCATTCAGAAGTAACCCAATGAGACTAGTGTGAGATAAGCTTAAAAACCTTGAGTTGATGACAACTTCTTTAAACACCATTAGCACTAAAGTGTTAAAAGATATTAAAATGAAGTATTTTATATAATATCCACCACTAATGAAAGAAGTTATTGGTAATCATAATCTAATTAATGTTGTCATTTCCATAAAGACAAGAAATATGATACAAAGGAGCATTATGCTCTAAAAAAAAAGATAAAAAGACTCATTGCTAAGGGGTATCTTTAATAATTTGTTAGGAAATAAGTAAAAGATGAAAAGCAAGGAAACAAAGCTGACACTATTTATAATTAATTACTAGAGATCAATATAATCCTAAGAGGAAATTCATAGGAAGAGATTATAGTGGGAGACGAAATACTTATGAAAAGTAGATATTGTTTGTATGACTTTTGAACCTTTGTCATGAGCTTATTATATTTACTCTAGAAGATGGGAAAAGATGACTTTTCTCCATAAGGATGCCTTGTTATTTACTACATTCATGTCCAATCATAAGGTACACAAGGTATTGGTATATAATGAAAGTTCTATCAATATTCTCATTAGAGACACGATGATATAGATGGGTGTTGACGTATCTAAGTTAACTCTAGTAAAAAACCCCTTTGATCAAGATAAAAGGGAAATATATACCAATAAAAGGCACATTAATCTTACCCGTCACCATTGACACTTATCCCGGATGTTGCACTCTCCAATAAACTTTTATGGTGATTAGGATGTACCTAACATACAATGTCATACTTGGAAGACCACTTCTTTAAAAGAAAAATGCAGTGATTAGGATAAATTACTAAACGATGAAGTTTTATACAAATAAAAAAGTTATAACTATAAAGGGAAATCAGATGGTTTCTAGGTGATGCACTTGCACCTATTTAAATAGGAGGAATACTTTGTGGATAGACCAAACATCACCTCTTAAAGAAAAAGTTAAAGTATGAATAAAAGTAGTAGAAGATCTAAAAGAAAGCAGTCTTATTTCAAATAAAAGTGTTATCACCAAAATTAGGTATACTTTAGACCCTAGGCAAGAGAAAACCCTCATAAAGCTCTTTAATACCTAAATATACAACATTGATTTCAAGCCATTGGATATGTCATGCTTCAACTCAGAGGTGGCTTATTATAGTTTGAATGTATACCTGTCTTTCTCCAAAATACAAGAGAAGAAAAGGAATTTTAATTAATAAAGACAAAAAACTATTTCAAAGGAATTATATAAACTATTGAAAGTTGGGTTTATTTGTGAGTTAATGTACCTAAAATGGTTGGTTAATGTAGTGATGGTGAATAAGACAAATAGGAAACGCCATATGCATATAAACCTTACTAACCTCAACAAGACATGCCTTAGTGATAGCTTTCCACTATCTTAGATCGATAAATTGGTTGGCTTTATAACTGGCTTTGAGTACTTGAGCTTCCTAAATGCTAACTCAAGGTATCACTACATATTCATGCATCTAGATGATGAAGAAAAAATAACATTAATCACAAACAAAGACATATTTTGTTATTGAGTCATACCTTTTGGCTTGAATAAGTTATAGCCATTTACTAATGAATAATGGACAAAGTCTTCAAAGACTAATTGGGTAAAAACTTAAAGGTCTATATTGATGATATTCTAGTTAAAAAACATAAAGTTTGAGCAACATCTTTAATATTTATAAAAAGGTTTTTTTTGTTAAATGCCTACACTAAATGAAGTTGAATCTTACAGAGTGTGCATTTGCAATAAAGTGAGGAAAGTTTCTAGGATTCCTAATTAATAGCTAAGGGATCGAGCCCAGTCCTTAAAAGATCTAAGCCATGTTAAACATGACCCCTCCTCAATTGTTTAGAGATATATAAAGGCCAACAAGAAGGATAACAACCTTAACCAAGTTTAATTCTCATTTAAGAGAATGTGTTTGCATTTTTTCAAGACTCTAACAAACATCTTTAGTTTTGAATGGACTCTAAAATTTCAGCAATCTTTTAAAAAAGTAAAGTCAAATTTATCCTTCCTAAAAGTTTGCTCATAACCTAGAGAAAAAGAGGATCTTTTTTTATTTATTTAAGGGTGGCAAACTTGGCGAATAGAGTAATTCTAGTATGAGATAAAGAAGAAATCAAAAAACCAATTATTACAAAAACATAGCTCTCCACGTTGCTAACTCAAAATACTTAAAGATTGAAAAGATGACCCTTATATTGGTCAGTGTTGTCAGGAAGCTCAAACCATATTTCCAAACACATCAAGTGATTGTGTTGAAAGACTAGTATCTAAGATAGATTCTTTATAAACCTAACTTGTTAGGATGTTTAGTAAAATAGGCAATTAAAATGGGGGAGTTCAAACTCTAGTGCCAAGTAAGACCGAATATCAAGGCGTAAACTCTAACAAATTTAATTGTTGAGTGCTCATTTAAAGATCTTCCAACACTAGATAAACACAAAACAATAGAGTCCAATTTGAGTTGAGACCCGTAGAGGTTGTTTATGGATGGATCCTCAAATACTAATGTGAATGTAGCATGAATTGTGTTGATAAGCCTTAAAAGGTGATTTTTTTTAATATGGGATTTCTTTTGAATTTTTCTTCCTCTAATAATATGGTAGAATATAAGGTATTATCAGCTAGCCATGACTTGATTAAGAGTTTTAATGCCTATCCTCTCTATATATTAATGATCTCCAGCTTGTAGTGGGGTATTGTATTAGATAACTTGAAGCCAATAAGCTTTCAACCAAATACCAATAGAAAGTTCTAGCACATTTAAACTTAAAGAGAGAAGAAGGAAAGGCAATCTCCATAAAAAAAAATACATGAAAGGAAAATGACAAGGTATACCTCCTCTCAAAGCTTGTCATTAATAACCCAATATAATTATCTCATATATTTGGATTGAGGTACATGAAAAGTCAAGCAAAAAATAAAAGGAAACAAAGACAGTAACCACTAGGGGTGTTCACGGTTCGGTTCGGTTCGGTTTAGACTAAAAAAACCAACCGAACCGAATTACATTAATTTTGTGAAATATTAACCGAACCGGACCGAAAACCGGTTCAAACCGAACTAGTCCGGTTCGGTTAAATCCGGTTTTTTTGGCAAAAAACCGGGAAACCTAATCCCATCATCTAGACTCCCCCAAATCCCTTCCTCCCAGCTTTGAAAACCCGAACCCTGACCCGCCAACCCAAAACTCTATCTGGTCCTTCGGCTCTCTCATCCAAACCTTAACAACCAAATCTGAATCCGTCATCGAAATCTACAAGAAAGACCTGGACAAGCCATCGGTGGTATTGGATCCTCCATGTGGAAAATCATTGTCCCATATGGCTAGAAAACAGAAACTATTTCATTCTTTCAATGGAATTGATCATATATGTGCCAAGTTTCCAGATACTGGAGATAAAGATGACTTCGAGCCTTTAAATGTCCATTGCCAATCTTGCAAACAATAAACAGTAAAAGCAAAAGGAGATTGATACACAAAGGGCATTTGATCTCTTTTATGGCTGCCCCACTACTTTTTGTATTTATACAGTTGCTTATCTTTATCTATGTCAAGAAACGGGGAAAGGAAGATTGAGAATTAATTGAGAGGGGAAGGAGGCGGCTTTTTGTGAGAGGCAGGAGGTGATGTTAATTGTTAGGGTTAGCTAACTATTTATACTGAAATTTTTTATTAATTGTTTAGTGGGTCCGGTTCGGTTTGGGTCGGTTTCTGGTTCAAAACTGAAACTGAACCGGACCTGTTAAAATTTATGGTTTTGAAAATCGGTTTTATCGGTTTTTCATTTCGTTTTGGTTTTTTCGGTTAATTTTTCTTCGGTTTTATCGATTTTCTCGGTTAATCGGTTATTTTGAACACCCCTAGTAACCACTATAAAAATTATACTAGAGAAAAATTACTTAAGCAATATTTGCTTATAGAAAAATTACCAAAAGACAAGAAGTTGTTTTTTGACAAACAAGGCATGTAGATAAGAATTGTCTTTTAGATGGTGAGTTGTATAAATGGTCAACCACTGCTCATCTATTAAAATACCCGTTTCTAAAAGAAAGTGGATATATGTTGACGGAAATATATGAAAGGATCTATAGCTTTTATGTAAGAGCCAAGGCCATAACTTCCTAAACAATATAAGTAGGCTTTTATTTGCCTATTATCTTAAAGGATGCCACTGACTTAGTAAAGAAATATTACAAGTCCTAGAGACTTGCTCTTGTGTAGTGCCAACCTTTAGCTGAACTACCCATTATTATATCTTTGTAACCTTTCATCCAATGAAGAATTGATATACCTAGATCATTCCCTAAAGCCTTAGGAAGAAGGTAGTTTATCCTAAAATGTATTGAGTATTTCATGAAATGGGTAGAAGTTGAAGCCCTATAGAAAATAACTACAAACAAGATCATTTCATTTTTATAAAGAAAGTATTATTTTTAAGTCTGGACTCTTTAGAGTTTTGATCATAAGCAATGGCACCCAGTTTGATAACAAGAAGATAAAGGAACAATGTCAAAAAGCTCCACATTGAAAAAAAGTTCTTACTAATATCACATCCATAAACTAATAGATAGATAGAGCTTACCAACAAGATATTACTGAATAGATTAAAAAGAAGATAGAAAAAGCTAAAGGTGAATGGGTTGAACTCCTTAACGAAATTATATGGGCTTACAAGACTGTTGTAACCCATTTTTGGGTCCCCCCCACAAAAATATAAATATATAGCCGGAAGAAATTAGAAAAATAATAAGAGGTGGGAGCGCTCAGAAAAGAATCAGAAAAATTGATGAAGGAGGTTCAGAA
>Ga0307515_10007456_pt1 | contig 21624 bp, 3 predicted proteins | sample 17_EM_MG_FD_194513 | JGI IMG/M metagenome (GOLD analysis project Ga0307515, IMG submission 194513) | Populus trichocarpa ectomycorrhiza microbial communities from riparian zone in the Pacific Northwest, United States - 17_EM | ecosystem: Host-associated > Plants > Roots > Unclassified | place...
TTGGGATATAGAATAAGCCTGTGGACCTCTGAGTACCAACTACTTAGCGCTTTAAGTAAAAGATCTCCCCTAACGCAAGGCAGATTAATAGGAGTTAATTACCGCCTATATAAGGCGGAGCGCTTATAAAGGGCTTAGCTAGAATAGTAATTAAACTACCCCGGAGGCACTAATAGCTCCTTTATTATAGATGGGGGGTTAATATATAAGATTAACTGGCTAGGATAAGTCTACTGCTTAGGCAGTGTCTTGCCCCAGAAAGGACGGGCGTTAGAAGTGGATTATATAATGCTATTCCTGTTAAAAAAGGCGTTATTAGGGGTTATTATTAACTTCCGATTCTAGTTTATAACTTTATATAAATGCTTCTAAACTCTGCTAAGGCATGCGGCGTCTATTAGGGATTGTTAGCTATTTAAGTTTAGCAGTAGCTTAGCTAATAGCTACCCCTAATAATGCCTTACTTATAGATTACTCTAGGCACTTTTAGTCTTAGGCGTAAACGATACGTAAGCTAAGAGTAATTACAGCTACTAAATATTGTACTATAGACACCATATAAAGTGGAAAGGGGCGGCTGGCGTACTTTGCCTTTCCCTTCTACCTTCTATCTTAACTCCGCCTTAGAAGAGAAATGGGATATAAACATTATGCTCCTGGTTCTTATATGCCATTAATTTAACTTACCTTTAAATCTGACCTCTTAGCTATATATCCCTTACTATTGTGGTGGGGTAAAATGGGCCACTACTTAGTGCCTTGGCATTTTCCTGTATATATCGAGCCTTCGGCTTCTCTCCTTCTCTACCACGACCTACCGGAATACATTCTTTCCTTTCTTCTTACTGACTACTTTCCTACTGATTGATTACAACTGACGACCGACCGACCGACCGACCGACCGACAGATAGACAGACAGCATTGTGACTTCCTATCTGAGAGGGACCGCGTCCACCACCACACTATCTTTATAAAAATACCAGATATTATATATATTACCTTAACTAAGCTTGGATATATTACTAATATAACCTATAGGTCCTTAATTAGTGCTTATAAAAATATTACAATATGCTATTGCCCTAAAAATAACATACCTAATTATTAACCTACTAGAAACCTTAAATTATCCTAGAATCGCATTAACGATAAAGATATAGTATCTAGTAGCGGGGAGGAGAAACAATTATAGCTTTCCGACCCTATATAGAAACAGATACCTTATACGCCTGCTTAAACACCTAATAAGGCCAATTTTTACGAAAACGATAATAATACAAAGGGCGATATATAAGAGGATACGGTTTAGGGAGGTGTATAAAAAATATACCTTAATTATCTTAGGGGATTAGAAGGCTACGGTAAAACTAAGATAGACTTACCTAAGCTAATAGAGGACTATAGCGAGGCTAAGATAGACTTACCTTAACTAAAAGAGAACTATGTTAGAGGCTTATTCTAGCAGATAGATATAGTTATAGGTTCTAAATATATTTTGCTGGTACCTAGAGGTATATTTATAAGACACCTATATTATTTAGCAACACTAATAATTAAGCAGAGAATGGTTTAGTCTATATATATTTATCTAAAGTGTTAATAATTTCTAATGCTAAGATCTTAAGCGGATAAGTAAAGTATCTTATATCCTAGTTACCTACTTATTATATAATAGAGGATATAACACGTCTTTAAAACCCTAGTTATAGAGGAATTATATCTTTATACGGTCCTATTATAGTAATATGCTAGTATCCTACCTAGGTTTTAGCCGTGGATATACCGTAAAAGAGACTTATAATGTACTATACTAAGAATCCTTATTTCCTCTATTATTATGCTAAAATATATAAACTACTTTAAGATGTTATAATAGAGATAGCTAAGAGGGTATTAGAGGGTTTATTAAAAGAGCTATTAGGGAGAAGGATATGTAAGAGAAAGGTGGTTTATACTAGAGATAGAGGTTTTAAGGATAGAGGTTCTAAGAAGCCTAAGGAATAATAAATTTCTTATAAGGATAGATTTTCGTAATTACGCTTATCTCTTTTGGCATTTATTAAGAATTAAGGCGTTAATTAGGATTTCCTTAGCTTAGTGTTTTATTTCTATCTAGTTACTTTTATATTAAGAATATCTTATTATTGTTTGCATATAAAGGAACAATTTTTTATATATTAGACTAAAGTTAAGAGACTCGCTTATAGTAAGCTTAATATATACTTAGTAGTGATGTGTTAGCTAGCCCGTAACTCATTTGGTCCTTTATAATAAAAAGACTCGTCGCTTTCTAATCTGGATATCTTAGAATTAGCCTCTATTGGCCTACCCTCTTTAACCTAGTTAAAATATACTGGCGTCTTCTTAACTGGTACGGGATAGAACTTTAATCTATTAACCTTTTGTAAAAAGGTTTCCTTTTACTTTTAAAAATTTTCATTTATGGCTTGCTTTGACCTTAGTAGTGACCTTTGCTTTAGATACATTACTATAGTACTAGATAATTAATGGCCTGTGTTTTGTGGGGTAACTAGGGTATAAGTTAGCTCTAAATTTCATATTAATAGGGTGGGAATGTTAAGAATAAATATTGGATATACCCCTTAATATTAGCCTAAGTTTTAACTAAAAACAAGATCTTGTTTTAAGAACTAGATCCGATTCTAAAGACCGTATTTTAATTTTAAAGACTATATCCCAATTCTGGGTTTTAGCTTAAATTGCGATCCTAAAAACTAGATCTAATTCTAGAGACTAGATCCTAATTCCTGTTTTAGATATAGGCCAATTAACTACTATAAAAAGGGGTGTAATTCTAAAAACTAGATCTAGTTCTAAGAACTAGAACCTGTTTTTAGGAAGGTTAACTATATCTATATTTGGCGTATTAGGTTTAGCTCGTTTTAGGACTAGCTATATAATTGTTTATGGGCGCTTATATAACCAACCCTATAGTTAACCCGTTTTCCGGCCCCCCTTTAGCCTCGCTATATAAGAGCCCCGCTATATTAAAGCCTTACATATCGCGGAACAAACTAAAACCAATAAGTATAATTAGTTATAGACCAGAAAACGCTGCCTACCCGCATTTAGGCTATTGTGGCTTAGTATTTAACTATAACGTCTCTTTAATTCTAGTGGTTAGCGCAGCTACGTCTATACGGCCTTTTTATAGGGGAACTTTTAGTATTTTTACTGTTTAAGGGAAAGTTAATAAAACACGCTAACTACCGGATGTGCTAGGAGGCTATAAGTCCTATAAAGCCTTAGTCTAAGCCACGTTGGGTTAGCTTAACTTTTCCGCGCCCAATCTTTAATCCTCACGTTCGCTTACACCTTGCTTTCTTCCTTATACTTTTCTCTTCCTATATTTATTTGCTATTATACCGTCCTTATATATTAGCCTCTTTAATCTCCCCTTCCTGCCTACCTACCCGCCTACCACGCCGGCCCTCCCAACGTAGCTTTTAGCGCGTTCGCTTATAATAGCAAATCTCTCTAAATTAGATAAAATTAAAACGAATCCTATTAGGGAAGGACTAAATGGCTTTCGCAATTTATTTAACTTAACTTATTAGAATCTAGGCATCCCTAGCTCTCCGGACTTGTTACGCCAAATAGGCAATAAAGGTAATTATTAATTTATCCGTTATAGGTTCTCTCTAACACATATAGGGCTTAAAAATCTTATAGTTAACTTTATCCTAGTATTATAGAACTTTCTCGCTGCTTAATTACTCCCGTCTAGCGCTACCCGCGGCACTCTTTATAGTAACCTTCTTTAACTCCTCCCTTTAGTTAATTCTAACGACTTTAATATTAAACAATTTACCCCTCTCCTAAAAATAGTTATTAATCACGAATTAGATAAGGACGTTTGGAGTAATACTATCGCCACTATTACAGAGTCCACGCCTCCCCCCCGACCGCTACTATTCTACGTTTAAACCCTATATCTACGTAATACAAGCAGCTTCGCTAACTCGTCCAAATATAGGAAATACGTGGATGATGTTTTAAAGGAGGAGCTAGGCCCTCTTTACGTGGGGATTTCTGGCTTATATAAAGTATTCTTTAAGGGAGTAGAAGGTCTTAAAGAGGTAAGCGCCGCCGTTTTTAAGAAATGTAAGGAAGGGGATAATCCACTATACGCCGATAAGGGCGGCTGGCGTGACTGGCCTAAAAGTATAGAGCAAGATAATGTCCTAGAGTGGTTTAATAACCTAATTAAATCATTTTTAGGCTTTATAAAGGAGTATGGGTCCGCCCTAAAGATATAATAAAAGCTTGTTATATATACTGAGCAGCCCTTATAAGGGTCTACGGCGAAGTAAAAGCTAGATATTAGTTTTATGGATAATCCAATAGCTAGTGAAAGCTCTTAATGCTATTAGTTATATATACTTATGCTAGAAGAGCTAAAGAGTGATTTAAACACTAATATAGCCTTATAGGTATAGTTTGCTTTAGGGAAATATATAAGGGAAGTCTTCGCTGCTTAGGATAATCGTCACTTTATCCTAGGTTTTACCCTCTATAGATCTATTATACGGCTATAGGAGTATAACCAAGTAGGAGGCATTATATCATCACTATTTAATATTAATAAAGACGGACTATAATTTACCTCAGCAATATTAAGGTTTCTCTTAATAAATAAAAAGCAGCTTGGGTTTAACCTTACTATTTTAATATTAGACGGCAAACAATATATTAAGGTTATGCGTAACAATTAAACCGAGTATTTTATACTTAACAAACTTATAAAGCGAGCACCCTGCATTACCGGTTAGACAATAACTTGCTAGAAAGCGCACTATAAGGGTGACACCTCTAAGATACCTCTCGTTATTAAAGACTTATGGCAGTACCTAGAGCGTAAGGAAGAAGGTAAACTACTATATAAGGCAGCGGAAAAAGGAGTAATTAACATAGCCAGGTACTATTACTATGGGACTATTTATATAGGTAGACAAGATAATAATATCTTTAATATCTATAAGGGGCTAGATATTACTAAAGCGATAAACTATAAGCCTAAAAGCTTAATGGTACCTCTAAGCGTAGCTAGAGTATAAGGTAGTGCAAGGAAAGGCTAAAGCACTAGTAGAAAGAGGTCGTCTAGCTGTACTAACGCCCCGTTACCGCCCAACAAGCGCCTATATTTAAGCTCTCCAATTAAGCGCCCTATTATATAGAATTAGGTACATTAACGCGTTATTACTTACGACTATAGAAAGGCTCTTTATAAGGTAAGCTCTCTAGCTGTAATACTTACTGCGCTAAAGGGTAGCATTAAAGGATATAAGTCTTTATATACGTAGGCTAGCATCCTCTAATATGACATTTTAATAGGTAACCTCTTAATAAATAAGGAAGACGACAATCCCTCCTAGAAGTCATTTTTAATTAATCTCGATCTCGCGATTAAAGAGAAGTAAGAAGAACCTTTAGGAGTATAGGGTAAGACTAGTATAAGAGCGTTTATAGCTATAGGAGTGCTTCTAGGCAAGAAATACTCCTTTAGGTATAATTTGGAGTTATTCTTCTAGGTGCTTTTCTAGATATATATTTATTATAAGGGTTTAAATAAGGAGCGTAAGCCTATCCTAAGGTTTAAGAAGTGGAATTATATAGACACTAAAAAGCTAGCTAAGTTAAAAAAAAGGAGAGGTAGCCTATAAAGGTGATTTCATTAAAATAGCAGAGGAGTACTTTACGCTGTACTATTAGTTATTAGTCCCCTAGGTTAATAGGCTCCGGAAAGTAGTATTTCTAAATAGTAGGAGGTAAGAGAAGGATAATCTAGAGCTATATTTTAGGATAAAGAAGATACTCTAGTAAGCATAAAAGAATCCGAAGGTATTAGCAGAGTAGATAAAATAATATTTTATTATCTTATACTCTTCTATAGTATAACTAAAGATTTAGGCAGCTAAGGCTAGGTAGTAGCCTTAGTCGAAACGTATATAAAATAGCATAGGGTAGGCTAAATAAACCTAGGAAAGCGGATAACCTAATCTTCCGCCAAATTATTAGGTCCCTATACCCTACTATCTTATATAAGCTTTATTTTTCCACAAAACACGCAATCCACTCGCTAGCCTATTAGAAGCCGCCTTAAGCCGCCTTATACCGCCTAAATAGAGGCCGTAAAAGAATTAACCCCCTACTCTAACTAATCCCCTACTTAAATAAGTCCCCTACTTAAATAAATCCCCTGCGGAAGCTAATGCCTATATATTTCGCCGCCCTATAGGAACTAGTCCCCTACTCTAATAAATCCCCTACGTTAATAAATCCCCTATAGGAGCTAGTCCCCTACTTTAATAAATCCCCTATAGGAGCTAATCCCCTACTTTAATAAATCCCCTACGCTAATAAATCCCCTATAGGAGCTAGTCCCCTACTTTAACAAATCCCCTATACTAACAAATCCCCTACGCTAACAAATCCCCTACGGGTACTAATGCCTACGTATTTCACCACCCTATAGAAACTAATCCCCTACGGCTTGCATTCCTGTATGGCTTTTAGTCCCCTATAGGAGCCTATAGCTACGTTTTCCTCTCCCCTATAGAAACCAATGCCTTACGGCTTCCGTTCTTCTGTTTTTAGATCTATAAGCAATTTGCTTACGCTCCAGCCTACTATATAGGCTTTATTATTATAGAAGCAAAATTAATGGAGAGATATCCTCCTTGCAAAGGTAGCTCCTATATTAGCTAAGTAAAACTTAAAGACAATATCTACCCAGCTAAGTCTTCGTCCTTACAACGCTATAGCTTACGCTTTACCCGTTCTATGGCTTCCTCTCTATTTTCTATCCTTTTAACTATATCTAATAGTACTTTACCTAGCTTCTGCGACCCATTTAAAAGAAAAATCCTAAGTAGGGTAAACCGTCTCCTATATAGGGGGGAAGCGCTTAAAGTAGGACGGAAACTAATTATATCTAAGACCTATAAAACTATTAACATATAAAAAGCCACATTATTTATAATATTTACCTTAACTTGCTTAAGTTGGTTATTAAAGGAGACCTATTTAAAGAATTTTTAAGAAGATAGAGTATTTTTTATCTAAAGCCAATTATTTCTATCCTCTACCTTACGTTCTACCTGTTTAATTATTTCTAGCCCACCTTTTATAAGTATAAGATCACCCAAGAATACCGTGCTTTTAACTACTAAACTATTAGAATTAAATATCCCTAAAAAGATACGTTCGCCGTAATATAGGTGCGAGCTATTTTACTAACACTACCGTATATAGCAGAGGGCAAAAATATCTTTAACCTATAGAACTATTAGACTAATATAGCTAAAGGGTAAGTAGTATCTTTTACCTTAATACCGTTATAATTTATACTAGGTTTATAAAAGCCCTATAGAAAATCTTAAGGAGAAATGGGAGGATAATCTGGTCTGAAAATTAAATCATCCTTCGTAATTTCCGGCAGCTTTATTACAATGTTATTCTTAAGGTAAAAGTGCTAGGTAAGGATAATAATGGGAGTAAAGGTCTAGTGGCCTCTTTATATAGGACTAGAGGATATATATTTATATACGCTATATAGCATATCCTCTTCACCTATAAATATTAAGACAATTTTTATAAGTCGCCCGCACCTCTTCCGTAAGGCGCGTTGATACTTAGGCGCGCATTAGTGCAATAACGGTTCTTAGGAACAGGTGGTATTATATAGGCCCTGCCCGACCGGAAATCAGCCCTACTAAAAATTAGCCCCGCTAAAGAAAAATCAGCCCCTTTAAAGGGTCTTTATATCTATTTACTAATATGTCCATTACTTATATCTTTCTTAGACTTATTATGTCCGCATTATAGATAGCTTCTAGTATAGATAGCAGATATTTAAATTACTTGCGCGCCTTTTTATTAGCATGGAGCCAATCCTTATCCTCCTAAAAGGAGGACTTCCCTTTTTATAAAATACCTAACAGTGAAATAACGTCACTTTATATTTTACTATATATTAAGGTATTGCTAACGCTAGGTAGATCAGTAGTATATTAATAAAAAATATTTAGAAAGTCGCTAGGCAGTATATTACTAAAATCCTCCGCACTATTAAAGACGCGATCTCTATTAAAAACCAATATCTAGTATATTATAATAATATAAATAAGGAAATCTAGGCGAACCCTAGGGATAGTATAGTAAAGGCTATAGTAATATTAGCACTTAGCCCGCTAAGTTTAGATAATAGTTTGCTAGGGTTTAGGATTTCTATAAAATATAAATACCCTAAACTTTAGAGCGGCAATATAATAGGCGCACTTAATAATACGCCTTAATACTTTATAGGGAAGGGGGGTAGATATACTTATATATCTATATAGGTCTATATGGCTGCAGCCTTATAAGAGCCGTCTAAGGCCGCGGGTCCCTTGGAAGCAGAGTAGGAATAATATTAAAAAGTGTGGGGAGTGCTATATTGCGAATTCTAATTTAGGTTAAGGCTTACTATATATAGAAATATAAGGTATAAATTAAGCTAGTTATTTATTACTATAGTAGCTAGCGAAGTAATTAGCTGGAGATTAAAATTTAAATTAAGAGGAATTAATAAAGGATCTAAATAGATTTTAGGAATTAATAGAGGTTTAAAAGGGGGAGGTACTTTAGAATTTAAGTAATAGTCTAGGTTTGTATTGGAAGGAATTAATAGTAGATCTAAGTTAATTTAAGGAATTAAGGTAGGTTTAAAAGAGAAGGACATTCTAGGGGTTAAGTAATGGCTTAGGTTAAGAGGGATTTCTAAAGAGTACGAGTAGATCTTAGGGATTAAGGTAGATCTAAAAGGTAATAGTATTTTAGAAGGGTCTAAATAAAGATTAGCTATACTATATTAGTCCCTTAAAGACGTTAAAAATATTTAATTAGAACTCCTATTGGGGACGGATTGTAGACTACTTATTTTAGATAACTTGCGCCTAGTACGTTTAGTATTAAACTGCTTAGTAGTAGTTAATCTTTTTATACCCCTAGGGCTTTAGATAGCGCTGCTAGCTCTAGGCTGACTTATAGAGTTAGTATTAGCACAACAGAGATATATATCCTTTAGGTTCCTCGCTAAAGGAGATAATTCCGTCCATTTTTAGTATTATAGTTGTGTTTCCATCCAAGCAATAAATATATTGAATTCTTTGGGTGCTATATACCTTTTAATACTATTATAGGTTAGTCGTTAATTTAATAGAGGTAATTAAAAACTAATATTATACTAGAATCTAGGTTATAGAGACTAATAAGTACTCCGGGTTTAAGATAACTCTATTTCTAGCTAGCAATATTATTTAGTTTAAGGCGCTCTCCTCCTAATAAATAGGCCATCTCCTATACCAAAGCTCTAAATTATTAGCCCTTTTTAGGCTTATAACCTTCTTTCTTTAATTACTTTATTTTATTGTCTAGCGTCTTAGATAGAACAGACTTTATTAACCTATAACTAACTACATTTTTGCCTACGTTAAGGACGTTAGCTAGGTTACGAATTATTACCTAGTTATTAGCTCCTGCTAGTTTAATATATAGTTCCTAGAGAGCTTTAAGTAATCCGCCCTTAGCTAGATTATAAAGCTTAAGGAACTATTCTAATTTATAATTATCTAAAGACTGAATTTTCGTGCAAACTATAACTAGTCGCTCTATAGCTGCCGGCGATAAATTCTAGCGTTTTTTAGGGGCGGGGTTTCCTCTATAAAGTAGGTCTGGGCTTCTATTAGGAGGTAGGGTTCCTTATCTTTTAAAAATCCGGAATAATAAAATAAATTTAACTATAGCTTTCTTGGTCTCTAGATCTATAGGGGTCGTTAAGGCCTTTAGGGCTTTTAGGGCTTTTAGGGCTTTCGCGGCTTTCGTAGCTTTTAAGATTACTAGGGTGTTCTAGGGGCCTAAGACTGTCAGGGTTTTATTTAAGCTAAGCGCCTCTCTATAGTTAGTAGGTAAGGCCTTTAGAATTTTGTCTACTACTCTTTTATAGGCTTTTACTGCTTCGCCTTTATTAGTAGAGCGCAGGAATTACATAAACAGCTCAATCTTATTTAATAATGACTATTATCTATAAGTATCCTTAGGAGAGGAGTAATAGAAGGTAAACCTATAGTATAATAAGGACGGATAGTGCGAGCGAGCTATAATAGTGTACTGGGAAGGACTGCTTCTTTATCTTATAGCAAATAATAATTAGCCTTAGGAAGGGAAAGGCCACGGAATAGAATTACCGTAGTGCTAAAATTTATTTTACTACACTGCTAAAGTAGAGAGGCATTTATAATCCTATAGGTTAGTTAAACTAAGAAAAAAAGGTAATAGGGTGCAAGAGTAAGAGAAGTAGGAAACGTTATAGGGGATTATTATTACAATCGCAACGATAATACCTCTATAATTTTAGCTTAGCGTGTATTAGCCCCTCGCCTTATTACCCCTAAGACGCTATATTGTGCTAAACTCCACTACTATAACTTATGCTCCTCTAAAGATCTATAATAAAAAACTAAACAGCTAATTAAAGTAAGGATATACAGCCGTCTCCCTAGTTAATTAGATATAGCCTACCTACTACTATAAAGTCTAGAAGCTCCTATTAATTTCTTTTTAATAATATAATAATATATCCCGCAAGAATTAAAGGCTAAAACGCCTTAATAAACCTAAAAATGCTTTAAATCTTAAAGGTATAGGATAGAGATGAGTGATATATAAAGCTAATTTCGCCCCATTACACTAGGAATATATAATTACCTTTACCGTCCACTTTACCAGTTACCTTATCGCCTTCTTTTACAGCTTTTATTTGTTACTTCCTTAACTTCGCTATTTTTACCGCTCCTTTTAAACTATTCCCTAGCCTCCCCTATTTCTACTAGCCATTTACAGCCACTTTATTCTTTAACATAGATGCTACTTCTTTAATAATTAGCTCGCTTTTTTAAGCCGCAATTCGCTAGACCCTACTAGTCTTAGACTAGTATATTTAGCAGCCTCTTATAACTATTACTAGCAGCTAGGATTAAGATTCTAGCTATAGTATATTAATTACCGACCTTAGCCTAAAAGTAAGTGCCTTATTACACGCCAATATAGATCTAGAAAAGGCGTCTTTAATTATATTAGAAAGTCGTCCTAAATTAACTATTAAGCTTAAAACTTCTTCGCGTTCTAGTACTTACTAACTTAAGGGTATATAAGGCTAGCAAACAAAACCTCTAAAGTCGTGTCCTAGTACCGGCCTATTAGATAATCAAATTACTATAGGCCTAAAAGACTAGCAAATAGTAGGTGCGGGTCTAGGAAATCCTAACCACCTAAAATACTAACAAGTCGCTCGAATACTTGATGATTTAATATTAAGTAAAATTCTCTGTATCCACCTAGATAAGAGGACTGCGGATAAACTCTCTTACTCCTTAATTTATTCCTTCTCTAAGTCTTAACGGAAGTTCCTTAATGCTCTTTATAGAAAAACTAGAGGGTAATAAGTATGGGATGTTATCTATTTATTTACTTTCCTTAAATTAATATATAATTACTCTAACGTATATATATTTTAAGTACGTTTAATATCTCTTATATAGTATCTATTCTAATTAAATTATAGACTATAATTTAGGAGAATCTCTAAGGCTTAAAGAACTATATTAAAGAGAAAGGCGTAAAGAATGTTTTAAAGTGGAGGCCGTGTCTATCCATTATGGGCCCTTAATAGTAGTCATTTGTATCTAGCTTAGGAAACCAAATCTTTCGCCTTAGCACCTTATCTTTGCATTTAATGGCATTTAGCAGCGTTAGGCTTATATGCATACGTTCTTAGAGGTTAAGTATTAGGTAATACTAAGCAGACATAAAATGTATAATAATAAATCAGTATAATGCGTGCGGCGATAATTCTTAGCTATACCTGCCGTACGGAATCCTTTACCAGATGCTATCTAAAGGTAGGGTGGAATGGTAATACTAAAGAACCTAATTCCGTTAGTCGGAGTAGAGGCTATAGTTGTTATACCCGCAACGGTCCTAATAGCTCTCGTTTAATTAATATTATAACTTCTCTATATATCTTTTAGGGGTGTTCCTCTATCTACTACCAATTTTGCTTTTCTTCGCTCTCTTCTATAATAGCTACTTATTAAATTCAACCGCTTACGTATATAGATGTATTTTAAGCAACCTATATTATTATTTTAGCTTTTAAAACCTCCTAATCTTTTAAGATTTGGAGACTATATTCTAAAGAATTCCTAATAAACATATACGACTTTTACGCAGTTAATCTTATTAATACGTTTCTTAGTTTTACCTTAAGTATTTATAGTATAGAAAGCCTATATAATAAAAACAAAGCTAAGGTAGTTAAGTCGCTATGGGCTAGGCAAGATTTAATAGTGTTAATTAGCGGAACTGTAATTTCTAGCATCCTTATTATAAGTAGCCTAGAATCCCAGCTACTGCCTAAGGAGGGCATTTATACAGTACTACTATTTATCTAGTATAAGTTTGCAAGCTAATAAAACGAAGGTATTCTCAATAGCCTCCTAGAGGGTATTAAAAATCTATATTAAAATAAAAACCTAGATAATATTGAGTTTTATAAGGAACAAACTTACGCTAAGGGGCATTAGTATAGTTCTTAAGTTATAGGCTTAGGGGCGTAGCTAATTTTACACTAGGTACTCCCGAGATTATTAAATAAAAATCTTTACTCTTACTATACACGAGTCTTATTAGAAGTCTGGTCTGGGCAGAATACTTATTAAAATAGCAGTAGAAAAGCAGGATAAAGAGGGAAAGAAGATATAGGTGTTAGCTATGCTAGCAAGCTAACCTATTTTAAGACATTTTGGGTTTAATATTAAGACTAAGTTAATAGAAGGTCTAGTAAAATATCTATACGGTTTTAGTGCTTGTAAACTATAGCGCTATACTATAAGCGTATAGCTAGGAGATAAAGATTAATGCGGGGTATAAGGGTGTAGAAAACTTATAAGTTACTAGCTAAAATAAAAGATTTATACTCTTCTCTTTTTCTATTTAGTATTACCTAAAATTATAAACGGTATTAAATACTTAATCTAGTAATAAAATGGAGAAGGTGACTAACCCTTATACGCCCTAAGTGCCTTCTTTAGTTACTTGTCGCCTAAGGTTAGGGCGACAACTTATTAGGAAGCCGCTTGGTTAAGTTATTTAGCGGTAATAATATAGCGTTTATATAGCCTGCCTTATTTCTAAGAAATAATATTATTATAAGCTACCCTACTCCTACTTTCATCTTTACTCTTTTCCATTTTCTTAGATATTTAAGATCATAGCTCCCGTTAGTAGATTTACTTACTTTACCCTTTTCCTTATTATAACTGCTTAGTTTTTATAGCATCTGAACCCTTCTATTATTAAAATAGCGTTATATAGTGCCGCTTTCTACTTACTTATTATTTTCTTCTATATAATATGCCTCTCTAAAGGGTTAATTAAAGATTCTAGGGTCTGGCGCGTCTAGCTTTATTGCGCTAGTATTACTTTTAGTTAGAATTTACGATTGTGGCTTTAATAGGATCGCTCTAAATACGCATTTTCTATTTAGCTATTAAGTTTCGGGTATATAGGCATAATTGGGATATAAGTACATACTACTAAGACGGTAATTAAGGTCGTAAGGTTAACTTTAATATATAAAGCCCCCCTAATTTTAGCTATTAGTTTACTAATATATAATATAGTTGCGCAGGCCTTATACTGGCCATTTTCATAATTATGCATTATTAAGAGTTATATTTTAGGTATTGGAAAATAGTATAAAGATAATCTTTCACTCTATAAGCAAATTATTTTTCTGGCTTATGCGGAGCGTTAGGGAGGTTTTGCAATCTATAAAATAAATTATCCTTCTAATAACTAGGCTATTAGTGTAAGAAAGATCCAACGTATTAGCTAAGGGCTGCCTAAATAATAACCTTATATAGTTCTTCTGTATATTCCGTAACGTGGTAAAAGTATTAGGTAGGCTACGTCCGGCGCGGCTACTAAAACTAGCAGCGTTTAGCTAAATAGTTAGTGCGATCCCGGGGAAGGTGGGAGGACTAGTCTTATAAAACTAAACTAGTAGGGGTGATTCTGGTGGCGTTAGCCAAGACACTTAAATAACTTAAAATTCTCTATTCGCGAAACCCCGCTTCGCTACGACATATTAGGACCTAGTAATTTTACTAATACCTATTTCTAAACGCCACTACGCATAATAGACATTAGGGCTAATACTACTACAAAGTAGGTGTGGGATGCAGTTTAGTATAACTTAAAGCAATAGTAGCGTTTCCTGGCAAGTATATAGGCTTAGGCTAAGGCGCCTTTTTTTAATAAGGATTAGTAGAAATTTATAAATAAGGAAGCTAGAAATATTATTAGGTTAGGGCGCGGCTAAAACGATATAAATTTACCTAAAAGGGAAATTTTTTTAGAACGCGTAAACAAAAGACTAAAAGATAATGGGTTAAATAAAGTAAACTAAAAGGCTATAAGCTGGCGTATACCAAAAGCTATTAGAAGTACTACTGGTTAGTTTTAATATAAATATTATAACTAGCATGTTTTTACTAAGCTATATTTTAGTTCTAAAGAATAAGGAATCCTAAGGGGAATTAACCGATAAACCTATTGTGGTAGGGTAAAATGGGCCACTGCTTTGGGCCTTGGCATTTTCCTGTATATATTGAGCCTTCGGCTTCCTTCTTTCTCCTCATCACGACCTACCGGAATACATTCTTTCCTTTCTTCTTACTGACTGCTTTCCTACTGATTGATTACGACTGACGACCGACCGACTGACTGACCGACCGACCGACCGACCGACCGATAGACAGACGGCATTGTGACTTCCTATCTGAGAGGGACCGCGTCCACCACCACACTATTTAGGGGCTCCTGTGGGATCCTATATAAGATAATATACAAAAATAAGTAGCGGGTAGTGCGTATAGGGGTGTAGCTATATAGATTATTAAAGATAGGCGCTTAAATTAAAGCCTAATGCAAGTAGTGCCTATCTCGCCTTATAAATTAGCAGCGTATCGTACCCTAATTAACGCAGCTATGCCTTATGCAAATTTGTGCCCTATAATGCTACTACCTATATAAGCAGTACCCAAAAATGCAGGGTATTTGCTCTTCTAGTCACTAAGTCTCCACTACAAAATTAAGAGTAGAATATCCTACATAGGCTAACTATCTTAGCGCAATTCTCTAAGCTCTGAGAACTACAGAAATAGGCCTTACTATTTACTTCTATTTGGCCTTATTATATTTAAACGCTAAGCCGTTCCCTTAAAATATAATAAGGTATTTAGATATAAGTGCAACTAATAATAAACCTTATATATAAATATCTATAATATTTCTAAGTTATTACTATATTTTAATTTAGCCGTAGGCGTATACGCCACGTGCTTTGGCTTGTAGAGGATTTAGGCAGCCCTATATATGGGAAGCCGCTTAGTACTAGTAGCTCTGCCGTGCTTCCCTTATATAAATGTTTACTCGGTTTACCCTACTCCTATTTCCTATAAATACTTCCCTCCTATAACCGGCAATGAAAATCTATTAATAACTTCCTATAGAAACTCCGAGCTATTAGGCTGCTAGCTCTGTAAGTAACTAAAGGCAAATTATACGCACTAGAGACTTATTATTAAATAAGGCTAATAAGAATACTATAGACTTTTGCGTTAATAATATGACGAGTAATATCTAACCCTATTTTTATCTAGTGGATATTAATAAGGAACTAATACCTATTAAACTTAACTCTTTTTATAGTATTAGGGAGACGGTAATTACTACTAACTTTAGTGTGGACGATATAATAATAAGCGTTTAGCCCCATCTTTTTTACCCTTTAGTAGGTATTAATAAGAGGCCGATGCCTCCTAAGCTTAACTCTTCTAGCGGTATTAGAGCGATAGCGATTTCTTCTAGTGTTAGCACGCCAAGCTAACCCTTTCCCTCTTCTGTAAATACTAATAAGGACTTAACCTACCCTAGTAATATTAAAACCCCCTCTATATGCTCTAGAGTGGAGGATGGGCTTACTTAAGACTACTTTAAGGAGGAACCAAGCGCACCCTTAACCCCTACGCAATTATTATCTCTTAAATCCCTAATGGATAAGGATAACAAGACCGAGACATTACCTTGCCTTACTCCAGTAGCACTAGTTAGGGACTACGTCCTTTAGCCAACTATTTTTAGTTTAGCTAGAGTATTTAAGTATCTAAAAGTTTATATAAGTAACTAGTTTATATTCTTATAGAAGAAAACTAACCGCTATAAGGATTTTGTTAACAAGTTTCTTAAAACGGCAAAACTTTATCTTAATAATTGTTAAACATTTGGGCTTAAAGCGGTATTAGGATATAGATATTACAGTATAAAGATCGTTTACTAGTCATTAGACGATCCTAAACTCCTAAAGTATATTAATATAATCTATAGCCCTACTAGCAAGTAAATACCAACGGGAACTTCTAAGGATAAAGATAGGCCGGTGTTTATACTTAATAGAGTAGTAGATAGATCTTATAATAATTCTCTAAAGCGCTAGTATTATTCTGTATATATAGTATAGACTAAAATAAATAAGGGCAAAGAGGAGATAAGGATAGTCCAGTATCCATCGCCAAAGGTAGTTATTACGCGTGCGTTAGATAAGGCTGAAAGAAATAGGTAGTTATTAAGATACAGTTTTGCGTTTATTAGTTATAAAAAGGATAGGTATAAAGAAGTCCTTAAAGCCATTAAGAATTATATACTAATAGATGGGATATATATACTAATCTAGCTATATAATGCATATTCATTTCCCTATAGTAAACTTTCTTTAATAACTAGATGCTTAAATTTATAAAGAATACCTTAAGTAGCCCCGATAAAAACGATAACGTTTACGCTCCTGAAAACAGGCCTTAGTTGGTTAATATTTTAGGCAGATATTACGCCTCCGGCCTTAAACTACGGCTTCTTTAGTAGCAATTTTTAAATTCTAGTTACTAGCCTATTAGGTTATATAAGGACTAAGTTTATTAATCCGGAAATTACAAAATGCGCCATAAATAGAACTTAAGCTAGAAATAAAACTTAAGGCCAAAAAGAACAGCACTATTACTACCGATTCTTCTGCCTAGCAGGCCGCCCCCGTTTCTTCTACACAATAGGCTAAGCCTTTAATTTTAAATAGTAATGCCCCTGTAGTAATCTAAGACTTCTTATTAAAAAGCTATCTTTAATCTAGTCCTATAGAAGATTTTGTTTCCCTTTTAGGTTAGTAAGTAGTACGTCTTCCTCTTTAGTAAATTTTATTTTAGACTTTAGCCCTTAGGGCTTTAGCTCCTAGGGCTGCTTAACTAGGTTAAAAGGTAAAGGGAATTATTAAGGAAGAATATCTAATATATATAACCCGTCTTTCTAGCGCCTAAAAGCTGCTTAAATTAAAATTTCTTCCAAATTAGCATTTAAGGCGGCTCCTAGTATTGCTTTATTAGAGTTAAAGCTAGAGGCGGCGCTTAGTAGCAGTTTTTGGGTATAGAGGCAATTATATATAGAGGATGCAACCCGCTTATAATAATTGCTAGTAAGCGCAGTACTTTAGTTAGACGTATACGTAGATAAAATTAAAGGGGAATAGTAAGACCGCTAGAAATAATACTTTGCAGCACGCTTTACCTTTAATTAACTAGTAATAGGGGTTAGCAATCCTCGTCGCCCTATATACCTATAGGCCTTATTATCCTTATTACTATTACTACTATCACCATCTCCAGAGTCGTTATCATCCGTATTATTACTGTTATTACTTCTGTCGCCGTAGTTCCCAGCTTTACCTTTGTCCGTAACGTTCTTACCATCCTTATTATTACTTTCTTTAGTTAAGCCGTTTATAAGATCGTCCAGAATATAATTATAACTATTATTAGCCCTATATTCTAGTAGTCTAGTATTATAAGGAGACATATAGTGCCGGGGGGAGGGGCTAGTAGGCCGCATAGTAGAGACCGCTCGCTCCTTAATACCGTTACCGTTATTAAGGCTAAGGGTAAGAGAGCTAGAAAGTGTGGTCCTCCGGGAGGTAGGTAACCTTTATTACTTCCTAGGTTATATACTCTCGCTACTCTTACTAACAAAAGTATTAGAGATATAATTAATGCTATCTAGTTAATTAAGCTAATCAGACCTTCGCTTCTTTAACTTTTTAGCTCCTAAAGACTCTTAACCGGCAGCTACTAATGTCCTAAGCTCCTACCTAAACTACAAAGCAGTTCTAATACAACGCCCCTTAGCTAAATTATCCGTTTAATTGCTGTCTAGCGTTAAGGGTATAGTACAATTATATGTAGGTACGCGTACCTCCTCTTCTAGCGCTTCTAATAAAGGTAGCTCTTTATTATCTTTATCGCCCTTACCACTACTATTATTCCCATTATCTACTAATTATTAAATAATACTATTATAAATTAAAAGGGGAAGCGTATACCTAATCCATAAGGTGTCAGTCAATTATCAGCTTTATTAGCTTTGTTATTAGCGTTACTAGCTTTATTACCCTTAGTTTCTAAATCTAGATCGGCTATATCATCTTTAATAACTATTAGATTTGCTACTAGTTATTAAAACTACATATTTAGAACTGCTAGGGAAAGAGGGAGAGTAGTAGGGTAATTGCTGGGATAATTACCTTAATTACTTCCTCTAGAGACTTAACTATCATTTCTATCCCCATAAAAATCTTTCTTATTATCCTCATTATCCTTATAATACTTATTATTAGCTTTCTTATAATTATAAGTAGGGTCTACAGGTGCTTTATTAGACGAAATATCCAAATTAAAGCCCTAGGTAGAATAACATGCCGTTAAGTACTTAAGCTTATAATACTTCTTAACTTTTTAGGGGGAAAAGAGGTACTCCTCTACTCCTCCTTTTAGGCTTACTGCTCGCGCTTTTCTTAGGGGCTGTAATTATATAGTACTAAGATAAAGCTGTTGATTTTCTAGGGGGATTAGTATAGAAATTATTCTTATTAAGCGAAATTTTGGGAAAAATACGAAATAAAGACTAAAGTAGTGCCAACGTTGTTGTTATTAGAGTTGCTATTATTTTATAGCTTTTAAAAGCTTTAAGGGGGAATTAAAGGTCTTTTTAAGTGCACGTTAGTCCTCTCTTCGCCACTAGCACTCGCCTATTACCCCTTACCCTTTACCCCTCGCCTAGGTTTCTTATTAAATCAAAGTATTTAATACGTACGCCTCCAGTATAGACTGGGGTTAATTACCGTTTATAGGGTATAAAGGTTTGCAAGGGCTTAAATTCCTAGCACCTAATTAATACCTTTAGCAAATTATAATTAAACCGTATCTGCCTGTCTAAGCTAGTATATTTAGCTTTAATACAGCTATCGCATCTAGCCCCTTATTAGGAGGTTGGTGGCTTAAATTCTCCACCCTTATTCCTTAGTAAAGGGCAGTACTAATATATCTATTTACTTCCCGATAATGCCAATCTAGCTAATCTTCTACGCCGCTTGTATTAATAGGATATAAAGCCCCGCTTATGCGTGTGCGTTATAAGCTATCTATAATAGAAGGAAGTAGTATTATTATTAGTAGCGGGCGGGGTTCTCTAATACTAGCCACCTAGTGACGGATACGCCTACTGCTTATACGGTGATTATATACAGATGCATAAATGCGCTAGGTAAAGAACTGTATAGGGTACTACACAAGGTACTATATAATACTCGCCCTCCTAACATAGCTAGCTAGTGTTAGAGATTCCTTTATAGTTATGCCGCAGTGCCGCAGATCCATTATACGCCCAAAAGCTACAACCTTCCAATTTTAATCTAGGTGGTTCCTACTATAGCCCTATAGCTTAAAAGGCCGGATTATCAATCCTTTACCGCTCTGCCGCTAAGTAGTTAGGGCTAACAGCCCCTTAGCCCTAAACTAGCAGATTAAACGGTGTCTCTAAAATATCCGTAGTAATGCAACTATACCGCTAGGTAGGCATGCATAGCCACCTAGGCAACACTCCATATAATGTCCGTTCGAATAATGCCTAACATAGCCCAATATAAGGTGGTCGCTTAAATTAGTAACGTCTAGCTGCTTTTCCGCTAGGTAGCCTAGTAGGCATACCAGCCGTAATATAGGTAGCTTCAGCTATTAGTAAACGCTAAAGCGGGCCGTCTAACTAATAGTATATCCCAGGTAAGAAAACAGCGCGTAAGTTAGCTAAAACGAGTGCAACGTAAGCTCGCTTAAGCCCTTAAGGGGGCAGATACGGCACGCCTGTCCCTCCCTACCTTAGAAGGAGATATACGGCAGAGTTAAATAAGATAATAGTACTAATATGGCTAGTAACTGCGGAATTCCCCTAACCCCCTTCCTATGGGACGGTTGCGGACTAGCGCTATCTAGAAGGTAAAAGGAGAGAGGGTATATATAAGAGAGAGAATAGAATTATAAGGATATGGACGCGCTTAGCGGACAAAGGCGGCACTAAAAAAGCTTAATAAAAATTAAAGCCATCGGCTCTAGAGGCGGGAATTAGGAAAGGAGGCTAAGACTATTTATATATTACTATAAAATGGAGACTCGCCCATTGGAAAGGCCGCAGTTAACTATATTAATTATTAGTCTAAGATATAGGGGAATAAAGTAATAAGCGGGCTGGACTTATATACGTATTAGCGCTAAAGGGACGGTAGAAATACCTTAATGCGACCGTGCCAGGGACTAGCAGTAAGAAGAAGAGGAGGTGTAGCGTTAGGAGAAAGGAAAGATGGAGGATAAGAGGAAAAGTAATAAGAGAAATAGCCTTTTATGGTTAAGGTTGAGGGGCAGTCTTAGCTTGGCCGGGGTCAACAAGCAAGGGCGCCTTGCCCGTAAAGGAAGCCTCTATTTCCTAATGCAGTTTCCCGCGCAACAAAATAACTAAATTTATATTAAAGGTAATATAGATAAAGAAAAAATAATAACTAAAAAGAGTTTTAAACATAAATTATTAACAACTATATATTAAACAAATTGTTATTTATAAAGAATATAGAAGCTATTAAGGAAGTATTAGTAAATAAATAAAAAACCTTAAAGAATAAGTAAAAAAAATAGCAAAATGATTGGCAAGTTATGGTAACAGCATATTATACATTAACATTTTACATATATTAGAAGCAATAATTTAAATTATAAGAGGGTGACAAATTATAAGTTAACGTAAAAAACCTAGCATATTATATATTATCATGGATTATATATATAGATAATTTTTATAAGATTTATGCGGCATTAAAGGCTAATAATATTAGATATTTGGGGAGAATAGGTTAGAAACTAGAAAAATAGAAATATTAGGATACTAAGTTTATATATAGGTAATATTTAACCCTAAACCAAAACTATAAAAAATTAATAATAAAGCCAGAAAGGTTTTTGTCTGAATAAGGTTTTACGATACAGTGGATACGGTTGCTTGTAACCAATTGGGTTAATCACGTGACCTAAGCGAGCTCAGGAGGTCCATCAAATTCCACCTGTAGACGTAGAGAGAGA
>Ga0307515_10007457_pt1 | contig 21623 bp, 16 predicted proteins | sample 17_EM_MG_FD_194513 | JGI IMG/M metagenome (GOLD analysis project Ga0307515, IMG submission 194513) | Populus trichocarpa ectomycorrhiza microbial communities from riparian zone in the Pacific Northwest, United States - 17_EM | ecosystem: Host-associated > Plants > Roots > Unclassified | place...
GTAGTGAGTTGGAGTCTGATCATGAAATATTAGCTTCTCCTCTGTCCCTTACAACCTCTGTTTTGACTCACAAGGTGCCACCGCCGTCGTTTTGCTGAGGCTTGTTGACAACGGTGTCAGCGTCCTCTCGATGGCGAACACGCTTGGTTGTAGTTTGAGCTGGTCCATTGGGAGTAGGTGGAGCTTGGCATGGTTCTGCTTCGGACTGTTGGGCTTGTAACAGTGCCCTCTTCTTCTACTTCCTCGCCCTATCCCTCTCGATGATCTGGACAGAGCCTCCTTCCTTTAGCAGGTAGATGTGCACATTCTCGACATCTTGGTGGCATTGTGGCTGGCTCCAACAAGATGAAGCTGATGGGGAAGGTGTTGAGTTGCGCAAACGCCAAACTGACTTGGTTCCGTGCGCCGCCACATGAGCCAAAAAAGTTGGAGCAGATTACATGTATTAGCAGTAGGAACCTAATACACATTTTTGAAGCAGACAAATCTCAACCTACGAGACGCGACAAGACGAACAATCTCCGGAACTGTTTCCGTGACAGGGCCTGGCCTCAGACCAGGTCACATCAGACCAGGTCACATGCAAACCGAGGTCACATGAAACTGATCGGAGCTTACCCGTGACAGTTCCGTGACAGGGCCTCTCTGGGTCATTAGGTTCAAGTGTTCCTAGGTTCGTCGCGCACTGTATCTTGCTTCATTTACAGCTCAAATTAATCTGTATCCTCCTATCTCGCACTCCATGCAGCTCCTAGGTGCCTACCAACGACCCACGATATCGTACTCTCCGCTCCGACGAGCACCCCAAAATCCAGAGTCCTCTCTTCTTGCACCGCGCAACGAATGCAACGAATATTTCATCCTTAGCAGACGACCTTTTCCATGGCGCTGCCGATCAGAGCTCCCAGTGTTGTCTCTCAAGTCCCATCGCCGCTCACGCATCAATCTTGCACCGGTCTCGTGTGCGTATCTAGCCTGAGTCGAGAGTCGAGGTGCTACTGTCTTCGGACTCGTCCCCGCGGTCCTCGTCGCTCCGCAGGAGGTCCGCTGATACCTGTCTTCACTCTCACAGGTTCGAACGAAGCTCTTGATACCAACCACGGGGATCGACTCTCACACCTGCAATGAAATCAACCTTTTGTCACGCTGTGCTTCTGGATGCGCGATCATCACTCTGGTGAGGAGATCACGGAGCTCGATACACCAGTGACAACCGATGTCGGTCAGGACCTCATCGTTATTGTCGATGGGGCGGCTCTGCATACGCAGCAAATTTCATTCCACGCTGTGGGAGACGGCGGTGTACAAGCAGGATGACCGAGGGGGCAGTAAGTCACCACAGTATCAATTTCTGCTCTGAGGACCACTGCGCCTCGTCACCTCCAGTGAAGAGTAGCACTCACATCCGCAGAGTAATCGCCCCTGCACCCATTTCGCACCCATTCTTCGAATCTGTGCTCTTCCCAATCCTCCCTGGTCACTGCGGACTCGCCACATCTATACCACTCCCGACGCGTCCGTCGTTTTTCGGGCAGCCATCACCACCATGGGCTCACACGAAGTGCATACTCTCCAAGATGACAGAAACTTTGGATGGCGAAGAAGACCGAAGAATTTCTCCAGGCGCATATTCGTCGCCAGTCCGTCGTGCTCATTCTCTGTGCTGCTCGTGCTCACTGCTCGTTTCTTCGCTTACAGCTCAACTCGGTCTCTACGTTCCATCCTATACTCCATGTCGCTCCTGCTTGTCCCGAACCGACCTCCCTACGACCGTACACATTCGCAAGTCACCAAGGAGTGGTCCGCTTCCTGCCTCGTCTGGCGCCGTCTGTATCCCGAATAAGCGACCATTTGCCACGATATTGTCGATCGGCCGTCTGGAGTCGTCGTCCCTCGCACCTGTACCTCATCGTCACTCGAGGTCTAGTCGCTCGTCGCCCCTCGTATTCATACCCGTCGTCGGGTCGAGGTGCACCTGCTTTCTCGGGCTCATCCCATGGCCCTCATCGTCCCCAGCGTCAGCCTATGCCCCTCTACACACTACCAGCCGTAAATGAAAGCTTATGAACACCAGTTGCAGGGAGCGACTTGCCAGCCCGCAGTGAAATCAAGTGCATCTAATACTGCAGTTCTGGATGGGCCAACTTCACTCCGATCTAGAGATCGGCATACACCCACCCTTTCTCTTTCTAGTAAACACCGTCGACCATCAAGGTCTCATCACTACCACCGACGTGGTATTCATTCATTGAATGCACTTCAAAGGCAGGATGTCCCAGGCGGTGTTGGAACGCAGAATATACGGGTGAACAAGCAGGTTGAACGAATAGCGGTACATCACGGACGTGGCTGATGGAGTCAATTCGTATGTGAGAACTACCGAGATGCGTACAAGTAGACTCACATCCTCCAAATCATCCAAGAATTCACTATGTACCTGTCTCCTTCTCTGCCTGGCTCTGTATCCTTGGCCCTGGACTGGCCACACCTCGATGCGCGGAAGTCGTCCGTCGCTTTGTGGAAATGACAGCCTCGACTGGAGTCACACCTGTTCACCTTGTGCTTGTTGCGAAGGATGCAGAGAGCGGGGAGAAATCGGGTCGTAGCGTCTGCACTGTAATGTACCGTGGTGAAATTGAGACTGGTTTCTCTGAACGTGGTGTGTGAATCATTTCAAGGGTGAGGTCTAAGATAACGCTTTGCAGCGCCTTGAAGCCCAGGAATAAAGGTAAGGCGGATTGAGGTATGTTATAGAATGGGTACCGGCGGAAAGTTATGACTTGACGAACGCACGAGTCAGCAGAGGAACGGGATACCTGTCGGGAACTGGGACTGGTCGAGGGTACTTCTTGCGTGTTATCCTTGGGTGTTGCTGTTTGTTCTTGGGCCGATTGTTCACATGTATCGCGTCTGGACCGACTTGCTTTGTCCACCGCCGTGGCGCACAAAGCGATCGGGAAGGCGCGGAAAAACCTATGTAATAGCTAAGGGTCTGTGACTACGTGGGCGCAGCTGGACGTACCATCTGGAAAGATTACGTGGCTGTATCTGTATGGACACGTATCTCACTGCGGAGGGCGCTCCTATATAAGGGGGCCTCCGTGGCGGACCTTTGGAATATCACTTTATTACTACACACACATTTATCCATAGCCTTAAGGGCCCACTAGCAAGCCGATCTAAATAGAGATACGGAGTGCAAGGGACAGTAGGCCCAGGATAATTAAATAACTGGTATTATATTGAAGACCTCACTGTCACTCGCGCTTCGCGCTATTCTTCCGCTACACACTCTATTACTCCTCGCCTATAGTGTTCTGACATAGATCCAAGGTTTGGATACCTAAGGAACACTTTACGCAGTTGTATATCTTACATCCCAACGCTTTACTCGCCATTTACTTCCGACACTAGACTACAGGCTAGTGTCCGAATCTTACTCTATATTACGAAAAGCGTGTATACGTAACTAGCCAGCACTAGGTAGCGTTTATACGTAGGACTGAAGGAATAGTCCTCAGGTTTACACCCAGGATATTAGACGTTACTTTCATTACAAGCGAACTACGAAACGTAACAAGGTATGGTGTTGACCACTTTCGGGTAAAATGTGTAAGGCGTGCTTTCCGCCCGCCCTCGGACTCGTCTCATGGTGTTCGCTATGGCTCTGCACCAGCTCGCTTTATACCCCGTTCTCGCGAATGAACGGCTTCCTGGTACTAGTGAATTTTCTTGTAAGGACTACCGATCACTCGGAGAAATCCTCGGCCACTCCCGACAGCCCATGCACCGCTCTGTGGAAATCCCAACCCCGACTCCGACTGTAATTGTGCTTGTTCACGCTGTGCTCGTTGCAAAGGATGCAGAGAGTGGGGAGCACCGTAGTGTGGAGAGTTCGATTCGAGACGGTTCTTGGAATGGACGAAGCGCCCCTCCAGTGAAATCGAAGGTTTCGATATAGTCGGAGGCACTTTCGGTCCCTCTTGAGTTCAGACAGAGACAAAGAGAGTGATCCAAACGAAGACAAGCGCCGTGAGGTCACGCCTCAGCTGTGACTCTGTTGTGACTGAATTGATCTAGCCGAAACAAGCCCGCCAGCCAGACTCACGAAGATTGTTGGCGTGCGAGTGGGGCACAGGACCCCAAATTCTATCCAACAGGGTACCTTCTCGGAACCCTTATCAATCATTCGTCTGATGGGCCATGCGCCTTTGGCGTGGACAGTGCACACGCACACAGGGTCGACCAGGGGTGCACGAGTGTGTCCCAGCTGCTGTTGAACGTCCTTTGACTCTTGCCGTCTCCCCAGTGCTTACGAAGTAGCCTTTTGTCAAATCATGGACTGGTACTTTGACTGGGGCTTGAACTGGCAAGAGGCCTTCCCGTTGCTGCCACCCGGCAAAGCCGACCTCATTCCAGTGGAAATCCTCTCTGAAATCTTTCTGCTCATAGTGCAAAACTGGTCACCATGCCGAAAGAAGTTGATGCTTGTGTGCCGACGCTGGCATGCGATTATACTTTCAAGTCCAGGCATCCATTCTCAGCTGACGATCAGACGGGCGACTCAGAAGGAAGTCATCCAGGCATTTATACTAGGCAGAAAGTCGCGCTTGCATGTGAGGGTTGATATGAACGATGAGAAAGATGGCAACGATTTCAAACCTGAGACCTTTCATGCGTGCTTCATGGCCGCAGCCCAGGCGGCATCTAGATGGTCCTCTCTTGACCTCATTTCACCTCCACCTCACGGAGAATACAAGGCCCTGCAGATCTTGCAGCCTTTGGTGCACCTTGAATCTATCAGATTGGCATGCGATGTTGGCGAGCTCCTAGGGCCACTGATGGCTGCAATCAGCAGATGTGCCTCTCCCAAACTGAATACAATTCACCTTGAAGACCCTGCTACTGTACTCTACCTTGTTCAACCCGCATGTTTGCATATTACCCACTCCCTGACGACTCTTAAGGTCAACCTGTCCAAGAGAATGGGTAGCCCTGTGGATATCCTTCCACACCTTCACAGGTTGAATGTCCTTGACGCCCGCACCCTTTGCCTCCCATTCTATCCACCAGACGCGTGCCTTCCTCTTATCGATACCCTCCGTGTTTTGCGTCTGAAGTCTGTTTCTGTCCAGTGGATGGCTGGCCATGTTTTTCCTGCCCTTGAGCATTGCGATGTCATATTTCCACGCCATGCTGACTTTATCCAGGCCTTCCAGTCTGTTAGTATGCCGTCTTGCTTCTATTTTCGATACCACTCCAATGATTTTCTCCCCCTTGCACATTTTCATCTCCCTTCACTCGAAAAATTGGATGTGAAAAGTGGGCAGTGGAATGTCTGGCGAGGGAATCCTCACCTTGCAGCTCTATGCCCTGCAGTTGCAGCCGGAGCAAGGGGCCTGACCGAGCTGCGCCTGGATGTCGAATGCAGTGAACAGTTACTGCTCTATATGTTGAACCTTATACCAGCCCTGACAATACTGTGGCTAGGACTTGCCCGCCCAAATGCTTTGAGCACGACTTTCTTCCAGGCATTTATTGTCGGAGGACCTAAGGCTAATGGAGCCCCTGATATGGTTGAGCTACCAGGCCAGGCCAATACTCCACTCTGTCCATCATTGATGGAACTTGATCTCGAATACAGGAGATGGCTGAGGGGCCCAGACAAAAAGGCACTCATCGTAGCCTTCGGTCACATTATGGCATCACGGAATCTGAACGAATCGCAGCGCTCATTCAAACTCAAGCTGAGCGTTGATCCAGCGCCTCTGTCAGGCTGGTTAATTGATAAGCCAACGAGGAAATTACAGGGTTTAAGACGTTCGGACCTTATACTGGGTATTTCGGCTCCATGTGGCATAATTCCCATATCCACAGCTTTGCCACAGAATGGCGTTGTTGCGTTGCCTTTGAAGGGGGCAGAATATCTTCACTTGCGGGGTCTTTATTTCAGGACTCCCCTGGAATTTTTCTTTACTAATAATCACATGGAACTCATGGTATATGGCTATGATCGACCGCCACCGCCAACATCATTGCTTTGTGATTTGCCCCTTTTTCATGCCCTCAGGGTCCTGGTGTTGGAGGAAGTTAATCCTTCATTTTTGATTGGTCACACCTTCCACAAGCTCGAGAGGTGCAGGGTGGTGAAGTCACCTTATTCGCGTATCGCCTCTCCAAGCCTGTTCACAGAGAAAGAAATGCCCCTCTGCACTAGGATAGATATAGACGATCCCCACTTGCTTGCCACCTTCAAACTTCCACAGATTCGTGAGTTGGCCTTAGATTTTACACATCCAAACTGCAGCACAATTTGGGAGAAACATACTGCAATGAATGTGAATCTGTCCGGATTGACTCTCCTGCATATGAAGAAATGGCCATTTGATGGAGATCTCATCCCAATTCTTAGATCGTTGTCATCGCTTGAAACCCTGATTTTCAGCTCTCGGCTTGGTCTAGTCTCACTCGGGGCCTTTCTTCCAATGGACGCAAATGCGACCCTTGTACTAAAGCAATCGAGTGGTGAGGGGCGGCCGTTTACCCTTCTCTGTCCTAGGTTGCAGAGTTTACGGGTTGAGGGTCAGGATCCCTCGGAAGAACCAGAGCTGATACCTATTCTCAAGGATATTGTCATTCGTCGTGCAGAGTTTGGGTCTCCTTTGAAGGACTTCACGTTTTCTAAGTTCTGGCCCGAGCCTGGAAGTCTGTTTGAGCTGGTTGGGACGAATTGGGGGTTTCCCATGGAAAAGATTGTTCTGCCTGAGGAGGTGAAGGAATTTGAATTGGATATTTAGCTTGTGTGGTATTAGTTTAATCAGCAATCTGGCTGTTGAATACATGTAGATGGCGCTCTCCCGTCTATATGCAGTTGTCCGTTGTTTGAGCTGTCAATAAAAGATGTGGAGTAAGGAGGTGAGTATTGTTAAGAGTTGTTTCGTGTTCCATCATGTACTGGTACATGTGTCGGCTCAATGCTAGTCATTGTTGCCTGGTGGTTAATAAAGACTGCCGTTTGTCGTCGTCCACTTCGCTGTCTTCGTCGTGGTTCCTGTTGTTCGCATACATCGCACTGTCGTTGGCATACATCGCACCCGTCGTCTTGTCGTCTTGTCGCTCGCATACATCGCACGCATTCCACTTTTAATTAGTATCACCTGGAAGCTTGTCAAGCGCGAAAACACGCATGCTCAAGGATGACCATGTGGTGGGGCCGACTCCCAAAGTAGTGAACGATATCTGAGTCCGGTACCGGTGACTCGACATCACAGATCTGTCCGAGCGTGTGCAAAGTCGCCTTGAGGTTATCACCACCTTGCCTACCGTGAAAATCTTTTCACTTTCAGTATCACATTCGCCAGTGATGTCTCTCAAGTAGGATTGTTAGTTTGGGTGACCCGTCGAAATTCTCGCCAAATCCCAAAACATCATCGTTTGTCTATATATATTAATGAGGAACTCAATGAAAATTATTCCTATCCCTAACGTTCCTGCCCAGGTTCCAACAAATGGCGTTTTGATGGGGTCAAGAGAATCTCGATGTATTCCTTACCACGGGCCGAATGCACACAGAGGGAGTAAATATGACATTTTATGGCTATTCAAATAGGTTCACTAACCAAAGAACGTGACGGCCTCTCAACCATCCATCAACTCAAGGTTGTAGGTCAGCGCGACGACCATATCGGACGAAAGACAATCTATCTGTTTACAACGATAGGCTTGTGCTTGATGGCATGTATGCCGGGCATGGTAGCCTGAGGCAAGTTGACGATCGGCGTGTCGAACAAGCTACTGAAGACGCCACTATTCGAGCTATCACGAGCTGAACCAGTCCCCTCCACATATATCTGCGGAGATGATGGTAGAGGGGGTGGTTTGCGTGTCTCAACCGCCTGATGGTTGCTTTATTCGCGTGCGCGAGAGTGTGCATGTCGCTTACCTAGCAATCGTGTAAAGAAGTGGAAATAAGAATGGGACACCGCGTCTCAAACGTTTGTCTGCAAGAATCAAGAGCGACGCGTCAGTTTCGAATATCCGACTACAGACTAGTAGGGACATAGCGGATGGGTGTATGCGAGTTCCAGACTCGGACGACTGGATCCGACGTACTTGCAAGTAGCCAGCGCGTGCGCGCAGACGCGGAACGCGAGAGGTCGCGCATGAGAGGTGGAAAGAGCCACAAAGCGTGATGTTTGTTGTGTTGGAGCCGACAGCTTTCTGTTGCCCGGGAACAGCAGCCCAAGTTTCGATGCGGCCGATGATAGCGCGGCCGATGAACAGTATGGTTGAGATGCAGAGGGTAGTCGCCTCAGAGACTGTTCTGCAAATTGCAGAGTATTGGTCTAAGCACCGGTTGATCGTCCCTGCGCTGAATGTATCCCTTACTTCACTATTTTTATATCAAATATTGAAGAGCGTACCAAGGATAAACAATCCATGTTCACTGTCCAACCCCAACCATTCTGGCTCCCATATCCTCCACGTCCCCTAACCTCTGTAAGTTCCTGGTCATATTTTTGTCACGTATCGCACCGGTTCAGCTAGGGAGCCTGGCATAGATATAAGATGCTGAACAGGTAGGTCGCAGCAGATGAAGTGGAACGCCACCTGAATGCTGAACTTCAGGTTTGATGGAATTCAGGTTCGGGCGTGCATTGACGCAGCAGCTTTGGAGCACAAATGGGAGCCCAACTGCCTACGAAGTCGCAGCATACTAGAATTTCGTCGAACGGTCGAATGTTCGGGTTTGGTTAGAGGCTAAGAGGGACCTTAGCACTTGGACCCTGCACCGACAGCAATGCGAATTTTTTTTTTTCGCTTTCGACCACCGTAGCTGCACCATCTCTCCCTCACTAAATCACCAGAGCATATTTTCTTCTTGGTGATGCGATCCATCTTCGCCCGTCTCGTGACCGAAGGTACATATCCTGTCCCTAAGTTCATCGCGCGACGCGAGTTGAATCCCGTGCTCACTGTCTCTTGCTTCATTTACAGCTCAAGTGAATCTGTATCCTCCTATTCCGCACTCCATACAGCACCTAGATGCCCACCGACGACCGTACTCTCCGCTCCGAAATACAGTCCTCTCCTCTTGCACTGGGCCACGAATATTTCATTCTTAGCGGACGACTTTTGCCACAACACCGTCGATCAGAGCTTCCGGGGGTGTCTCTCACTTCCCATAGCCGCTCGCGCATTGGTCTTGCACCGATCCTCGTGTTATGTTCGTAGATGAATTCCCCGCAGCCCTCGTCGTCGCTCCGCAGGAGACCCGCTGATCCCTGTCTTCACTCTAACAGGTGCGCACCAAGGGCTTTTAACACCAATCACGGGGATCGACTCAAGCTTTCGTCGCTGTGCTTCTGAATGTGCAATCGTCATTCTGGTGAAGAGATTGTGGATCGCGATACACAGCCGACGTTGGTCAGGACCTAATCGTCGTTTATCGATGGGGTGGACCCATACGCAGCCAAACTTCATTCCACGCTGCGCGCGGCGGTGGTATACCAGCAGGATGGACGAGGGGCGGTCAGTCACCACAGCAGTGTCAATTTCCTCTGAGAGCTCCGTCACCTCCAGTGGAGAGTAGCACTCACACCCACGGACTAATCGCCCCTGCACCCATTTCGCGCCCATTCTTTGAATCATGTTCTCTTCCGAATCCCAATCCCTGGTCACCGCCGACTCGCCACATCCATACCACTCCCGACGGTTCCGTCGCTTTTCGGTAGCCACCACCACCGTGGGCCTTACACCAAGCGCATACTCTCCAAAACAACGGAGATTTTGGACGATGAAGAAGACCATCAAATATCTCCAGGCGCATATTCGTCCTGGCCCGGCATGCGCATTGACTCTGCTGCTCGTACTCACTGCTCGTTTCCTCACTTACGGCTCAACTCAGTCTCTAGTTCCATTCTGTACTCCATGTCACCCCTGCTTGTCCCGTACCGACCTCCCTACAACCGTACACATCTGCAAGTCACCAAGGATTCCTCCACTTCCTGCCTCGCAGTGCGCCGTGAATACTGTATCCTTAATAAACGACATCGGCGACAGTGCTGTCGATCGGCAGGCCGTCGCCCCTCGCACCCAAACCTCATCGTCGCTTGCGACTCGGTCGTTCATCGCCGCGCTCATTCATGCACATCCTTGCGTCGAGGTGCGCCTGCTTTCTCGCACTCGTCCCATGACCGTCCCCGTCTCCACCGCCAGCCTATGCCCCTCTACACACTAGCACACGCGAACGAAGGCTTATGAACACTCGTTGCAGGAATCGATTTGCCAGGCCGCAGTGAAATCAAGTGTTTCTCTATTATTGCACTTCTGAATGCGCTGACTTCACTCCGATCAAGAGATCGTCATACACCCCCGCCTCTGCTTGTAGTTAATGTCGTTGTGGTATTCATTGATTGAACGCTCTACATGGGCAAGACGTCTCTCGCTGTTGGAAACGCAGAATAGACGTGCGAGTGCGTGGTACATTACGGATGTGGCTGATGGAACCACACCAGCGAATTCGTATGTGGGGACTACCAAGCCGACTACAGGTAGACTCGCATCCTGCCGGTCATCCAAGCATTCACCAACCCCCTTCCCTTCTCTGTCGACCTCTCGACCATTGGCCCTAGACTGGTCGCATCTCGACACGCAGAAGTATCCCGCCTCGTTGTGGAAATCACAGCCTCAACTAGAATCGCACCTGTTCACCATGTGCTTGGCGAAGGGTGCAGACAGCGAGGAGAAATCGGGTCGTAGCGTTTGCATTGTAATGTACCGTAGTGAAATCGAGACTGGTTTTCTCTGAACGAGATTTGGACAGAGTCTTCTCTCGATGAATCCGTCCTTGAAGGGTGGGGTCTAAGATAACGCTAGGGAGCGGTTTGGAGTACACGAAGACAAGGCGGATTGAGGTATAGTGTTGACCACTTTCGGGTAGAATGTGCGAGGCGTGGTTTCCCTCTGGACTCGTCCTATCCAGCTCGCTTTATACCTCATATACGCAAAAGAATACCAGCGAAATTCCTTTGTAAGGAGTGACAATCACTCCGAGAAATCCACCACTCCTGATTGTCGGAGGTAGCCCGCCGCTCTGTGGAGAGTGGGGAGAATTTGATTCGAGACGGTTCTTAGAAACGAGGCATCCCCCGCCGGGATCGAGTGAAGTTGTCAGGAGTCAAGAGGTGAGATCGAATGTATAGCCGGAGTGTGCTTCCGGCTCACCCCAAGCCGGCTCTTTGTGATCTCTGCGGTCCGTCTTGAGATTGAAGAATGAGAAGACGCCGATTGAGGTCACCGCTCAGCTGCGACCTCAGCTGTGACTCTCATGAAAGCCGGTCCACCATTATTTAAGCCGCCCAATCACAAGTTGCCATCATTCCAGACAGACAGACTCACGGAGATCGCCGGCGTGAGTCGGGCACAGGAACCATAAATATCCAATTCACTCTGATGCAAACCCTATCCGACAGGGTATCTTCTTCTCGGGGGCCTTATCGGGTGAAATCGCCCCCGCGGAGACATTCGTCTGATGGGCCAGGCACTTTGGCGTGGACAGTGCACATGCATACAGGGTCGACCAGAAGTGCACGACTGTGTCCCAGCTGCTGTTGAACGTTCTTTGACTCTCTCCATCTCCCCTTGTTCGCGAAGTAGCCTTTGTCAAATCATGTTTCACAATTGGAACCTGCCCCCCATCAGTTCTGGTCGACTTCCGTTGCGGCCTGGCAAAGCCGACCTCATTCCAGTGGAAATACTCTCTGAAATATTTCTGCTCGCAGTGCTACATGGGCCAGAGTATCAACGGGACTTGATGCTTGTGTGCCGACGCTGGCATGCCATATTACTTTCAACTCCAGGCATCCATTCTCAATTGACGATCAGAAGGGCGACTCAGAAGGAAGTCGTCCAGGCATTTATACAAGGCAGAAAGTCGCGCTTGCATATGAGGGTTGATATGAATGATGAAAAAGATGGCAGCGATTTCAATCCTGAGACCTTCCATGCGTGCTTCATGGCCGCAGCCCAGGCAGCATCTAGATGGTCCTCTCTCAACCTCATTTCACCTCCACCTCGTGAAGAATACAAGGCCCTGCAGATCTTGCAGCCTTTGGTGCACCTTGAATCTATCAGGGTGGCCTGCGATGTTGGCGAGTTCCTAGAGTCACTGATGACTGCAATCAGCAGATGCGACTCCCCCAATCTCACTATAATTCACCTTGAGGACCCTACTGCTGTACTCTACCTTGTGCAACCCGCATGTTTATATATCACTCACTCCCTCACGACTCTTAAAGTCCAGCTGTCCAAGAGGATGGGTGGCTCTGTGGATATACTTCCACACCTTCACAGGTTGAATACCTTTGAGGCCCGTAACCTTTGCCTCCCATTCTATCCACCAGACGCCTGCCTTCCTCTTACCCATACCCTCCGTTTCTTGCATCTGAAGTCTGTTTCTGTCCAGTGGATGGCTGGCCATGTTTTTCCTGCCCTTGAGCATTGCGATGTCAAATTTCCACGCCACGCTGACATTATCCGGGCCCTCCAGCCTGTCAGGATGCCGTCTTGCTTCTATTTTCAATATCACTCCAATGATCTTCATCCCCTTGCACAATTCCATCTCCCTTCACTCCGAGTATTAGATGTGAAATGTGGGCAGTGGAATGTCTGGCGAGGGAATCCTCAGCTTGCAGCTTTATGCCCTGTAGCTGCTGCCGGAGCAAAGAGCCTGACGGAGCTGCAGCTGGATATCGAATGCAGTGAACAGTTGTTGCTCTATATGTTGAGTCTTGTACCAGCCCTAACAGTGCTGTGGCTGGGACTTGCCCGCCCCAATGCTTTGAGCACGGCTTTCTTCCAGGCATTTATTGTCAGAGAACCTAATGCTGATGGTTCCTCTGACATGGTTGGACCACCAGGTCAGGCCACTGCTCCACTCTGTCCATTATTGGAGTCACTTGATCTCCAGTACAGGAGATGGCTGAGGGGCCCAGACAAAAAGGCACTCATCATAGCCTTCGGTGACATTATGACATCACGGAATCTGAAAGAATCACACCCCTCATTCAAACTCTTGCTGAGCGTTGATCAAGCGCTGTACTGGTCAAATGACAAACCAGTGAGGAAATTACAGGATTTAAGACGGTCGACCCTCATGATGGGTATTTCGGCTCCATGTGGCATAATTCCCATATCAACGGCATTGCCATGGGAAGGCGTTGTCGCGTTACCGTTAAAGGGGGCAGAATATCTTCACTTGCGGGGTACTTATTGGGCGGAATGTTCCGTGGAATTTCTCTTTACTAATGATCACATGGAACTAGTGGTATATCACCATGATCAACGGCCACCGCCAACATCATTGCCTTGTGTTTTGCCCCTTTTTAATGCCCTCAGGGTCCTGGTGGTGGAGGACGTTATTCCATCATTTTTGATTGGTCACACCTTCCACAAGCTTGAGAGGTGCAGGTTGAAGTCATCTTATTTGTTGATTGCTCCTCTAAGCCGGTTCACAGAGACAGAAATGCCTCTCTGCACTAGGATGGATATAAGCGATCCCCACTTGCTTTCCGCCTTCAAACTTCCACTGATTCATGAGCTGGCCTTGGATTTTTCACATCCAGACTGCAGCACAATTTGGGAGAAACATATTGCGGTGAATACAAATCTGTCAGGATTGACTCTTCTGCATATAAAACAATGGTGGTTTGATGGAGATCTGGTCTCAATTCTTAGATCGTTGCCATTGCTTGAAACCCTGATTATCAGCTCTTCGCTTAGCCTGGTCTCACTCGGGGCCTTTCTTCCAATGGACGCAAATGCGACCCGTGTACTGAAACAAGCGAGTGGTGAGGGGCGGGCGTTGGCCCTTCTCTGTCCTAGGTTGCAGAGTTTACGGATTGAGGGTCAGGATCCCTCGGCGGAGCCAGAGCTGATACCCATTCTCAAGGATATTGTCGTCCTTCGTGCAGAGTTTGGGTCTCCTTTGATGCACTTCACGTTTCCTCGGGTCTGGTTCAGAAGTCTGTTTGAGCTGGTTGGGACGAATGGGAGCTTTACGATGGAAAAGATTGTTCTGCCTGGGCAGGTTAAGCCCTTTGAATTGGATATTTAGCTTGTGTGGTATTGGCTTTATCACTGATATTGCTGTTGCAATACATGTAGACAGCGCTCTCCCGACCATATGCAGCTTTCCGTTGTTTGAGATGATAATGTAATATACGGAGTAAGGAGATGAGTATCATCTGGAAGCTTGTCAAGCGCGAAAACACGCGCGCATGCTCAAGGTACGTGGTGGGGCCGACTCCCAGGCCAACAAGGCCCCAGTAGTGAACGATATCTGAGTCCGATCACAGACCCATCCCAGTGTGTGTAAAGTCGCCTAGAGGTCATCATCGCCCTGCCAAACGAGCCTATCAAGGAAATCGTTTCACCTTCAGTATATATCACATTCGCCGGCCATATCTCTCAAGTAGGATTCTTAGTGTAGGTGACCTGTCGAAATCATCGCCAAATTGCAAAGCATCATCGTTTGTCTATATATCAATGAGGGACTCGTACTCAATGAAATATCGCTACCATTCCTGCCCAGGGTCCAACAAGTGGCGTTTTTGATGAGGTCAGGGGCATGTCTTCCTTAACACGGACTATACACACACAGGGAGTAATATCACATTTCATGGCTACATAAGTAGGTGTACTAAACAAAGAGGTGACGGCCTCCCGACCATCCATCAACCCATGGTTGTGTGTCAGCGCGACGACCATATCGGACGAACGCCAATCTGTCCGTTGACAACGACGAGCTTGTGTTTGATTGCGTGTATGCCGGGCATGGTAGCCTGAGGCAAGTCGACGATCGGCGTGCCTAACAGGCTTCCGAGGACGCCACTATTCGAGCTATCACGAACTGAACCAGTCCCAAACACAGGTATATACGGAGATGGTAGTGGAGGGGGGTCGCTTTGCGTGTTTCAACCGCCTGATCGACGGCTGTATTCGCGTGCTCGAGAGCGTGCATGTCTTGGGGTCCGGCGGCAGTGTCTGTGGAACGAGGTTATTAAAATAGGAGCGTGGTATTCAGAGCTGCCAACCTGCGGAGCTTGCTTCCGTGTCGAGGACGAATATGTGTTTACTGAATGCGATGGTACCTTCCTCTGCTAATTGCTTAACAAAATTTCCAGCTTGTGGGGAGTTGACCGCAACGTCGATTGGAGTCGGTCATTGTCTGTGGGTCCCGTGAAATATCGAACCTTATGGTTTCGATGCTGGCGACCTCTTCACTTGCGGCGCCCGTGTCACCGACTTGCTTTGAACAGCTCTCGGAGATGCACTCTGTGATATATTCGGCCATCTGGGGCACTTTGATCGGTTCCGCTACGAATGACGTCTATATTAGTCTCGGGTTTTGAGCAAGCCACTAAATGACGTGTTGATATGAAGGGTAGTAGGAGGGTACAACCAAAGCAATGCCTACCTAGCAATCCTGAAGAGAAATAGAAATGAGATGGAACGCCACGTCTCAAACGTTTGTCTGCAAGAATCAAGAGCGACGTGTCAGTTTCTAATATCCAACTATCTAGATTCAGTGACGTAGGGGACAGGTGTATGCGAGTTCCAGACTCGGACGACTGGATCCGACGTACTTGCAAGCAGCAAGCAGCCAGTGCGCCCGCGAAGGCGCGGGAACGCGAGAAGTCGCGCATCCGAGGTGGAAAGAGCCACAAGCGTGATATTTGTTGTGTTGGTGTCGACAGCTTTCTGTTGCCCGGGAACAGCAGCCCAGGGCTCGATGCGGCCGATGACAGCGCGGCCGATGAACAGTGTGGTTGAGATGCAGAGCGTTGTGGCCTCAGAGACTGTCCTGCGAATTGCAGAGTATTGGTCTAAGCACCGGTTGATCGTCCCTGCGCTGAACGTATCTTATATTTATATTAAATATTAAAGGGCGTACCATGGATAAACATATATGCTCACTAGTCAACCCCAACTATTCTGTCCCCCATATCTTCCACGTCCTCTAACCTCGTAAGTTCGAGTTCCTGGTCATATTTTGTCGCGTATCGCACCAGTTCAGTAAGGGAGACTGGCACAGATGTAAGATGCTGAACAATTAAGTCGCAGCAGGTGAAGTGAAACGCCACCTGGAAGCTGAAATCCAGGTCGATGGAATTCTGGTTCGGGCGTGCATTGGCGCAGCAGCTTTGGAGCACGGATGGGAGCCCAACCATCTACGAAGTCGCAGCACACTAGAATCCCGTCGAACGGTCAAAATCCTCAGGTTTGGTTAGAAGCTAGGAGGGACCTTAGCACTTGGACCCTGCGCCGACAGTACTGCGACTTTTTTTTCGCTTTCGATCGCCATGGCTTGTACCACCTCGTCCTCACTAAATCTCCGGAGCTTATTTCCTTCTTGATGATATGCTCCATGTTGGCCCGTCTCGCGACCGAAGGTACATATCCTGTCCCACGTCCCTGGGCTCGTCACCCGAGTTGAGCTGTCTCTTGCTACATTTACAGCTCAATTGAATCTGTATCGTCCTATCCCGCAATCCATGCAGCCCCTAGATGCCCACCAATGACCCAATGATGTCCTACTCTCCGCTCCAAAATACAGTCCTCTCTTCTTGCACTGCGTCGGGAATATTTCATCCTCAGCAGACGACCTTTGCCACAACACCGTCGATCAGAGCTTCCGGGGTGTCTCTCACTTCCCATGGCCGCTCGCGCATTGGTCTTGCACCGATCCTCGTGTTGTGTTTGTAGGTGAATTCCCCACAGTCCTCGTCATCTCTCCGCAGGGAACCTGCTGATACCTGTCTTCACTCTAACAGGTGCGCACTAAGGGTTGACACCAATCAACTTGCGCACCCGCAATGAACTCCGGCTTTCGTCGCTGTGCCTCGGGATGTGCAATCGTCATTCTGGTGAAGAGATCGTGGATCGCGATACACCGGTGCCAGCCGATGTTGGTCAGGACCTCATCGGTGTTGTCGATGGGGCGGACCTATGCGCAGCCAAACTTCATTCCACAGCGGTGTACCAGCAGGATGAACGAGGGGCGGTTAGTCACCACAGCAGCGTCAATTTCCTCTGAGAGGACTACGGTGCTTCGTCACCTACAGTGGAGAGTAGCACTCACATCCACGGACTAATCGCCCCTGCACCCAATTCGCGCCCATTCTTCGAATCTCCGAATCCCGATCCTTGATCACCACGGACTCGCCACATCAATGCCACTCCAGACGTGTCCGTCGCTTTTCGGGTAGCCATCACCACCGTGGGCCATACACTAAGCGCATACTCTCCGAAATGACAGAAATTTTGGACGGTGAAGGAGACCAACAAATATCTCCAGGTGTATTCGCCCCCAGTCTGTCATGCTCATTGACTGTGCTGCTCGTGCTCACTGCTCGTTTCCTCACTTACAGCTCAACTCGGTCTCTATGTTCCATTCTGTATTCCATGTCGCTCCTGCTTGTCCCGTACCGGCCTCCTTACGACCGTACACACCTGCAAGTCACCAAGGATTCCTCCGGTTCCTGCCTCGCAGTGCGCCGTGAATACTGTATCCTTAATAATCGACATTTGCCACAGTGCTGTCGATCGGCCGCCTGGGACCATCGCCCTCGCACCAAACCTCATCGTCGCTTGCGGTTCAGTCATTCATCGCCTTGCTCATTCATGTCTACCTTTGCGTCGAGGTGAGCCTACTTTCTCGGACTCGTCCCATGACCGTCCCCGTCTCCAGCGCCAGCCTATGTCCCTCTACACACTAACACTCACGAATGAAGGCTCATGAACACTATTTGCAGGAATCGATTTGCCAGGCCACAGTGAAATCAAGGGTTTCTCGATTCCTGCACTTCTGAACGCGTCGACTTCACTCCGATCAAGAGATCGTCATACACCCCCCGCTCTTCCTTCTCGTTAATTCCGTTGACAATCAGTGTCTCATTGCTACCATCGACGTGGTATTCATTGATTGAGCGCTCTACATGGGCAAGACGTCTCTCGCTGTTGGGAACGCAGAATAGACGTGTGTACAAGCAAGCCGAACGAGTGCGTGGTACATCACGGACGTGGCTGATGGAGTCACACCAGCGAATTCGAATGTGGGGACTACCAAGCCGACTACAGGTAGACTTGCGTCCTGCCAGTCATCCAAGCGTTCACCATGCCCCCTCTCCTCCTCTGTCCATGTCTGGATACTTAGCCTTAGATTGGCCGCATCTCGACCCGCGGAAGTAGCCCGTCGCTTTGTGGAAGTGATAGCCTCGACTGGAATCGCACCTGTTCACCTTGTGCTTGTTGCGAAGGATGCAGAGAGCGAGGAGAAATCGGGTCGTAGTGCCTGCACTGTAATATACTGTAGAGAAATCGAGACTGGTTGTCTCTGAACGGGATTTGGACAGAGTCTTCGCTCGATGAATCGGTTAAAAGGTGAGGTCTAATATAGAGCTAGGCAGTGGCTTGAGGTACACGAAGACAAGCGGATTGAAATATGGTGCTGATGACTTAATCGCGGGTAGAATGTGCGAGGTGCACGCTCGGGACTGGTCTCATGGTGTTCGCTGTAGCACTGCACCAGCTCACTTTATACCTCATACGCGCGAAAGAACGGCTTACAATACCAGCGAAGTTCCTTTTGTAAGGACCACCGATCACTCAGAGAAATCCTCGGCCACTCCCGATTGTCGGAAGTAGCCCGCCGTGGAAATCCTGATCCCGTTCTCACAGTGCTCTTGCGAAGAATGCAGAGAGTGCGTAGAATATGATTCGAGATGGTTCTTGGAAAGAGGTGAAATTGTCAGGAGTCCGGAGATGGGATCGAAGGTATAGTCGGAGGCGCTGATTGAGATCACCGCTCTGCTGTGAGTCCGTTGTGACTATCACGAACCCGTGCGGCCCAATCACGAGTTGCCGTCATTCCACTCAACTGCCGAAACAAGCCGGCCAGACTCACGGAGATCGCCGACGTACGAGTCGGGCCCAATTCACTCTACCAAACTCTATTCGATAGTGTACTTCTCGGAGTGAAATCGCCCACTCGAAGACATCGTCTGACAGCCATGCGCCTTCGGCGTGGACGGTGCACAGGGTCGACAAGAGAGTGTGTACTGTGTCCCAGCTGTTGTTGAACGTTCTTTGACTCTCACCATCTCCCCAGTACTCGCGAACTAGCACTCGTCAAATCATGTTCCGCCGTCTGTTCCACCATCTGTTCCAGAGGGTCTTTCCGCCCCCGCCCTCTGACCCTCATCCGTCGCCGACCCCCAGCAAAGCTGACCTCTTTCCAGAGGAAATACTCGAGGAAATCCGTCCGCACTCGCCCTCTGACCCTCATCCGTTGCCGCCGCCCAGCAAAGTTGACCTCATTCCAGTGGAAATACTCTCTGAAATCTTTCTGCTCCACGAGCAAGATCTGTCATGGTATTCAGAGCGAGATCGGCCACGGTATCGAGGGAGGTTGATGCTTGTGTGCCGGCGCTGGCATGCCATTATGCTTTCAACTCCAGGCATCAATTATCGATTGACGATCAGAAGGGCGACTCAGAAGGAAGTGGTCAAGGCATTTGTCCAAGGTAGAAAGACGCGCATGGACGTAAGGGTTGATATGAACGGTGAAAAAGATGGCGACGATTTCAATGCTGAGAACTTTCATGCGTGCCTCATGGCCGTGGCCCAGGTAGCAACCAGATGGTCCTCGCTTGACCTTATTTCACCACCACCTCACGGAGAATACGAGACCCTCCCGATCTTGCAGCCTTTGGTGTACCTCAAGTCCTTAAGATTGACCTGCGGTTTTGGCGAGTTTATAGAGCCACTCATGACTGCAATCAGCAGATGCGACTCTCCCAAACTCACTACAATTCACCTCGAAGAACCTGCTGCTGTACTCTACATTGTGCAACCCGCATGGTTGCATACCACCCACTCCCTCACGACTCTTAAGGTCCAGCTGTCCAAGAAGATGGGTAACCCGGTGGATATACTTCCGCACCTTCACAGGCTGCAGCACTTTGAGGCCCGCAACCTTTGCTTCCCATTCTATCCACCAGACGCCTGCCTTCCTCTTACCCGTACTCTCCATTTCTTGGATCTGAAGTCGGTTTCTGTCCAGTGGATGGCTGGTCATGATTTTCCTGCCCTTAAGCAGTGCAATGTCTATTTTCCACGCTATGCAAACTTCATTCAGGCCCTCCAGCCTGTCACGATGCCGTCTTGCTCTGATTTTCTATACCACTCCAATGATCTTCACCCCCTTGCGCACTTTCATCTCCCTTCATTCCAAAAGTTGGATGTGAAAAGTGGGCAGTGGAATGTCTGGCGAGGGAATCCTCACATTGCAACTCTATGCCCTGTAGTTGCAGCCGGAGCAAAGAGCCTGACGGAGCTGCGCATGGATGTCGAATGCAGTGAACAGTTGTTGCTCCATATGTTGAACCTTATACCAGTCCTGACAGTGCTGTGGCTGGGACTCGCCCGCCCCAATGCTTTGAGCACGACTTTCTTCCAGGCATTTATTGTCAGAGATCCTAATGCTGATGGTGCCTCTGACATGGTTGGGCCACCAGGCCAGGCCGCTGCTCCACTCTGTCCATTCTTGGAATCACTTGATCTCCAGTACAGGAGATGGCTGAGGGGCCCAGACAAAAAGGCACTAATCATAGCCTTCGGTGACATTATGGCATCACGGAATCTGAAGGAATCACGGCGCTCATTCAATCTCAAACTGAGCATTGATCAAGAGCTGTACTGGTCAATTGACAAGCCAGTGAGGAAATCACAGTATTTTGGACATCCAACCGTTATACTGGGTGTTTCGGTTCCACGTGGCATAATTTCCATATCAACGGCATTGCCATGGAAAGGCGTTGTTGCGTTACCTTTAACAGGGGCAGAACATCTTCACTTGCGGGGTTATTTTTTCAAGTCTCCCCTGGAATTTCTCTTCACTAATGATCACATGGAACTCATGCTATATGTCCAGGATCGGCCGCCACAGCCAACATCATTGCCTTGTGTTTTGCCCCTTTTTAATGCCCTCAGGGTCCTGGTGGTGGAGGGCCCTAATCCTTTATTTATGATTGGCCACACCTTCCCCAAGCTCGAGAGGTGCAGGTTGGAGTCATCTCATTTCTTGATTGCTCCTCTAAGCCGGTTCACACAGACAGAAATGCCTCTCTGCACTAGGATGGACATAAACGATCCCCACTTGCTTGCCACCTTCAAACTTCCACAAATTCATGAGCTGGCTTTTGATTTTTCATATCGAGACTGCAGCACAATTTGGGAGAAACATATTGCAGTGAATACAAATCTGTCAGGATTGACTCTTCTGCATATAAAACAATGGCGGTTTGATCGAGATCTGGTCTCAATTCTTAGATCGTTGCCATTGCTTGAAACCCTGATTATCAGCTCTCGGGTTGGTCTGATCTCACTCAGGGCCTTTCTTCCAATGGACGCAAATGCGCGGCCGTTGGCCTTTCTCTGTCCTTCGTTGCAGAGTTTACGAATTGAGGGTCAGGATCCCTCGGCGGAGCCAGAGCTGATACCTATTCTCAAGGATATTGTCACGCTTCGTGCAGAGTTTGGGTCTCCTTTGAAGCACTTCA
>Ga0307515_10007458_pt1 | contig 21623 bp, 8 predicted proteins | sample 17_EM_MG_FD_194513 | JGI IMG/M metagenome (GOLD analysis project Ga0307515, IMG submission 194513) | Populus trichocarpa ectomycorrhiza microbial communities from riparian zone in the Pacific Northwest, United States - 17_EM | ecosystem: Host-associated > Plants > Roots > Unclassified | place...
GCAGCACCATGTGAGCACATGAATGTTGGAAGAAATTCGTTAGAAATTGGCACCGAAGAACCAGTCAAACAAAGGCCTTTAATGTTATTGTTTTTCGAATTCTGTGTTGGCATGTGCTGCCCAGGTTAATTAATCATTTGGTAACCATACGTCACTGTGTTTAATTCTTATCTTGTCACAGAAACTGTGTCCTTCAGCTGTTGGCCTCAGCTGAAACCTGGACATAAATCTCAACCAAGAAACTAAACGAAATTATGTTTTTTTAAAAAAATTTATTTTTATTTTTGTTTAAAACTAATTTGTTTTTATGTTTTTATATCGTTTCGATGAGTTGATGTCAAAAATAATTTTAAAAAAAATAAAAAATATTATTTTGATATATTTTCGAGCGAAAAATATTTCTAACCGCTACCATACTTTCAAATACTCCACTCTTACTGAGAGCCGGAGATGATTTCTGCTTTACGAAAAAGCATAGTCCAGAACCAATTCCGAACCGCCCAGGGCCAACTCCATATCAATTCTAACCGTCAGATAATTTATTTCAGCATCCCTTTTGCTTCTGGATGAAACCATGAGACTCGATTGAGAGGAGTGTCCAAGACGAGCGTTGAAGCTGAACCAGAGAAAAAACTGGGCAGATTATAGCACTCTATGGCCATGTCTATTTCTTCATATATATTTTTTTCCAGAGATGGGGAGGTAGATAAAATTCTATTAACCATAATTCTTGGACTTCTCTGTGTTGGATACATTTACGTCTATTCGTAAAACATCCAAGACAGACTGTTAACTGAACAGATTCTGTCGTCAACATCTTGGGCAAGTACTCAAGACCGAGGTCATTGTCCTAGAGGCAACTAGCGCTGCTCTTTCAGACATCAAGGTAGCAAGACTCTATTCAGTAAAGTAACAAGACAAAGGACACCTCCTAGAGTATTAAACTGAGAAAATAAAAATAACTCAAAAATCACAACTAAAAAAACTGAATTAACTAATTAGAAAATCACAAAACTGGTTTTAGTTTTCAAAGTCTTAAACTAATTGAACCCAATCAAACCAAACCAGTTCAACTAGCATTTTTTTTTTAAAAAAATATAGATAGGATATTTTTTTATAACCTAAAACCTAAATTAGTATTCCCTAAAACAAGAGTAGCCATCCCCCTCTCTCTGTCTCTCGTCTCTCATATTTTGCCTTCTCCTCCTCCTCCTCCAAACCAGGATCTGGGCTTGAGTTGGACATGCGCTCTAAATGCTCAACACAGTGCGTGCCAATCTTTTTCATGGAGGGATATACCAGGCGTGCCGTTCAAAGTAACTGAACACTTTTTTATGGGCTACGGGACCGACTCCTTTCTCTCCTTACTCTATAATCTATAATCAATATTCAATAAGACGACTGAAATGCAAAATTTCAGTTTTTGCGCTTTTAAGTTCGGCCTTTTCTCACATGGCTATGATCCTGTCAAAGAATAGAATAGTTCCAGATCCAATTCCAGGTGTACATCCAATAGCAGAACCTACAAATTGAGATCGAGAAGCGATAGAAAGCCAAAAATTGAACGGAGGAAAAACAAACTAAAATTGGTCAGTTTAAACCGGTTTTCGGTTTAATTCAGTTCAAAAACTTCGAAAAAAAAATTATTTAGTTTGGTCCAAAACCAGACTGAACTGAATATGCTCGGCCCTAACACCCCCAGGTGATTAATCCACCACCTGCTAGTCCTGACATAATCACGCTGCCAACAGTAGTACACGAGAAAATGTACAGGGAGGGAGAATTAAGAATCAGTAAAGCATAAAAACTACGCAGAGATGCTTGTCTAGGAACCAACACCAAGCATATCAGTAAATATGTCAACAAGGAATGTGCTGATAACCAACTTTACTATAGATATCAAGTCATGTTCTGTATTTGTACAATTAAAACATGGTGGTTAGAGTAATCTTGGGATCAGCTACCTCCCACCATCCTACACTGAAATTTCTTCCCTCCTACCATCCCTACAAAGAATGCTGGTCCCAAGTATTCCTATAAAAAAGAAAAGACGAAACTAAATGGAAACCAGTAAAACCCATCCATGCCCCTTTGACTATGAGAACCAGCCTAATGAAATTTTTACAACTCTAATGTAAAGGAATAACATTACATTTGGGGCAACAGATGTTACTGAAAAAACAAAACTACAAGAGTGAAGAGAGTATTTACAGTGTGGCAATGACTGGATATCTTGACAGAATATCATGAAGAGGCAAAATGCTAAAAAATCACAGCCTTAATCCTGTAAAAATTGGAAGGCTGGATTCTCCAGAAGATCCGCTGCAGGTTTTACATCTGAGAAATCCTTCTCGTGAAAGGAGCCAGATAAGTCATCAACTGAGAAAGGAATGCTGCATATTCAAGTGCCATAATGAGTTGCCATAATGAGTTGGGAGTTTGACTCGTCATCTATCCACTTAGAAGGAATGACTTTCATTTCTTACCTTGAATTGTCATCTATCAAGAATGAGTTGCTATCATCATCATTTGAGTCGTTTGCTAGTATTTTCATGCTGGAAATCACCTACACAAACACAAGGTGCAGCAACACATCAAATATTAACAGATTTAAATTAATACTTGGCAAACTTAAAATACAGAATCTAACGAGTAAATGATCAATTCAATCCGACTTACATCAGGAGATACACTTCGAGTATTGTAGTCGTCATCCCAGTATAAAGTGCATACTCTGTATAGCTGTTGAACACTCAGGACCTGAAACCAGGAAGAACTGATGAGAGATAGAGGGGGGAGGGGGGAGGGGGGAGATGGATTTTCGAATGATGCAGGGCATGGCAATCTTTATATATTAATCAGAAAAACTATAAATAACTTGGCAATGGCACAGCAGAAACCCAAGTTGCTTTTCGTTTTTCCTTTCTCATTTCCCTTTCTTTTTCCCGGCAATTGCTTACACAGTAATGCAAATGTAGAGACAATTTGCCAAACCATTCACTAAATTGATTCCAAAATTGACCTACCACATTATATAACGAATTGCACAACACCTATCACAGCTTGCCGCTGCCACTCCCACATCAGTTCTAAAAGTTTGGTACAGCTTTATTCTTGCTTCATTATTGACTAATTGCCAAACAATGCACCCGCTTCCACCCAAGTTCTTTAAGAAGTTTCCTCACTGAATTTTGCTGCCATCACTAACTCTCCAACGGGTATGATATTTTGCAAATTCAAGTTCATTATTGACATGATGCCAAACAATATGCCTGTTTCCATCTAAGTTCTGTAAGAAGTTTCCTCGCTGGATTTTTCCATCACCAACTCTCCAACAGCTCTGATATTTTGTCAATTCAAGTGTGTGTGTGCGCGCGTGCTGTGAGAGGGAGAGGAGGAAGAAGGGAGGAAAGGAGAGACATACCGGGCAAAGGTCATTGGTAATTTCATCATAGGAAATTCTCGATTTCTGGTGTATAACCTGGAGGCAAATAGCATGCAGAATTAGGATAGTTAAAAATACAATTAAAAGAATAATTTCAATTTGAACAAAACAGAAAAGCACTAAATGCAAAATTTCATATGCGCACCTACACTTTTCAAAGGGGGTGTTTTATAACAATACTTCAGTATAATTCAACTTAAACTAAAAGAAATTGTAAAATTATAATGTCAGGTGACAAGAGATTGTTAAGGCTAAAGAACAAGTTAATGTTATCAAAAACTACAGATTTTTTAGCAAATTATGGAATGCCAATGTCCCAATGTATAGGCCATGGTTACAAGAAATGCAAAACACTTGAGACAAGATTCGGGAACAGGGTTTGCACATAGATGAATTCAGAATACATAGGGGTAGGCTTAGTTGATATGTTAATTTGGATTTTGGTATGCTTAGGAACACTTACTCAGTTTGCTTATGACAAGAACATCACAGTGTCATGATAAAGGAAGAAACTTCTATAGCACAAGTATTCTTTTTCTCTCTTTTCTAAAAATTAAATAAAAAATGAAACAAATGTTAGTTTCTTTAACTTTTTTAGGTTAACACAAAATATAAGTATGACAAAACAATCGATTTAATAGTTGGGCCAGATTGTAACTTCAAGGAAACCAAGGCCTAAGTGAGTAACTACCACAAAAAGAAAAAACAATTGAACTGACTTAAAACACAGGCTCAACCTTGTCTATTAGGTTTGGATTAACAGCACCTAAATGTTAGTGTCTAGAAACTTTCTGCCTCCACTTTAGCTTCTCACAGTGCATAGTGCATGCTTCTACTCTCTTTCTCGCCACTGATCATGTTATTGCTTTTCCCCCCCACTTTTCTGGCTTTACATCACGGCTCCTCTCTATTCACTGCTCTCCCTCCCCCCCTTAAACAAAAGTGGATCACCCATGCTGTCCTTTAATCCTCAAACCTCTCTCAACCATCATAACTTCTACATTTTTGTTGGAGGTGTTCTTATTGGGTTTCAGATCTTATTGTGTTCCTGTCTCCCATATTTGGTCCATGTTCATTAAATATAAACTATCACATTCAAAATGAATGGCATGGTTTTAGCACATGCTAAGCATGGCAACACTTTAAATAGTAATTATATTTTTCGCTCACTAAATATAGATCATTGAATGTGAAAATTAGTGACATGACCATTCATGTTCCTCTCCAAACATCAGAGTATTTGGATCCCTTCTTATTATGTCCTCGTGTTCCCTTCTTATTATGTCCTCGTGTTCTCTCGTGACATTCTCATTTTATGGACATGTTTCTTTATGGCAAAACTCTACTTTTGCCTCAGAGAAAGAGAAAACTTAAAACATACCTAAAGTTATTCTCAGGCAACCTAAAAAGGATTACAAATAAGCAATGAGTGGTAGCAACGTTCTTTTCATAACTCAAGTGTCAACCTAATTGTGTCATCTTCGTAAAATCCATAACAAGGCTCAAAAAGGAAAGCAACATCCATAGAGAAAACCATACCAAGAATCCAACAGCTTGCCTAGTGTTTTTAAGTTCATCCCAGGATGCTCCAACATACTGCAATTCAAAAATCAATATACAAACAATAATTAATATGGAAACGAACTGCAAAGCCCCCTTGGAAGGTTATTAACCATAAGCACAAAGACAGAGGTCTAAAGAACCCCAAAAAAATCAAATCTTTTATAAAAAAAAATAAACAGTTTTCTCCTTTGCACTGAAGCATACATGATGTAGACGAAGCATGCAAATAGTCATTACAGGATATGAAATCATACTCAGAATTTTATCAACTACATAAAAGCAACTTGCATATAAAATAATAGCTAAACAACATAAAAAACAGAGAAAAATAGAATGTATAATTCTAAAATGTTGGTTTATGCTTTTCTTTTCAACACAACTTTTTGATTTTAATAATTTAAACAAAACCATTAATTGTTAATGCAGCCTTGCTAATTTTGTTCAGATCCCCTACATAAGACTTCTGAATTGGCATGGAAAAACAGCGGCTTCTGATGATACAGAAATAACGACAAAAGATAGGATTAAGGTGAATAAAGCATTTACTTGGAGACAAATTTAGAAGGGTACCTCTTCTTTTGCTTGGCCACACCATAATTCTAATTCAGCTAACCCAGCCTTCACATATTCCCCATTGCTGAATGTGCAGCACTCTCGACGAAGCAGAAGGCTGCAATTATACCAACAATTGCATTGTCAAGTTAATGATGTATCAGGCAACAGTATCCAAGTATACAGCATTATTTGACATTTGAAAAGGATAGAAAAGCTCTTTACCTATTAAACAGCTGCACATTAATGTATGAGAAAATTTGAGTAAATATCTTCTGCACAAAAATTGGAGGCACCTGAAACAACATTAAGCATAGTTCAGAGCATAAAAAGGACAATAGTATTACTTTGATGTTGTTGAAAGCAACGATTACGTACAAAATTTTCTTTCAATGTGCATAGCAGCCCATCAAGACTATTGACAATGCTGCGCCAGGAATCAGCTGGCGTATTATGGCCAAATGACAGAGATGATTTTAAAGCAGTTCCCCTTGATGCCCTTGGTGCCTGAATTTCATTATTAGTCTTAGAAATATAGTTGTTGGGGAAATTCCAAGACTAGCACATGAAGTCCATTGAGAACAACTTGAAATTCTTCCAATTACAAGCACAACCACTATCATTTTTCTTGGTAGTGAGAAAGAAGATGCATTCAAGCCAAGGAAAAAACTGGTCTTCAAATTTATATTAAAACATCTGAAAATTATAGCAGAGATCTTCAAATATTTGCATAAGATACACTCAATGCAACAAAAATGACAAGTTTACTGATCTGATTATGAAAGAAAACTGAAAGGAAAAAGGTAAGGAAATTAAGCAATATATATATATATATAGAAATTCAATTGAGGATAACACTTCATCAAAATCTATGGTTAACACTAAAATTAGATTTCAAGATCATGCATTGAATCATTTAATTCTTGTTAGTTTTCAACAAAAATTACAGCATAAATTATGATAACATTTTGAATCATTGAAAAAATGAAATGGGTTTGGCCATTTACTGATAGGAAAAACGAAAGGCACATTAAATATATCATGGCAGGATTCACAAATGAAGAATCAAGGTCAGTTTACCTGGATACATGATGAAAGAAGAGGTGATAAATCCTTTTTAAAATTATCCCGAACAATGCCATATATCGTCTCCACATATGCTGTCAACTGCTGTTTAAAAAGCAAAGCTGGATACTTAGCCTCAACCATCTGTATATCTTTACCAACTCTAAGATTGGCTGAAGAAGGTGAAGAACGGAAACCCTGAAGAAATACCAGGTCTCAAATGACTCATTTGCATAAGCAGAACATTAAATAAAACTTTGAGAACAAAAGAAGAATAGAATCTTGTGAATTAAAGTAGAGTTAGGCGTCCTCAAAATATAGTTACATGATATGAGATTGTCAAATCATTTTTATGTACAAAAGAAATTTCAGGGGGGGTTATCTCATTACTTGGGCCATCCTTCCAAAAAATGATGTTGGAGGAGGTGGATTTGAATTGGCACCACTGTCTTTTAAAGTCCGTTGAAGTAAGAACAGCAGCATTGAGGTATTAGATAACCAGTAAGCCATATGATTATTGTCATCCTGGTTCTGCAAGCATTACATATCATCCAGAATGTTAGATGTTGAATCACAGAACTCTAAACATTTCTGTGTTTTCTTCAGTTACCTATGTTGTGGTTTGGTTTAGAGGCAGGATAATTCTAAAATAAACCATGCATGGAAGGAGAAAATCAAGTTACCTCTATTGCAGAACCAATCATCTGAATAAGACGATCAAATACACTGGTTTTTTCTGCTTCAAACGATCTCCACTGGACAAGGCATCTGTAAATGGTAAATGCTCCAACTGGTTTTCCTTGACTAAACCCAGGATTTTGCTCCACGCATTTTATTAGAGCATCTACACTCTCCTACATCACAGAAAAAAGGAATAAATTTGAGATTACATCACCATTAAACTCCCAAACCAAAAATCAGGGGAAAAAAACTGTTTTTCCATCTTTAAGCACGTACATGTAGCCGTTCAATCTGAGATTTCCTCATTTTTTTGTCAGCATCTGTGCCAAGCCTTTTAGATGGAGTTGGTGGTTCCTGAAGAAGCATGCTCACTTAGGACAATAGATAATACAGGAACATTCAGAAATGGTGTATAAATCTTAAATAAAATTAAATTATGTATGTTTATATTCTTCACTTACATGATGACCATTTTCTAGATGCTGCAGCAATTTAAAATAAAAAAAAAATATTAAGTTTCCAAGAGATGACATGAGAAATATAAATGTTTAACAAAAAAAATATTCATGCACTTTACCTGAGAGGTAATTTCCAAATGTTCTGACATTTTTCTTGAAGATGAACTGAACAGTGCTTGGTGCTGCAGAACTTGGTCCTCAGCTTCCATGTCAGAAAGTTTTTCTTCAAGCCTGAAAAAGGAAACTGTCAGTAATTTAAATTCATATAATTAACACTAAGTTATCAAGGAAAAATCCCATTATCCCATTTCGTGTTGACTTAAAAATGCAATTTAAGTACTCGACTCTTTTGACAAAAAAAAAATCACTGTGGAAACCTCTGCATGGCTGTTTTCAGCTCAATTATCTTTGACTCTGCATCCAAAGCCTGCTTCAGACGCTCTTCACTAAGCTTACTTGTCTCTTCATATTTCTTCTCTGTTTCATCAATTCTCTTTTCCAGTGAGCTTACCATAGCCTACATTGTCATCCACAAAACACCATTTAAGTGAAAGTTGAAGCACATGCCTCAAATGGGATTTTTTTGCTTGTTTCTCTTTCAAATTTGTATGCTAAATGCAGTCTTATAGAAGCAATACATAAACAGTCATTTGACAAGCCCTGTACCAGCTCGAAAGTTCATTTAGAAGAAAATAGCAATGCATAAAAAGCTTTACCTTGAGCATTTCATTTTCAGCAGTAAGTTTATTCACCAGTTCATTATCAATAACTGGGACTTCCTGTATGGTTGGGACTTTTTCAGCTTCTTTCTTTATATACTCTCGTTCCTTGATTAACAGAGCTTTAGATTCTTGGAATTCAAGCTGCATTTCTTGCAATGTTGTGCGTAATTTAGCATTTTCCTGTGTTTTGGATTCCTCTACGTCAGCCTGCATTCAATAGAACCATCACTTACAAACAATCAGTACCAAATAGCTAACAAACTAGAGGGAAAAAAAACCAGAAAACACAAATCCAACCAACTTTGTGCTTCTAGTCAATAGACAAAGCTAGCATATTCATATGCGCATTCTAGATTGTAATTTTAACTTCAACACAATATTCCTCAACACAGTGAATGGCTAAAGATCTTATCTCTCTGGAGCACAACACAGAAGAATTGTATCTTTTCATACATTGTTATTAAATACCATACAAACAAGAGGGAAGTTAAGTTCATATGATGTCGTTCATTTATTTAGGAGAAAAGAGAATTCCAAACAAACAAACATCCCTACCCTCATTCGTTTCTCCAGCTGCAGACGCCAGGTGAGTTCTTCAACTTCCTTTTCCAGTTTACTTTTTGCAGCTTGGAGAGCACCAGTCTCCTTAGCAGCCTGCAGACATATTAGAAGAGTCAATGAAATATTAGCAAATAAAACTGCTTTAGGAAACCACAAGCAATGGGGCAATTTTGAACAGATCGGGAATTTAAGGGATGGAATTTGGGTGGAGCAAAGACTAAATTATGCAGATTTATGTTACCCAAGCAGCTCTGCATGCAAACAAGGCAAGATAAATGGTTTTAAAAATTGATCATTTTTTCTCCAAGTGCAAAATTCGATTAAAGAAAACTGTACTGGAGGCACCTAAGGACACAACAATTACACAGAAACCCAAGAAGGGATGTTAGGAAACTTGAGAGAGAATTGATCGATTACTTTAGCAAAAACAAAAGGTTCCCTTCATGAATAAAATAAACAATTTTTCTGTAGTGGCAATCCCAACCAGCTTTTAGGCCCAACCCAAGTTTATTCTGGGAATAAAAATAATACTAAAATTCATTATCAGATTATTTATGGAACGGTTGAAGCAAAAAAGAAATATGGACAAAAAAATTTGCAAAGCAGGATTTGCAATCTTAGATATAATTTATTGGAGAAGAAAATAGAAAATAAAGAAAGACGAGATCACCATTTTAAGCTTCCGTAATTCTTTACGAGCAACCCGCCCTCTCCAGGCACATTGAGTGGCAATTGCTGCTCGTTTTAACCTCAAATAATGAAGTTGGGCCGAATGTTTTCGGCATTGACTCTGCAAAAGCAAGAATTCCAATAGATTAAGAAAGCATATATAGTGAAAAACATAATAGAAAATCCAATCAACAGATGTGCAGCAAATGACTGCATTTCCATCAAAGTGTCAGCCATTACAAATAATGTCAGGTGATTTGTCAAAAGCTGGCCCACTCAACTTTGGGTAGCCCTATCTCATCCCTTAAGATCACGGCAGAGAAAGACAAGGTTTAATCCCATGTCCCTAAGCACAATACACCTCACATTTGCAGTCATACACTGGCTATGTCCATTGTTCTTGTGTTGAGCAACCTTTTGATGAATTATTATTATTGAAAACAAAAAACAATGCTATTGTCATATACATTCAGACATGCTCACAATCATCTATTGCCTAACTATATGGAATGGCTAGACAGCTTTTGCAAAACAAGTGTGCTTCGCTCTTTGCTTCCCCAAAATGGAAGAAAGAAGGTGAAATGAAGAGCAAAGAAAAGAAAAAATAACATAAGAAAGCTATAACCAATTTCTTATGAGGTTTTGGAATTAACCTGGATGACAATCACAGCTCTCATCTGCTTCCTGAAACAAAGCTCATTACGAGCAGCCATTCCACGCATGCATGACTGAATGGAGACAGCTGAGAAGCACAAATTGTTGTATGCTTTACTTGCAAGGTACCTGCGAGAATATTTCTGGATTTTCAAACAAGCAGCTTCTCTTCTCAGGCATTCAAACCTATTGCGTGCTACTTCAGCTGCAATCACATTAAATAAAGCATGAGCTGATACGATTTCAATCATTGACCAATACATTCAAAATTCAATAATTTCATGGACTACACCACAGTTAAATTAACTAAGGGGTGGTGCATGAATAGGAAGCTACAGGTACCTCTACACAAAGTTTGGATATGAATGGCAGACTGCCGCAATAAGATAAAGCTTTTGCGACAAAAATACGATCGAACTTTCCTCTGGATGATGCTTGCTGATCTTCCTAACAGCTCACTTCGATGAGCATCTAGCTCCGCCATCTGACCAGCTCTAAGAAAAACTTTTGTTTTGCCAATCTGCAATAGAAATTATTCAATAAGACACTCTTTAAGTACCTTGGGAATTTAGTACAAAACAAATATCCTGGTAGATTCCAAATGCAGAAAATATGCCGTAACAACAACATAGGCTAATCTGTACAAACACCCCTTAAACTATAGGTCTTTTTGATTGACACATCCTAATTTATTTATTTTTTCTAATTTCAACCCCTGAAAGACAAGGTGTTTTGATTGACACCACTTCCATTACATTCCATCCATGTTTCTGTTAAAACATCTGAGTTTCACATGTTTTCTTATAAAATATCAAAATATCATCAATAATTGGTCAAGAAACATTAAAAAATTAACCTTCACCAATATTATATAAAAACATCATATGCTATATGATCAAATTATCATCATGAAATTAGCCCTTGATGGTTTTATGACTTTTTTGTACTTTTTAAGGAAAACATGTGAATTGTATGTGATATTTACAAACTACATTGGACACAACATAATGAGATGGGTGTCAATCAAAACACCTTATAATTCTCGAGAGTTGAAGACAGAAATAATAATAATGATAATGATATTTATAATTTAGGGGATCTCAATCAAAATGGTCCATAGTTTAGGGGATGCTTTTATGGTTTAACCCAACAATTTATAGGAAAAAAAATGGAGATTGGTAGATTCCATAGAGAGCTCATGATTTAAAACAAGATTTCAACATGCATTCATTGCTTGACTGATAGTCATTCCTTGCATGTACATATCCATGTGAGCATGAACAAGACAGGCATTCAGATAGTTGAACATAGATTATAAATGAATTACTAGAGAAAAGATATACCTTAAGATTATTCATTATTCTTAAAAAGGTATTACTGAAAATATACCTGATAACCTTTGAGGTTCACCTTCTCTAGAAGCATCTTGCAAGCACTAACCTCATCGCAGCTATCAAGGCATAAATAATAGAAAATGAAAAGGGACATTTAATTCAATTCAAATCCAAGAAAGAATAAATAAATAAACAAAAACTAGAATTAAGAAACAAATTTAAAGGAGAAATTTAAAAAGCTACCCGCCATGCAGCACATCTGGTGCCAGAATGGCAAAACGACGAACAAATTCATCAAAAGTCTTCCTGGTGGGATATCCAGCACAGCTAATCCTAATTGCTTCCATCACTCCCTGGAATCAGAAAAGTATACATGCCGGGCATGGTTTTTATCAATGAAGAAATGCCATGACACATGAAATGACCACAATCTTGAATCTTACCCCACAACAAAGCTGTTGTAAAACATTATTATTCTCAAAGATGGATGGTTTTAGAGCATTATTCGGTTTTACACAACGAATGTAATGTGGCTCAGTAGCACTCAGTGTTTCAAGCAATGCTTGTAGTTGTTGCTGTAGAGAGATAGGGTTAAAACTGAAAAATGTTGAAAATGTTAATTAACACACATTAAACTTATGCACGCTTGAACATAAACTGACCTTACACCTAGAACCTATTGATGAGAACTTTGATGATTTAGCAGATTCCTCAGGCAATGGTGGGAACAGGCCTGAAACAAAGGAGCACTTGGACTCACTGAGAAGAGATTGATGCTCTGCAACAACATAATCCTTGTTCTTATCCAGAAAATGTTCAGTTTGATATGTCACCTACAATCAAAATTCTCCTGTGATGAGTATTAAGCTGCACTTCACTTTTTAGTTGCTGCATGAAGAACTAGCATTGTGGCACAATCTCATATGTACCAAAAAGCAGAGAATACTTACATCTCCAGCATAATGACAAATGGTGAAGTCACTGCGAGCTAACTTAGGTTTGTTAAAACGTTTGTGGTCTTTGAAAGTCTGATAAAGCTTTTCTGCAAATGTTTCATGTGTTGATCTAGGAAACATACTGCAAACAACAAACAAAAGCTAATATATCACTACCATATCAATGGAAAATTTCTGGACAGACCAAAATACTCTTTTTAATGTCTGCATCGACTGAATGGGAGGAAGAGTTGTCCTATGTTTTCTACAACATACATACCAAGCTTCGTCAAGCAGAGCAATGATGCCACCAGGTTTCTGAAATCGTAAAAGTACATATTAGAAAGATGAAACACAAAAGAACATCCATCATGTCAGATCCTCTTTTATGATGCTTAAATATGTACCAGATTGAAATGCAACAACAACAAAAAAAAAAAAGCAGGAATAGAGAGAACGTTCAATGAATGCAAGTAACACAAAGCCAACATCCAATAGGAATCACAATAACATAAAATCTGAAAACTATTTAACTTGCAAGGAAATATCACGATCAATCTCATAAGCGGTTCCATTTCTACAATCAAAATAGTATTTGATTGTTCTTAGAAGAAAAGAGCACATTTACTTCACAACAAAATAAATAGCTGGACAAGAATATAAAGTTACAACAGAAAACACGCTTTTGGATATCAAGAAGCCACTGAGCTGACTTTCTTGACTAATTGAAGCAACAAGGGACACTGCTTAAGATGCAATGACAAAAAAAATACTTGGCAGTCTTTATTGTCCTTGAGCTTTACTTGATAGGCACAGTAATTATGAGACACAACAGCACTAACTGTTTCAAAAGGGGGGTATACAACACGTGCTTGTAAATGAAAGGAGAAAAAAATAAATTGAATTGAATAACTCGTCAGATCCCATCCCCACAAGCCAAAGTCAGTATTAGCTTTAATTTAACATCATCTTAGAAAGGTAGATATTGTAGTTTCCACTGTTAGCAATAAAAAACTAACATCAAAGACCCTAACTTTGGCAGCTTACAGCATTTATATGCAATTATGTTAATGGTAGCAATAAATCCGATTAACTGGCATTGTAACAAAAGGCAACCCTTATCTGAATTTGGAGTTAGATATCAACACAGTTTTGGTCTTTGGAATGCTTTGGCACCTCAAACACAAAATATTAACAGCAATATCCCATACAAAATTGAACATTTGTCTATTAAAAAATATAGAAGGAAAATAAAATAAAGGAGAGACATAGAGATGGAAAAGACAACAAAACAAGGTTAATCTGCATGGTTGTTGTATCACAGAACACCACTTATTTTAACTGTAATATAGATTTTGCACAAAGATAGCCAGAGGGAAGCCTAATCACTTAGTTTTTGAGACTGGATCTAAAGCTGATGCAAATATGTGATGTAAAATGCTTCATGCCAAGAGAAAATTTAAAATTTAAAAGACAAATACAACACCTTCTCAATCAGATCAAGAATATCCTGGTTATCAATGAATTCTATGTAACTCCAATCAATTTCTTCCTTTGTATATTCTTCTTGCTCCGCCTTGAAGACATGCTGTCAAACAAAATATCAGGGTAAGATCAATGACCATTCGTCATTCAAGGGTTCTGATGAATGCTAAAGAACTTGAGCAAGTATCTCATGCTCAAACCTGGTTGAAGTGTTGCTGCAGCTTTTCATTGGTCAAGTTTATACAAAATTGCTCAAAACTGAAACAAGCAAGCAACACTACAAAAATAAATAGAAGTATAAACTGTAGCAAACTTAATGATATTAGACTTGAATTTGCATGACAGACAGTAAAGTATATTTCCATGCCGAGATGAGATGCCCTCTTTTTAGAATTACATTATCTATATATAAGTCATCAAACAAACAAAAGGAACCGTGCTTGCCATTGTGAGCAGAGCTATTGCTGAGGTTCCTCGGTTATAAGTGTTTGCATGAGCAAAATCATCCCAACCCACATAATTTATCTCATAAATTATAAGAAAAACAGATCATCACCATCAACTTCCAAATGGCATCATAAGAATAAATATTGACTTTCCCCGGTAAAAGAAACATGGGAATTTCATGCAGTTTTTCTGCAAGAAATTAACCTCCACAAATGATGAAAACAAAAGCATACCAGTTAAGCACCTGTTTGTCTTGAAACTCTCAAATCCATATATATCCAGAACTCCAATTAAAGATTTGGAATTAGGATCTTGACCAATAGAGTTGTTTATCGTGCTTACAATCCTGTGCAACAAATGTTCAAGATATTAGACAACGCTAAACCATTCACTGCGATAAAATGGTAATGAATGATGATGCGTCATGTATGCAAGCATAAAATACATTACAGCATACCAGTCAAATAATCTCGAATAAACAATTTTGGCCAAAGTATCTCTATTGACAGTTGCAGCATCTGGATCAAGCCATTTTGTTATGCTCTCATCACGAGTTACTATCACACGTTTGCATAATGAGTTTTCAAGAGACTTCTCATTGCACCTAAACAAAAACAGTGGATCATAGGAAGTGCTTGACAAATCAAGAGATCAAAATCACAGCAGAAGTTTAAAGATAGCTAAAATTAATTATCAATTACATCAAAAGTTCAGCTGCTGTCTTGAGATGAAACTGAGACTTATCATCCTTAGGTTCAGAAGAATCTATTTCATTTCCCTTAGCAAACTCCACATTGCCTAGATGTAGTATTGCAGCCACAACTCGGAATATTGCATCCTGTGAAAGGAAATTTTAGTAAATATTTTCATATGGATAATCCATACAACAAATACTCAATCAGATACCCAACCTGTTCATTAGCATTTATCCCAACAATATCCATAGCTCTTCTGGTCGCCAGATACTCCTCGGACTCATTCACTCCATCCAGATCATAGAAATTTGATTGATTAAGATAATGAAATGTTCTAGGATTTCCCAATTTGTACTTCTCTATAACCTGATAGTGGCATTTGGAAACAAGCGATCATAAGACACTAAGCTTACTAGTAGATAATATAATTTTAAGCTAATAGAATATCCAGGTACAAGTTTAGCAGAAAAATTATACAGAGGATGATGTATCAACGTGACAAATCAAACACAATATCCAAGCTTATAGAGTGTTAAAAAATGAACTACTATCCCAGGACAGCAACTTTTTAAAATTGACTTGAATAGCCAAATCAAACTGATTGGAAGATTAGCTATTAGGCTGCTATTTCCTCTGAAATCAAGGGTTACAGATGGAGACATGGCATTCACTTTCACCTTTAACATACACTCAGATGGTATAGGCATCAGATCCTCCTTTTTGTTCTGGTTGAAATTTAGATGAATTTCTACTAGTAAAATGGAGCTAAAGAGAAGAATGACACATCAAATGATCTTTGCACTGCCCCGGTCTTTCCCCAAAAAAGTTTCAGAAAAAACAAATGAACAGCAACTTACCTCTTCTGGCGCAGCACAGAGCATGTAAAAACAATGATAGTTTCTCTCAGCATCAGACACTTGGCAAACACGGGAGCGTTCCAGTAAATAAGTTCTAATAGCAGCTCCTGAAATCCTCCCACTTTGATCAAACTGAATCTCCACAAACTTACCAAAACGGCTGCAATTGCATTGTATTCAAATTCAGTAAAGTGATTGTCTCAATCAACCAAAAGATTCTATCTTACAACCTTAAAGTTACAAAAAAAAAAACAGAGAGAGAACATTTTAATTTAGGTTTCCCACCTTGAATTATTATTTCTCAGTGTCTTTGCATTACCAAATGCTTCCAGAACAGGATTGGACTGCCAAACACAGAATGAAGAGAGAAAAGTTGACAGTCAACCAAGGGGTTAACAATGCAGGCTCACTTGCAGAAATAAACAATGGCATCTCACAACATAAGGTGAAATACATTGACTTCGCAAGCCAACTACTTAGATCAATAAATATGTAAGAAATTACCTCTAAAACTTGCTGCTCCACAGACCGTCCCTCAGCTGCAGCCCTCCCTCCCATGTAGGCCAAATAACGCATGAGCATTTTTGTACTCTCTGTTTTACCAGCTCCACTTTCCCCACTAACCAAAATTGACTGGCTTATTCCTTCATTAATCATCTGTCTGAAAATTTTAACATCTTACTATTAGTTCAACCACAAGGTAATTTGAAAGTACTTGATAATTGAGACCAAACATAGCATATGACAAACCACCTGTATGCTGAATCTGCCACGGCAAAAGGATGTGGGCTCAACTCACCAATGGTTGCCCCTTTATACTGTTCCATCATATGATTATCATATAAATGAGGAAGTCTTCGGAAAGGGTTCACAGCAATCAATATATTTCCTGTGTAAGTCTGGAATCAGCACTGGGAGTTTAGTTATTCGTATACCAATACTGCCAAAAGTACCTCAAAGGAAAAACTTTCATTAACCATACACAACTAGTGAAGAAGATTAAAAAAGAATTCACACTCAAAAGTAAAGACAAAAGAGGAAACAGAAATCTATATTATTAAAATAAAAGGGAGTAGCTGCCTGACTAAACAGCATCCCTCTTTCAAAGATTTCTGCCAAACATCAAAATTAAGTGATGGGTTGATACAGATCATTTATTAAGACTTACATATATTTCATTTATATCATATCTACATCTAAGATTCTGCAAAACCCCTGGTTCATGCAAATATGCCAGCTTGGTCATATCATCCACGCCACATGGAGGAAATTCAGGATCCTTTGGAAAAACATTAGATGCTTTAGCAACAACCTACAAAAGCAACAAAAGAAAACAGTCCACAAACTTAGTCCCAACTCCGATGTACAGTAACTGAACAGTGGACTAGGCATCGAAACACATTTTATTAATATGGAATTAACATGTACTTTTTAAGTCAATATGAAAGAAGAGGGGTTATTGATATATTCCTAACTTCGACTCTTTTTAATATAAGAATTAGAGTTTTAAATAACAATAAATGGACTAGGCATTGACACACATTTTATAACTGCAGGATTAACATGAAATCTATGCCAATATGAAACGAAGAGAAAAAAACTAAATTCTCCTCATTTCAACTTTTCGATTATAAGATTCAGAACCTATATTGAATTCAAACATTGTTGTATTTGTAGGAAGAAAATCTTTCGATTTGATGTATTAAGGGTTTCATTAAATTATTTGTGAATCCCACCACGTAAATCAATTTAAAACTTTCATGATATAAGCCGCTGAGGATATTTTTGTGGTTTAATAAAATTTATACGACTTTTCTGTCCAAAAGCAAGAACATTTGACACCTTAAACCTCTTTGTGTGGAACATAAAGACAAGTGCATGTGCATTTGTGAATGTATTCTTTTAAAGGGGAGGCAGAAACCATCTTTCTTCTATCAACAAGCAAATTTCACCAATACTCCTACATGTGCTTTGGTGTTATATTTTCAATCACTCAACCAAGGTTCCAGTAATAATGCCAACAGCAACAACAAGCAAAATTCAGGGGGGGGGGAACAACCTCCATGGCCCCTTGCTGCTTAAATAGTTAACTGAAGGCAATATCAATGTATCTTTATTTGCATTCCTAGTCATTTCTCCAGATAATAATTAGAAAACAAGTTCCTTGAGAGGCTGTTTGGAAACCCAATATTTGTGTGGCATTCAATTGATTGAGCAATTAAAGTAATTTTTTTGTTTGCTAGGCTGGAATGCATATTGAACTCAACTCTTAAATCCATACCAATTATAAGCCTGATCAATATAGTTTGGATTTGCCAAAAGTTCCACCAGCAATGATCATTTCATCTTTTTTATCTTTATTTCAACAAAAAAGATAATTTTACCCTTTACATGTCAGATGTAGAAACTACAAATTGAAGGACAAGATAATAATTTAAGATTAAAATATAAATCCAATTCAAACACTTCTAAATTCATGCAAAACAAAAGAATACAAGACAAAAATCAACTCCATCAATGAATTGGTCCCAAAGAAGTTATAGCCCATTTTCATTCACTTCCCGAGCAGCATTTTAAGAATGTTATGACAGGGGAATGACTTGCTAGTAAATTTATCAGTTTTTATCAATTCATTAAAACTTTCAAAATAACAAAACAGTTCACACAATTTATCATGTAAGACACTGACTTGATTTGACTGCTAACACTTTCTTTTCAGAGTATAACCAAATTTTAGTTCCTCAACTTCCAGTAAATATAAGGATGAAACCTGTTTCGCTACAAGCCAAAACAAACGATCAAACCTTCACGCAAGAAGCATTTGAATGGATTAGCCAATAAAACCATATATATTTTAAATCAGACATGGAATGTAGAAAGGAAAGCATTTGGATCTATCAGATCAGATATCATATAATGGGCTGGGGTGGTTTTGAAGAGCAAGCTTTTTTAATAAACAAAAAACATTCTCAATTCTGTTATGAGAACTTGATATAAGGTCATGGAAACAACTCACCGCCTTCCTTGATGCACAGTTTACTGTAATTTCTTCACCATTAACTTCCACAACTTCCCCATCCATCCAAGCTTCCTCAGGATCCTCCACCCAAACAAAAGATCCAACCATTGAATTGACTTGAGCAGCCTGTTTGGCCAACAAGTTCAACAGTACATCAATCAGAGAGTAGAGAGTAAAGTACTAAAGTCTCATCCATAACCATGGTGCGTCAATATAAACATTGAAAAAAAAAAAGAGTAGCATCCACCCAAACACAGATATGCTGGCAGCGAGGGTCACTTCTACTGAACAGAATCTATAAACAAAATATTATTCAGCTCAAGTGATCATAATCAAATTACATAATCAATAATTTAAATCAGTTATGAATTCTGACTCCAGCCCTTAACACATCTTACAACATGTTCTAAAAATTACTTTTGGTAAGTCATTCATAGTCATTTTTCTGAGTTTCTAATAAGGTCCACAAAGCTAGTTGGCCTCTGAGCAGAATTAAGAGTAGAATAACACTCCACCAAGGCACTCACATTATCTAGTCTCTAGACATTGCACAAATCTTTATACAATTGAAAACTTTGCATTAACAACTAAATGGAGAGCAGGACAGAAATTCTATAGTGCTCAGTTACATCAAAACATTTCTGAAAGCATCTAAAACAAGACATGAACAAGATAAATGCAAGGTCAGGAAATGCAATAAGCAATATCTGCACGAGGAAAGGGAAAAATTAAAGCCAAGCACTTCCACATTGTTCAAATTCTAATTTTCTATCACAAGCAACAAATATTTCAAAACCTTTACCAATTAGTACTAAAAAGGTTCACATTTTAAATTCAATTCAATAATTAAGCTCTTAAGGAAAGAACTAATTAGGAACAAAATTAACAATATTGTCGAAAAATGAGACAATAAATACCATTATCGAGGAGAACGAAAAGATCAGATTTAGATCCGACGCCGACGTAATTGAAACCCTAGATTCCTCCCTCGGGAAACAATGCCGACGAAACCATTAACGATTTCTTGAAGAATTGCAACAAAATGTCGTTACCACAAGATCTCAAATACCTTCCGCGCTGCCCTAAACAAGTTTTGCACACTCTTATACTTGTCTCTCTAAGAATGCAGCAACTCTCTCTATCTCCATAACAGCTGGAGTTTTTTCAGTTGAAATGAAGAAGAGGAAGAAGGGTGAAGGAGGTCACGTGAATAGCACAGCACAATGGTGTGGACCTTAAACCCCCTTCGGCAACAAACGAACCTGCAAACAAAATGGAAATAAAATTTTCCCTTATTATTATTATTTTCCTTCCCTTTCCCTCTCAAATTTCCCTTCTCCTTTCTCTTTCTCAGTCCGTTGTTTTGTGTTTTTTTTTTTTTTAACAGCAACTACGACGTGAACGCGTAAACTCGAAATATCATCTGTTGTTTATTTTTTCCTACTTCCGCATTTACCCTTGTAAATTCCGTTTATTTACTCCGGAGTGGTGGCACCCCCGATTGGGATAGGAATGCCGCGTAATTATCGTCCATCTTTTATTTTTAAAAAAAAAAAACATTATTCCTTTCTTTTAGGTAACTTTTTATTTTTCGTTTTTTCAAAATTCTTTCCGAGTGCTTTAGATAAGTGCGATGAGGTTGTCGACAATTATTCAAAAACTATGGTTTTTTTTTAAGGTTGTTATGGGCTGAAGGATGTAAGAGAATATTTTGAATAATTTAAAAGTATGGATGATGATGAATATAGTTGGTTTGATTTTGAATTCATAATTATATTCAACTCTATTTTTAATATTTTATAAATTTTAAAATTAAAATATTTAAATTTTTTTTGTCTAAATGGGTTGGATACACTGGATTTAGTAAATTTTTTAATAAATATTACAAATATTCAATTAAAAAACTTTGTAATCTTTCATCTCCTTTACTTATTTAACCTCATACGGGAAGGAGTAAATAAATTTTGAGATGGAAAAAATTCATATTATGCATTCTTCTTTTTTTAAAAAAAATATATTTAACAATATTCTACTTTATTTTTATTTTTTTATATCCTTTTATTTTAGATCAATATATGCTATTTCACTATTATTCATAATTTTTTTTATCAGCTATTAAATATTTTAAATATTTTATCCTTTAATATTTTTTATACCCTTAACATCCATTCTTAAATTTTATTTTTCTAAAATTTATTGTATGTGAAACTCAAGGAACTAATTTTTTCTCAAATATTGTAAGTAATATAAATATTTAATCAAATATTGTATTTGATATTGTAGTAAAGAATATTTTTTAAAAATATTTTTTTTGTTTTAAAATATATTAAAATGAAATTTTTTCAGTTTTTTTAAATTTTTAATATTATTACATCAAAATTATTAAAAATATATCAATTTAATATTTATTTTAAAACAAACTTATTTTAAAAATATATTCAAATACAATTACAAACACCGAAACAAAACAAACAGGCTATT